>Ga0172380_10004251_pt1 | contig 18578 bp, 22 predicted proteins | sample Leawe162metaG_FD_119747 | JGI IMG/M metagenome (GOLD analysis project Ga0172380, IMG submission 119747) | Leachate microbial communities from a municipal landfill in Southern Ontario, Canada - Leachate well 162 metaG | ecosystem: Engineered > Solid waste > Landfill > Unclassified | place... | reverse complement strand
TCTAAGGGGGCTGTCATGTGTTTATGTGTCATTGCTGCGGCTGCTTGGTTTTTTATTTATTTTGCCTTGCTTATTGATGGTAGTATAGATAGATGGTGTAATGCTAGGAGAGTACAAAATAGTAAGGAGAAACAGCCATGAAGGAACGCATGATTTACTGGTGTTTTAAATGCGATAAGATACACCGAAAAAACAGCAAGCCTGGAAAAGCGCATTATCAGGATTACATTAAGCGTACAAGACCAGAGCAGCAGTTTATTGATGAGTTGGGAGAGAAACGATAATGAAATTGATTTACTGTCATCTATTGCTACTTGGCTTTATTCTATTGATGTTTTCTGCTATAGTTGTGGCTTACTTTGTAGGCTTCTGGTTTGCTTTACCATTTGAAGTGTTAGCGTTTGTACTATTATTTCTTAGTATAAAGTTTCGCCCATCTGTTTGCGTTGAATCCAAAAAGGGGGCTACAAAAAACGAAATGTTATCATCCTAAAAACCCTGATAGAACTTTGCCAAACTCATGTGATAAAAGTAAATGTTGGCGAACTCGGGCGATTCCGGCTAAAGGATGCAGTTACCAGAATGACAGGGATATGTTACTAGTGGGCATAAACGAAAATGCGTTAAGAGTTTGCCTGACTTGTGGGTTCGAGGCTCATACTCTAGAGGACATTAAGCTGTTCAAAAAACACTGCAAAAACGACAAAAGAATCAAATATTATCCCTATGGCATAGAAGCTATTTGTTTGAAGTGCTATCGGAAGAAGAATAGAGAACAAAAAAGGATTGCTCACTCAAAGAATCCTATTCCATTTAGAGAACGGTCTGCTAAACATTTTAGAGAAAATCCCGAAAAGCATAAGGCAGTTTGCTTTTCTCACACTCACTTGAAAGTGGGAATTTGTTGCGAAAAGTGTGGTAGCATTGAAAACCTGAATAAACATCACCCAGATTATAGCCGACCTGATTATGTCATTACCTTGTGTGCCTCTTGCCATCATAAGATTCACATGGTGGTTCCAGAAGGAATACACTATAGTCCAAACTATCAGCAATCGCCTTTTCATACATACAATTATCCATCATCTCTCCATAGTAACTAGAAAATGGTGAAATTGATGGTTCATTTATGACTAGCCTATTTAATGTCGCTTAGGTTAGCCTTTTTCACATAAAAAGGTTAAAGCGTTTTTTGCTCCATATGAATGTCTTGTAACATGTATGTACTTGTTTAAACATGCTGGGGCTGTTAAGATTTTTAAGCAACTAAATGTAGATAATATATTGTGTCAGGGCTATGTCGCATGTTACAGTAAATGTATATTCTTGTAAGTACAAAATCTTTAAAGTTATTAGTCGAAAACTTTTTGGCGGCGGCGCAACAGCAACCCTACAGGAACTTAAAGTTAACAGAAAAAAAGCGTTTAGTCTTTTAATTATCACGGCGTTACTGCTAAGTTCGCTTGTCGTTTTAATATCTATTCCAACTGTGCAAGCTGAGACTTATCTTTCAAGCGGTTGGGAAAACAGCGATGGTTCAGACGAAACAGACAATAGTATTTGGGAAACTCAATATGAGGGTGTGTCTGTTTCAAACACGTATTCTTACACTGGACTTTACGGTTTACAAGTGACTAATACTAATTGGTATAGTTACGTTCAAAAATCAAATCTTACATTGGTAAACCCATTTTATGTTAGCGAATATGTCTATTTTACTGATTTACCAATAAGCGGGGAAAAAGCTGCAGTGATAGTTTCGGGTTCTGGCGATACAGGCGGTTACGATTTAGGCAGTTATATTTCTGTATTTGCAACCTACAGCACAGACGCCGTTTATTGGCAGTTAGCTATAGCTTATGGCGCAAGCAACACTTCAACCAGCGCAGTTTTGGCGAATACATGGTATCATGTAGTGGCTGAAATTGGAACAACATCAACAACTTTATACGTTAACGAGGTTGCGGTTGCGACTCTTGGAAGTTTAGGCTTCACGCCTTCATCCGTTCGGGTTGGTGGATACTTCACTGGAACAGCCGCTTTTATTGCAGATGTTGTACAGATTGACAGTGAATACGTGGATGCAACGGAACAAGAATTTCCAGCGCCAACATTTTCTAACGCTTGGATAAATGCGACAAGGGCAGGAAACCAAACAATGTTTTCAACAAACTTCATAGCGTCAGACGGTATAGACGGATTTATATTTAGCTACAACAATAATGCAACAACGGTTAATCAAACTTATACCGTAAAAACTGGCACAACTGGCTCAATAAATTACACTGTAACTCTTCCATTATCAATCGGTCTTGATGTACAAGGCAAATTTTACGTGAATAGTAGTCATAATGTTTGGGGAGCGTCAGATTGGATAAACGCCACAACAACAAAAGCTGATTACCCGTCTGCATTGCATAGTGTTGTTGATGGAACAGATTTTTATGTTAGAGATATTAATAACTCAATCGTGATTTTGCGGGGAATAAACAAAAACGGTTTTACTGATACGACAGATGGTTGGTGGTCTAATGGTGCATGGACTGGATATGGTGTTTGGAATGAAACCGCTGTTAATGCCACTTTAAATGACATGAGGTATAATTCTGGCTTCAATTATTTACGGCTTCAATTCATGATTGAACTTTGGTGGTACAATATGAACTATACTTCTGGCGGTACAGGTTATAGCAATATGTTATATCAAGATGCTATTACAAGAACTATAGAACTTTGCGCTGACAGAGGTATATATGTCGAGTTAGTGCCTTATGGCGTAAACATTGGTGAAGGACAGGTATTTTTGCCCTATCCACCGCATATTACTGCTACTGACGTTATAGCTAATTCAGGTGAATTTGTAGAGTTTTGGCGAAACATGAGCTACCAATTAAGAGTTTATCCGAACGTGATGTATCAACTGTTCAATGAACCTGCAACTGATGAATCAGGCTGGATGGCTGTTTCACAGCTTGCTTACAACGCCATACGTGAAGGCTATAGTAATAGCGGAAGCGACCAAATAGTTATGATTCAATGGGGATATTCTAGTGGTTGCGATTTTGCCTTAAACTATCCAGTTGAAGGTTATAACATAATCTATAGCAATCACATTTACAGAACCCTAAGTGATGTTAGCACCATGAATACTTTTTCAGAAGGCGAATACACTCTTGAAGCTATGAATGCGACATTATGGACTACCCAACAATACGGTGATATGATTCAAAACAAGCTTCCAATATTAATCACTGAGACAGGCTGTTGGTATAGCACAAATCCATTATCCGATGAAATGGAATATTGGAGTAACCTTAATTTTCTAATGAATGAATATGAGATAGGTATTTGTGTTTGGGAATGGTTCTGGGACCAATCTGAGGGCAACGAGTCCGGCAGGGTTGAAGGTATATTTGATGGTGGGTGGCTACCTGATACTAACGTGACTTTAAACTATGCTGGCTTGGAACTTGTGGAAGGAATAACAAATGCTACAGTTGGCGTGGTTTATTATCATCCAGAATATTACCTTGCATATGCTACTGTATATGTTACTGAGATTTCTTGGGTTTCGCCTTTAGCGCAGCAATACAATTCCAGCACTGTAGGCTTTGAGGTTTCAACGACTGGAAGCAACGACACCAACATTGCCCTACAAATCCAGCTTTATAATAGCAGCGTAGCGGTTTACGGAAGCAACTTTACAAGCGCATCAGGCACATTCACAAGTTTAACCAACGGCACATACACGGCAGCGGTCTATGCGGAGGGCGACAACGGCGCGTCAGACTATGAAGAAGTAATATTCACCGTTTATCTAACCGACTCGTACATTTTAAGTCTATCAATAACTAGCCCAGCCAACACAACCTACACAAGCGGCATAGTTGCTTATTCAGTTTCGTATAGCGGAAACGAGACAGGCGTAACCTACCAGATAAACGCTTACCTAAACAGTGTCGCTGTCGGATCAAACCTAACCTCTGCGTCTGGAAACTTTATCGGCTTATCCAACGGCACATACGTTTTTGCAGCCTACAGCGTAGGCACACATGGCACAGAAGATTACAAAACCGTAACCTTCACAATTCTATTAACCACAGACGAAGACGCGCCAGATTTAACGATTATTTCACCATTCAACCGCACCTACATAACAAGCACATTTAACGTGGAAATAACCCATACAGGAACAGCCGCTTTAATCTGGTACAACGTTAAAAACGGTTCAACATGGATTTACGAGTCAAACACCACTTACACAGCAGCCACAAGCCTAACAGGATACGCAGATGGCACATACACTTTTTACGCTTTCGCAATCAACAATGAAGGAGAAACAGACGAGGCAACAACAGTTTTCACAGTCGGCATAATCGCTAACCCGCTATTGCCACAGGTAAACGTTGACACTTACTGGCTGTTTTTGCAGGAAGGAGATTTTCTAGGCGCGGTTCAAGCACTCTTAGTGTCTACGTTTCTAAGTTTTGAAGCTGCCATAGCAATGATTATAATGCTGTTTATGATTCCCATTTACTTGAGAACTAAAAGCTTGCTGTTGCTTTCTATACTGTGGATTTTGATTGGTTCCTTCCTTGTTGCTGCTGTTCCGATGGCTAGTGGCATTGGCATATTGTTTATTGCGTTGGCGATTGGCGGTTTGCTATGGCGTTTGTTCAGGCCATCAGGGTATGGTTAAAAACTTTGGGTAGGTGAAAGGCTTGTTTAAGTGGCTAATAAAAATGTTTACAAAACCCAAAAAACAGGCAAGACGTAAACAGGTTAAAGCGTTCAACTTTGACAAACTGGACCCTGTTGACGCTTACGAATGGAGAGGCCAGTACAGTAAAAAGAGAAAGTGATGGCTCATTTATGACTGGCCTTTTTGTGTTCATTTAGGCTAGGGGTATTGTGTTAAAAAGTTTTCTGCATCAATAAAAACGGCATATAACAACGGTAAGTTTCGCCTGCCAACTAACTATAATCGATACCTCTTAGCATAATTTCTTTAAAATTAAATTCAACAGGCTTTCTTTGGCGTGGTTCTTTCTTTCTAAATTCTATTACTTCATAATCACTATTGGAATCTTCAAAATCTATAGTTAATAGGTTTTTAACATAGGGTCGTGCCAAATGATGTGATATTCTATTGACAGGTGTATCTCCTACTTCTACGGCTAATTGATATTTTTCTGAATAAACATCTATGTACCCATATTCTATTTGCGGATTTGTTTCTCCCATGTTTTTTAGCAGTTCTATAACTGCTTTTTTCATTGCTCGGTGTTCATTGCTTTCTGCTCCATATTTCTGAGGTAAATCTGTATAGTCTGTGGGTAATTTTATTTTAGTTGTTTCAAAACTAATGTTCTTTTTTTCCATTATACTTTTTATTTCTTCTTTATCGCAAACATAGGGGTATTCTATAAAAATCAATTTGTTTTCCTCCTCTTTAATCGCTCTTGGATTTCTTCAACTGCTATTTCTATCCAGTCAAAATTCATAATCATCGTTTGGTCCTTAAGGTCGTAATCATCTGAATATTTTATGTAAGGCGCGGAACTTTCAGGCTTTACTCTGCCAACAAACTTGCTATGCCTTAGACTATCTTTTGTTATGTAGTAACCATAAAAGCGGTCTGCTTGAGCGCGGAACCAATTTGGAAACATGCCAGTGTAATATCTGATTAAATTCCATGCCCAACAGTCTTGATAGGAAAACAGTTTACCTTTGGCTGGAGCGTATTTTTGTAAATATTCGACTACTAGCCAAGTGAACGGTACTAACTGATTATTGAAAATATTATTGTATAAGCCTTGCTTTAATGGGAATCTTAGGCGGCCTCTTTTTGCTGCTTGTACCCCGTATTTTGCTATAACCTTTTGGCTTCTCTTTACTATATCCATATTGTTGATTATTAGGAAGTTTTCATTTACTTCCAAGTTTTCAGCGCTTAGTCCTGGGTGTTTGCCTATGGGTTCTTCTATCCAATTTCTTTTATCAAAAGGGCTAGGGTAAAGACCACAAACATAGACTCGGTGATAATGATTGCCTCCGAATATTTCTGTTACTCTTCCGGCTGTCAAGAAACTTAGAGCCATTCCCGCTCTGTCTCTGCAAGTGAACTCTGTAATGTTTTCTTGAGTGTAATCGCCTTGTTTAGATAGGATTAATTCGAAGATTTGTTTGGGTTCTAGGGTGTCTGTTATTGTTTTGACTGTGCGCCTGCTTAGTTTACTTGTTGTCATAATCATTATTACTTGACTTTATAGTATATAAAGTTTAGTGAACATGGTTGAGAAAGAATCGGGGCTTGTTTTGTTTTTCTTTTGTTATGTTAATATATCAATATCTCTAAGGAACCGCAGATTTCAAAGCTTTAGGTGCAAAGACTCCTTCTTGCTGTTTAGCTTGAATGAGAGTAAGCATGTTATATCCAAAGTCAGTTAGGTCATACCAGTATGCAGTACCATGTCTTACTGGCACTATTATACCTCTAGCTTTACAGCGTTTGAGAACTTCTTTCCATTTTTCGTTTTCAGGTTCATTTATCCAGTCATTGCTTATTTGCCCTTTTGCCTGCATTATCTCTATAAACTCAACATCACTACTATTCAAACGTCTAAACACTTTAGTGCCTTCATTTTCTATTTGGGCATCGTCTATTTGCTGCATAAGCTCATCTACTAGTGCAAGCCTCATTTCGTCATATTGCTTGTAAACGTCTATTGGCGCTAGTTTTACGTCAAATTCGTGTAGCCACTCTTTATCTTGTCTAGATTGCCAACCGTTAAAGTTTTGTTGCCAATCAACCTTATCATATTTTGCGTGGCGTTGCCTATCTAAATATACTTCGTGGGTATATTTTTCTTGAAGCTGCTGGGTTACGCCTGAAGGTGAACCCATGCTTGCCATCATCACGGCTACTTTTGTGCCAAGTGTGTCCCATGCACCTTTTACTATGTCCCATGCTGGTTCATGCTGGGTTTTTGCTTTGTTACATTGTGCGCCAAAATCGTCAGGTAATATTATTGGTACTCTGTGGTGTAAACCGTTTAGGGTTGGAAGCTGGCAGGGTTCACCTTTTTTCATTTTATAAAGTATTCCGTTGAGGTTGAAAACGAAAGCTTGAAGTGTTAGATCCCAGTCTTGGTAAACGTCAAAACCAGCTTTTAATTGTACTGTTGTTTTGCCTGTTCTTGGTTTCCCCCAAGTTACTATCCACATCCATGAGTCATCTAAGATTGCGTTCCAAATATCACGTAAAAGCGGGATTTTTTCTTTCATTTCTGTTTTTGAGGGTATTTTAATATTTATGCTCAAAGTGTGCCGCCGCCTTCAAATTTGGGTTTTGCGCCAAAGCTTTTGTTTATCCATCCATTATCAAATAGGCTTTTGCGTATAGTACCTAAGAACTCTATTAATGGTTCAGGTAAGTCTCTTTGTATTCTGTACATTTGCGTGTCTGTGACGTTTTTTAATGTGTTTCCTTTTATTTGGTATATTTGTTGAATAATTTTTGTTATTTTCTCGTATTGTGGTTTGCAGTCTTGTTCGCATTCAGGGGGGATTTCTTTTGTTAGGAGTTTGAGGGTTTCCCATGCGGATAAATATTTTTTGTTGCTGAGTTGTTCTAGTGCTTGAAGTGTTAATGTTACCCAGATGTGTTGCCATATTCCTGTTGGGTTGTTTTGGTTTTGGTTATATCCAGACATAATTAAACACTATTTAGTTATAATTAGTTATATTTTCTTTTTAAATGTTTAGATATTTCGGAAAAATATAAATAGAGTCAACGCTAATTAGATTAATTTATGGGCAGATTTAGTTTCTTCTGGAACCGCAGCGGCAACAAAGAACTTTTCGAGTTCCAACAAAACACAGTGTTAAATCAACAAAACGCTGATGCACAAGAGCCAGCAGACCCTTATGAAGCGGTTAAACAGGCCGAACGTGAAAGAGCTATGCTTAGTGACGAGAAAACAATGCAGCTTTTACTTAATCATCCTGAACTTCACGCTTTTATTCCCGCGTTAGCCCCAGTTAACAGGACAACTAAACATATCAGTAAAACTGACGCGAGAGTTGCTTTTTTGGATTGGCAGATTCTTGTAACGCTTGAAGAAATGTGTATGCCTCCTGAAAAGTATGAGGCTGGCGCTTTAGAGATTATTCAGGGTTTAGAGATGCAGTACAACACGCAGGTTAGTGACGGCTGGGAAGGTTGGAAGGGTCGTATTTTGACTGAGCAGAAGAAAACCATTGCTACCGAGTTTAGGAAGGGAAAATAAGATGTGTTTGGGTAAACTTAGAGTTTTAGGTCGAAAAGTTCAAGTTCGATATGAAGGCGTAATTTCTAAGCGTGGCTTGTATGGTTTCTCTGATTTATACATGCAGGCTATGAACAGAATTAAGAAACATAAGGAGGCTAATTAAGTTTGGCTGCTCCTCCAGTTGACTTTTTAGGAAGCATATTTTGGCAGTTCACCACTTTCATAGTCGCCATTGTCGCAGTAATCGGCTTCTTAGTTTACCGGTATTATTTGGAGCCTCCGATTAGCCGTTGGTTTATGAGTGCTAAATGGAGTAAGGGGCCTGTAGGATTTATTCAAGACGATGCTAATCTGGTTCATTTAGTGCGTAGTAAAGCTGCTTTGCCTGAAGGGGTCATTTACACTTTGCGGGGCTTTTTCTTGAAGGGTCGAGCTCCGTATATTCCTGATGAAGAGGAAAAACTAAAAGAGGGAGAAGAAAAGCGTAAGCCTGGCAGACCTAAAATGGTTAACCCTAATTCTGTTAGAGATTTGGATTTGGCTAATGAGGCTTTTAATGTTGCTTTGCAAACGCCTGTTCTTGACGGTTTTGGAAAAGCTGTGTTTTTCGGTTATGATGGTGCACCTTTAGTGTCAAACTTGAAAACTTTGGCTTTGACTACTAATAACGGGGTTTCTGTTAGAGAGGTTGAGAAGAGTTCTGATGGAAGAAAGGTTTGGCGTAGTGTGGAAAGGTTTGTTGGTCACGCGGATTTGCGGATTATGAAAGAGATTATTCCAGCAACTATTAGCCGTACTCAACTGGGGAACTTGTATCGGTGGGCTTTGAATAAGGGTTACGAGAAGAAAGGTGGCGACCAAATGAAATTGTTGTATATTGCTATTGCAGCGGCTATTCCTATTGCGTGTTTGGGGCTTGTAATCTTTTTAATCTTGAATGGAGGCAAATAGTTTGGCTGTGTCTGTTGTGTCTAAACTTAAGCGTTTGTGGCGTTGGCTAAACAGGGAACCTAAAGACTTGGATAAGGCAATTAAGGCACAGGGAAAAGAGGCGACAGGCAAGTTTTATGTGGGCTTGCTTGGCTTCGTCATGGCTGGGCTGTTTATGTTTTTGTTTATGCCTGTGCTTCAGCAAGCTAGGGTTTCTGGCGTGTACTCTGATATTGAGTATTTAGCTTTAGTTAGCGGTATCTGTGTTGTAATGTTGGGTTCAGCGTTTGCTGGGCTTTTGCTGTGGCATTTGTCTTTGTGTAGTGAATGTAGAGTTTTGCATTATCGTTTGCGTAAGTTGGAGAAACAAGCCTATGGTACTCAAGAGACTGTTGAAGGTTAAGGCTAAAACAGTTTTTGCAGCCTTGTTTTTCGGCTTCGTAATCTTTTGCCTAGCTGGTGGTCCACAGATGCTTTATGGGTTAAGTAATGGTTTTCATAGTGTGCGTGAGGCAAGGTTTGGCGTGACTGCCCCGTTTTACGCTGGCTTCTTGTTTACGGGGTTCATCGGCGTAATCTATGCTTTAAAGAATTTTGCTGTTAGAAGTCGGTGTTTGTTGGGGTTTGGCGTGTTGGGTTTCAGTTTCTTGTGTATTGAGGTTTTGTATGGCGCGGTTGTGGGGAGGTGAAGGGTGAGGTATGGCTAGTTTAAGGTTGGTTAGTTGCTTGCTGATTGCTGCTTTGCTTGGCTGCTGCGCAGTCGGAGTTTACGCGGCTGTAACGTTTGAATCTACTATTCAGTGGCAACATGAGAATGTGCATGAAAGCTTCACGGTTGAAGGCGAATCACTGATTAATTTTGGCGTGGTAGTGGGCAACCAGATTAAGATGGCGAATTACACGGTTTCTAATGATGGCAACGTAGATTTGACAGTTAAGCCTAATGTGCAGACGGCGGGGAACGTGAGTTTAAGCTGGAACATGCAGGAGTCTTTGGTGCGTGTTGGCGAGTCGGTGGAGTTTGTTTTGACGTTGAATATTTCTGGCGCGGGCAACTGTGTAGTTACATTCAAGAAAGCTTAGATTCCACTTTTCTTTTTTCGGTTTTTACCACAAACTTTTTAAGCGTATAACTGTATAAGTAGTTTACTGATAAAGTATGCCGCATAAATTAACAGTCCTAATAAAAGACGACCTCGACAAAAGATTCAGAGAAGCAGTATTCAAAAAGAAAGGAATGCACAAAGGAAACATTGTTGAGGCAGTCGAGGAAGCTTTAAACGACTGGATAAACAAAGAGGCTTAAGCCATGAGTAAGTTTAATGTTAAAAGAATAGTTAAGTCTCTTAAAGTTACGGTGCTCTTTTTATTTATTCCGATACTGGCACTTTCGATATATGCGTCTGTGTATTGGGCATTCAACACTTATAATTACTGGTATTTGCTAGGACTGTTGTTTTGTATTCCTTTATTGCTCGCAATGGATTATGTTGCTAAGGAGATGGATAAATGAATAAGTTAGGTGCTATCGCTTTTGTAGTCGTGTGTTTAGTTGGATTAGTCGGAAGCATTTTTGCTTACCAGTTTGGTGCAGGCGCAAACGATACAGCACAGGTTATTGACCGCTACAGTGAAGGCTACAATTCTGGCTTAGACGCTGGCGATTCTCAAGGGTACAGTCGAGGCTTAAGTGACGGCGTTTCTTCAGGGTACACGCAAGGATATGGGGCTGGGTACGCGAATGGAACTTTGGCTGCTCCTAAGCCAACGACTGCGCCTGACCGTTACAGTGAAGGCTATGACGCTGGGTTAGCAAGCGGTAAATCAACAGGTTACAATGACGGGTACAGCAAGGGTACAAGTGACGGTTTTGGCAGTGGCTACTCGGTTGGCTACGTGAACGGTTCAAAAGACGGCGCTGGCACAGGCTACAACATACGCGACCCAACATACACGGAAATGCTAAACTTTATTGCGGTTGACCAGACCGACAAGAACACGTACAACCTAACTTATGACTGCCATGATTTCACTCGTGACGTGTTAGAGAACGCTTTTATCCTTGGCTTGAAAGGCGGCTACGTCTACATCGAGTTTGCAGAAAGCGCACATGCGATTGTTTGCTTTGACACTGTAGATAAAGGGCTTGTGTTTGTTGAACCGCAATCTGACGACTTAATGAGTGTGGCTGTAGGAATCCATTATTGGGACCGCGCAATCTATGAAGAACCAGAGTATGATGATACTATAGTGCAGTTTGATATAATATGGTAAAAAACAAAGGAGACGAAAAACTTGAAGCTTGCTAATCTCAAATTCAATTTGTGGCTTTGGAAATATAGAACCGTTTTAAGGCTTAAAAATTGGTTCAGTGTTAGCGATGTAACTTTGTTGACGTTGTTTTTTATGTTTCCTCTTGGTTGTGCTCTGTTTGGTTTGGGTGTCATTGGTTGGGTTATAGGTCAAGGATTAGCTTGATATAATCAATAACTTTTTATGTCAGGTTTGTTTTAACCCTTATCAATGTGGCAGACAAACGGTGACTAATAAACACACAAACAAAAAGAAAACAGTCTTAACATGCATCATTTGCCTACTGGTCGCCTTCGCCTTCTCTGGACTAGCCATTCATGTTTTTCCAGTAAAAGGAACCATAACTGGAACATCTCCACCTGCAAGCGGTGACTGGGTAATTGCTGGAACCACAACTGTTGAAAACGAGCCTAACTTAATTGTGAATGGAAGCATGCTTTTCACTCATACCTCTTATCCAGTTTGGGGTTTAAACATAATCAATAGCACATTAACAATTAATGGCAACCTCACCATTTATAGTCATATAAACATAAACATTGCAGACAGCACCATCATTTTTAACAGCACAGGCGAATCATACATGTTAATTGCTGGTTATGGCACTAACACATACTGTAATATTTCACATTGCATCTTTCGCAATTACACATCATCATATACAAGTTGTGTAATCGATTACACTATTTTAAAAATGGACACTGTAGATTTAGAAGGCTTTGGCAGCACACGTTTTTACTCATACGCTTTCTACGTTAGCGGCTGTAGAAATGTAAGCATCCAAAATATTAATGTGCACAGAGTCAACGGTAGTTTTCTTTTTTATAATCCAATACCTACAGCGTCAATTTTCAAGAACTTCACCATCTCAGACTTCCACCAAAACTTTTCGGTTCCACCATCCAACTACCGTAACGCTTTAGATGTCAGATACGCAAATGGTACGGCATTAGATGGAATAACAATAATCTCAACTTATGCAGGATACCAATTGCCCAACGGAACACAACCCTACATAGGACAAGACCCTAACCTTAAAATCGTTGGCGACAACATCATAGTAAACAATTATATTGCCTACTGCAAGTTTCTTTCGCCGCATTTTCCCATACATCTCACTGGAAACAACATAACAATACAAAACAGTTATGTAAACGGTTCTGACAATTGCATAATCACGCCTCCACCAACCACCACATATTATTACAATAATCTTACCGTTAACAACTGTGAAGACGTAGTGGAAGCATGGAATGTTGTAGTTGGCAAAACAGGATGGGCCATAGTTAGCGATTCACTAATAACTAACAGTCAAGGCGCATCTTTACAGAGTAATCTTTCAGCAGCTTTTGTTAGATGCAACTTTATTAACTCATCGAATGTTGCAAAATTGGCAAGTGGAAATTTAACTTTCACCAATTGCACTTTTGCTAACACAGACGTTTTTGCTATATCATACTTGGATAATCCAAGCCTTACAGGAATTGCTGAAATGAGCCAGTTCTGGAACTTCACAGACGGCACGTATATTCAGTTAGATTGTGATGAACCAACATACCAAAACGCTAACGCTACCCTGCTCACTCCCTCTTACAGTGAAAAAAATGTGTCTTATACATTGTCTGCATCTTCTGGCACGTTAACCAGCCAAGTATACTGTCCTTTGGGTGAACCTTACAGTGTGACAGGCGCGTCTTCATACAGTTTTGACAGCGAAACAAACACGTTAACCGTTACATCTAGCAATTCTGCAACTGTCACTGTAGACTATAACGTGGTTTCTGACGCTGAAGAATCCGCTAACACCGTTTTTGGCAACATGTATGTGGCTGTGGGGTTGATTGGGGTTAGCCTCATAGTTTTAGCTTGTGCCCTCATCGTTAAGTCGTTGCAGTCTGGCATTCAAGGCGGCTTAATGTTTGGCGTGCTACTGTTGATTGGCAGCGTAGTAGGTTTGGTTGTTGGATTTATTATTGTTGCCCGTTTTGAGGGGTCAATGGATAATTTGCTGTTCTCGCTTTCGACTTTAAGAAAAAACTGTTATTAAAAATAGTTAATAGGTTAAATGATGAGGGATTAATTTCTAAAAGGTAGCTTATTTTTTTAGCAGGCTGGTGGCTGTGTTTGCTACGATTCCAAGTGTGGCGATTCCAACTACTGCTTTGGTTGAGTCACCGATTACTCGCATGGGCTGATTCATGCTGTAGCTTGATTGCCGGCGTTTACGAGTTTTTCTTTTATGTTTTTTACATGGCATAAAACGTGTTCACCTCTTAGTGTCCTTTTCCAGTGTAGCCTTTGTTTACGTGATCATGGCTTATCATGCGGAGATATTTTTGGGGTAGTTTGGGGTGTTCCTTTTTTTGCTGTTTAAGTTCACGCTGATAAGGAGTCAAACGCTTCTTTCCCATTTTATTCGCCTATAATAATTGGTCAAAATAGTTTTGGCTTGAACGTTTCTTACGCCGTCTAGCAGAGCTACCTTGAATAATTATTGTTGTGCCACTATTTCTGCGCTTTTTTGGTTGGCTACGTGGTGAACTGTTTTGGAATATGCCGAATGGGTCTGGGCCATCTGTGCGTATGATGCTTGAGGCTCTAGCCAGTTTTGAGCGCGGTCTTGTTTTGCCTACTTTGTAGCCTTCGGCTGCTGCACGTTTTAGTCTGCCTCTTCTTTCAGCTTGTTTATAGACAACTTTTTCTTGTGCATGAAAGGCACGTTCATCTTTGTATTCTCTTATTTTTCTTTCTCCAAAACCGCGTAGTTTTGAACCGATTTTTCTGGCTATTCCCATTTTAAAGCTTCCTTTTTAGTCTTAGTTTTTTGCCTGTTGCTTTCTGTAGCATTTGGGCTTTGCTGTTTGCATGTATGATTTTTGCACCTTTCCAACATTTGTTGCATTTGAGTGTGGTTAAGTCTTTTTTGGCTGTGGCTTTTGGGATTACTGTGTAATCGATTTTTGTTTTGTTGACTTTAACCAAGTATCTTGTCATTTGTTTTTTCCTCTTTTGTCTAGGACAATTCACTATGTTTATTAGGGTGTTAGCGCCTAATATAGCTTGCGATTTGTCTAAGACAAAAGGTGTAATGTATGAAACAACCCAAAAGACCAAGAGGCAGACCATTAGGAGGCAAATCCCCCGCTGCCGTACGCGAGTTCTGGCGAAATGATAAACGAGATTACCGCGCTAAAATGGGTAAGGAAGCTAAGAAAGATTTGAACCAGTCAAGGAGACGAAAACTTTGAGTTTTACAGTTGCACAAATAGACGCTCAAACCAAAACTTTTGAGCAAGCCTACAGAAGCGGCAAAATAACCAGTGCACAATATCAACAGGCTATGCGCGCTCAATCTGCTAACCGAGCCGCAGCTTTGAAACGTGAACAGCAACCGCCTACATCAGCGCCAACCAGCAACGCAGCCACAACACTACCAAAAAGTAACTATTGGACTACAGCGCCCAGTCCTTCTAAACCATCCGTACTTAATGTTTCTGAGGCTCAACTTACTCAGGCTGGAGGCACAAAAATTACGCCCCCCTCTGGCTACATAGTTACGAATATGCAGCCTACAATGGTTGAGATGCAGGGGCCTATTGCGCCTGGAAAAACAAAAGCTGACATGATGGTTCCAGCGGTTTCTTACGAGCTACAAGAAAAGCCTAAACCTGTACAGCAATCCGATTTAGGCATTGGAGCACAATTACTTATAGCAGCCGATGTGTTTGGCAAGTTTGTTGAAGCAAAAACAAAAGATAACACTGTTATTAATCAACTTGTGAAAGCAGAAACAAAAATGGCTTTACAGCCTATCCTAAATTTTGAGGCTGGCGCAGTCAACGCTTTAGAAACAGAAGCTTACGGCACAGCCAGTTTAGCTAAATCAGTTGTTTCGTCTATCAGCCAAAAGCAACTAGTATACACGCCTGTTAAAACTCCACAGTTAGGGCCAACAGTTGTAGGCGGCGGCATCGGTTTAGTGACTGGCAGCGGTGAAGCACAGCGTATGAACGAGATGCCTTTCGGTTACAGGCAAGGATCACTTTTTGGCGAAGTAGGCGTTTCATTAATAAGTGGAATGGCTGTTGGCGCTGCTGCTGGAAAAACTTCCAGTTTTGTTAAGACAGTGGTTAATCCCCGAATTAACAGGGCTGCTGAATCTGCTTTGGCACGTTCTACACGACTGTTTGAAGCAGGCGCTAACAAGATTGAGCCTGGATTAGGCAAGGCTACTGAACTTGTTGTTTCACGTAAGGCTGCTGCAATAGGCACTAAACTGGATTTAGTGGAGGCGAAAGCTGGCGCTTCGTTAACTGGCAAACTAGTTAGTCCTGTCAAGTATGGCGTGAAGTACGGGGTTGTTGAGCCTGTTAAGGCAAAGGTTAGTCTTGTAGGTGAAAGGGTTGCGTCTTCACAGGTGGTTAGTAAAGCAAGCGGGGTTGCAAGGCGTGTTGTTCCAGACTTGAAAGTTTACTCTAAAATGGTTACTGGCAAGTACGCTGATGATTTAGTTCCACAGTCTTTTAAGGATGTTCGGTTAGCATCTGAACCGTTCAGGGAAGCTTCTAAAAACTTGGTGAAAGGCATTAAGGAAACTGGCATGTATCAGAGTGGGTCTTACGTTAAGAGTGTTCAAGCGCCTAATACTGAAATGGCTAAGTTATTGAGGGCTGTTCCTAAATCGTCACTTGATGATTTAACGTTAAAGTCTGCTTTGAGGGCAGAGCAAAAGCTTGTTAATCCAGCGGTTACTAAAGGTGTTTCTAAAGTTGCGGTGACTAAGCCTTACGTTTCTAAGGAATTGGGAAATATTGGTTCATTAACAACGGTTAAAACTAAGACTTCAACACCGCTTTCTAAAGTAGTTAGTGACATTGAAAAGTCAGCATCTAACATTAAGGCATCAATCGGTACTCGCCAAGTAGCTATGCAGATTGGTATAGACGCAAAGCCTCAAGTGCTAACAAAAGTTAAGACTATATCTTTCAAGAGCACCAAAAACATCGGCACTTTTGAAGCATTACAGATGTCTAAGCAAGTGGCTAAACAAGGCAAGCGATTAACTCAGTTAGTGCCATATAGTGTAAAAGAAGTTTCAGCCATATTACCATCTATTTCAAAGCCTGCCACTGAAGTTAAGCAAGCCGTAACTCAAATCCAGAAAGCTTCAGTTAAACAAACTAAAGAGACAAGAATAGTTAGTGGTGTTCCAACGTTAGCGCCTGCTTATCCAGGTACACAGAGGCAGCGTGTACGTGAAGAGTACGAGTTGGTTTCAGTGTCTTATCCGAAAACTACTGGTAAACGTGATAGTTTAGTGCCTTCTTTTGTTCCATCTTTTACGCCTGAGATAGCTCCAAGGATTGAGCCAGCTGTTAAAATCTTGCCTGACCAACGGGTTATTCCGCGTGTGCTTCCAAATATTCGACCACAGATTGACACAAGAATTACGCCAAGTTTTGTTCCCGCATTGGTTCAGCCTGAACTTTTGAAGGAAGCACAAAAGGTTACTCCACGTACACATCCTGTTTTTGGTAAGCCAAGCAAGGGCAGGTTGATTAGTCCTAATCTTGGTTTAGGCGGCGGTGGCGGCGGCAGAGGTAGCGGTGACGCTTTAACTGGTAAATGGCATAAGTATAAGAATCCGATTAAAACGCCTAAGCAGATGTTTAAGGATTTTTCATCGTTTGGTGGTGGTAAGAGTAGGGGAAAGCAAGCGTTTGGCGGCATGGGTTTAAGTGTTTCTAAAACTAATCTTGTTAGTATAAATGCAAACATGTTTAAACAGCCTCGTAAAAGATATAATAAGGTTAAACAGAGGCGAAGCAGCAAACGTTAAACAGGCTAAGACGTAATAGGCAAGGCGGCATCTACGTTTACATAGTTTTAGTTATCAGTCTTTTCTCACTGATTTTTCTTGTACTCCTGTTTAACACTATGATACAGAACGTGCAAGAAACTTTTAACCCAATGTTGGGCGTATCCACATGGGCTACAACCGAACACTTCAACACTTTCTACTTAGCCGCTACACTGGTAACTAACATGTGGACTTACATCATTGGCATAATCATTATTGGCTTGGCATATTGGGCTTGGATTTACACGCAGCGCAGGGGAGTTGGAGCATGAGAATCTTAATGGTTTGGATAACCGCGCTTGTGCTATGCAGCGTAATAACTATTGGTTGGTACATTAGCAACACCGTTTTTAACCAGATAGCCAGCGGCAACATGGCATTAATTGGAACCAGCGGAGAACCGTTTAACCTGCTAAAACTGCTTGAGTACGTTAACATAGCGTGGGGTCCAATACTGGATTTTCTAGTTATTTTGTGGGCTATAGGAAACAGTGACGCGGAGGGAGCGGCAAGTGTCCTTTACGGGTAAACGTTTCAGGCGCGGCTTTGGCTATGCTTTTTTGGTTTTGCTACTGTTAAGTTTCTTAGCTAGCTTCATAACTTTTAGCAATGACGTTTCTGCATCTACTTTTGGAAATACAAACGCTGAAGGCTCATATGGTCTTTTTCTAGGTGTAAGCAGTTTAGTAGGTGGAAACTTTTCAAGTCCTTCAGCAGAAGGAACATTACGCATTACAAGCATCACATGGAAAGGGTATGCTTACACGGAAAACCCAACAAACGTCAAAGCTGTTTTAGTAAATAACGATTTAACTATTATCGCAGTCAGCGAATCCATAACTATAAATCAAACTAATACTTGGTGGACTAACACCTTTAGTTCTCCTCCAAGCATAACTTCAGACACGCCTTATATTCTAGCGTTAGTTCATAGTAGCTCATTTTATTTTGAGCGTAGCACATCTGATTATGTTGCTATATATGACGGAACTAACTCTTATGCTTCACCTACTAACCCAACAGACGCTAACCCAGACGACTGGCTATACAGTATTTATGCAACTTGTGAAGAAATTTTTGTTTCAGCATCTTGTAGCCCTGAAATTGAAGGCTCAATAACCATTAACGGAACAGAATACACAACACCTTTTGACATGGGTATGGGTGATGGAAACTATACATTTACGGCTGAATCCTCAAAG
>Ga0172380_10004250_pt1 | contig 18584 bp, 23 predicted proteins | sample Leawe162metaG_FD_119747 | JGI IMG/M metagenome (GOLD analysis project Ga0172380, IMG submission 119747) | Leachate microbial communities from a municipal landfill in Southern Ontario, Canada - Leachate well 162 metaG | ecosystem: Engineered > Solid waste > Landfill > Unclassified | place... | reverse complement strand
TGCGCTGGTTCTCGCCCTGTTCGCCTTCCTGGTGTTTGCGACCTTCATCGCCCGCCAGTGGCTGGCCTCGAACTGACCATCGGTTTATCGAGCGATGAGCCAAGTCCTCACTCCCGCGGGCACCCTGGTCAAGGCGGCCAATCGCCGTCTGGCGCTGCGCCTGCTGGCGGTGATTGCCGGCAGTCTGCTGTTCGTTGCGATCCAGCCGGGCTTGTACAAGGCCTTTTGCGAGTGGACCGGAATCTACGACATCGATCGCGCCGACCACCTGGCGCACAGCCCGCTGGCCGGCCGTGCGGTGCGCCTCGAATTCGATGCCAACAGCTTCGACAACGGCTTGCGCTTCCGTCCGGAGCTTGCGACCCTGTCGGCGAAAACCGGCAACGTAGTGCATGTGACCTACCGCGTCGAGAATACCCGCGATACCGTCGTCATCGGCCAGGCGGTTCCCAGCTACAGTCCGCAGCATGCGGGCGGCTACGTAAAGAAACTCGATTGCTTCTGTTTCAAGCAGCAGACCTTCGCCCCGCATGAGGTGCGCGAACTGCCGGTGGTCTTCGTGCTCGATCCGGAACTGCCGGCCGATGTGACGACCGTGACGCTGTCTTACACCTTCTTCGAGGTTCCGGAAGGATCGGTGCAGGGCAAGCCCGTCAATTCGAAATCCGCGCCATGAACAAGCCGACCGCCACGTCGCCCGGACTGCTGCGCACCCTGCGTACGGTGGGTTCGGCCATGTTCGGGGTGCGCGGCAGGAAGCGCCACGAAGAGGATGCGGCTGCCTTGTCGCCGTTGTTGGTGGCCATCGCCGCGTTGATTTTCATGGCCGTGTTCGTCGGGGTTCTGGTCACCCTGGCTACGACCATTGTCGGTAAATAACAAGATTGCGTATCGCAAAGTGTTGAACAGCATCAACCGCTAAATTCCAGGAGGCCGCCATGAGTCACGCTGCAGGAAGCAACCGCTACTACGTTCCGGAGCCATCGATCTGGCCCCTGGTGGGCTCGGGCGCCCTGCTGTTGCTCGCCTTTGGCGCCGTGCTCAGCATGAATTCGATCGCCAACGGCGGACTGTTGCTGCTGGCGGGTTTCGTGGTGTTGCTGATCATGCTGTTCGGCTGGTTCGGACGGGTCATCGGCGAGTCCGAGGCCGGCCAATACAACATCCAGGTGGACCGCTCCTTCCGCTGGGCGATGTCGTGGTTCATTTTTTCCGAGGTGATGTTCTTCGCCGCGTTCTTCGGCGCCCTGTTTTACGTACGCGTGCTGGCTGTTCCCGAACTCGGCAGTCCCGGCCAGGCCCTGCTCTGGGACGGCTTTGTCGGCCATTGGCCGACTGCGGGCCCCGCCGCCAAGGACAGCTTCACGCCGATGCACGCATGGGGCCTGCCGGCCATCAATACCGCCTTGCTGCTGAGTTCCGGCGTCACCATCACCTGGGCCCACTGGGGCCTGATCGCCGGCAAGCGCAAGCAACTGATACTGGGCCTGATGCTCACGGTGTTGCTCGGCGTGACCTTTCTCGGCGTGCAGATTTATGAGTATGGCGAAGCCTATTCCCACCTCAACCTCAAGATGACTACGGGAGTTTACGGTTCCACCTTCTACATGCTGACCGGTTTTCACGGCTTTCATGTCACGCTCGGCGCGACCATGCTGGCCGTGATTCTGGTGCGCTCGATCAAGGGCCACTTCACGGCCGAGCGCCATTTCGCATTCGAGGCGGTAGCGTGGTACTGGCACTTCGTCGACGTGGTCTGGCTGGGCTTGTTTGTCGTCGTCTATTGGCTCTGAGCTTCCGGCCATCCCCGGCCCAGCGGGCGCTGTCCGGGCATGAGCTTCACGCCCGGGCTTAGAGATGCCCGCTGATCCAGCCGAAGTAGTGGCCGCCGATCAGCACCAGGAACAGCAGCACGGACAGGGTGACGCGCAGCGTCAGCGCCTTGACCGCCCGGTTCGCACTCTGCCCGCTGTCGCGATATACGAACAACAAGGCGCTGGCCAGACTGACCACAATGGCAATTAGCAGGGCAATTACAATGAAGCGCATGAGCGAAACGTCGATATGTACAGTGTCGCTAAGATACCAGTTCGCAGTCTAGCCGTGCAGCGTCCTTCCCGGGCCCTGTTGCAGCGCGCGGCGATCAGCCTGGTCCTGGTCGGCCTGTGCCTGGGTATGGCCTGGCTGCAGTTGTGGCGTGCCGAGACCCGCGGCGGCAATTTCGAGCGTCAGCAGGCCGGCGCCGGGGCTGCCCCGATCGCTCTTGGCGCCGACCAGCGTGATGCCGAGTTTCTGCAATGGCGTCCGGTCATGGTGCGAGGACGCTGGCTCGCGGAGCGGACGCTGTTGCTCGACAACAAAATCCATCGTCAGCGTGTCGGCTACCATGTATTGACGCCCTTGCAGCTCGATGGATCGCATGCCGTGGTGCTGATCAATCGCGGCTGGGTGCAGGCGCCCCGCTTGCGCAGCGAGATACCGCTGATCGCCACGGAGTCCGGTCCCGTCGAAATCAGCGGCATTGCACGCAAGTTCGAGTCGAAGTTTTTCGAGTTCGGCAAACCTCAGCCCGAAGGCCAGGTCTGGCAACACGTGCGCGAGGCGGACTATCGCCGGCGCAGCGGACTGGATGTATTGCCGATCATTGTTCTGCAATCGAATGCCGCAGCCGACGGCCTGATCCGCGACTGGAGCGACCTTCAGGGACCCGGCAATCCGGCGCAGCGTCACTATGCCTATGCCATCATGTGGCTGATCTTCGCCCTGATGGCCGCCGGCTACGGTCTGTTGGCATGGAAGCGCGCTTGAAGCCGGTTCGATCGATTCCCACCATGCCCCATTCCTCTCTCGCCGCCATGAACGATCCCAGGCCAGCCACTCCGATTCGCCGGTCCGGCCGCTGGGCATTGATTGCCATCGCCCTGGTCTGCGTCCTGCCTTTGCTGGCGGCTCTGTATTTCCGATTCATAGCGCCCCCCGACGCAAGCACGCTGGCCGGCCAGGCGCTCACGCCCGCGGCATTTCCCTATGCTGCCGTGCGACGCATGGACGGTCAGCCGCTGACCCATGCCGAGGTCGCCGAGCACTGGATGGTGGTGCATGCCGGTTCGGGACTCTGCGATTCAGGCTGTCGCGATGCGCTCTATCTGACGCGACAGGCACGGACTGCCCAGGGCCGCAACATGGAGCGCATCCAGCGCGTCTGGATCATTGCCGACGCCAAGCGACCGGCCGCCGATTTGCTCGCCCTGCACCCGGATTTGCTGCTGCTCGAACCGGTTGATGGCCGGGCCGTCGAGGCATTCGCAGGCGCGGGGGCAATCCATCTGGTCGACCGGCGCGGCTTCGTGGTGTTTCGTTACGCGCCCACGGTCGACCCGAAAGCCTTCATTCGCGAGCTGGGCAAGCTGGTCAAGTTCTAGCCGTGTCGCCAGCACCAACTTTCCGGCGCGAGCCGTATTTTTGCCGATCCGCGGCGGCCCCGGATGGGGAAGTTTTATTCGCCGCGGATGGCGTCGCAAGCGGCAGCAGACCCGCCGCTTACCCCGCAGCACTGGCCGTGCCCTTACAGCTTTGCAGCCTCTGGCTGCGTGCTAGACTGGCATTTCGATTCCGGGTTCAACCGTTCATCTCTCAAGCATGAAAACCACAGCCCTCATCCTGCAATCCGGCACCGACCGACTGCGTCAGTATTTTCTGTTGACCAAACCGCGGGTGGTTTCGCTGATCGTCTTTTGCGCGGTAATCGGCATGTTCCTCGCGGTGCCGGGCATGGTGCCGTGGCGTATCCTGCTCGCCGGCACCGCAGGCATTGCCCTGGTGGCCGGCGCGGCGGCGGCGGCAAACTGCCTGATCGAACAGAAGATCGATGCGCTGATGGCGCGCACCCGCGGCCGACCCCTGCCGCAGGGCGAAGTCAATTCACTGGAAACGGTGCTGTTCTCGGGCCTGATCGGCGGTACCGGGCTGTTCCTGCTCTACACCTGGGTGAATCCCTACACCATGTGGCTGACCTTCGCCACCTTCGTCGGCTATGCGGTGATCTACACCATATTCCTCAAGCCCAACACCTCGCAGAACATCGTCATCGGCGGCGCCTCGGGCGCCATGCCGCCCGTGCTCGGCTGGGCGGCCGTGACCGGCGAGGCGCCGGGCGAGGCCTGGCTGCTGTTCCTGATCATTTTCGTGTGGACGCCGCCGCACTTCTGGTCGCTGGCGCTGTACCGCACCAAGGAATACGCCGCCGCCGGCCTGCCCATGCTGCCGGTGACGCATGGCGCCGAGTACACCCGCCGCCATGTTTTTCTCTACACCGTCGGCCTCACGCTGGTAACCCTCGTGCCCTATGTCATAGGTATGTCGGGCGGGTTCTACCTGACTTCTGCCGTGCTGCTCGACACGGTTTTTCTCGGTTACGCCTGGCTGATCTGGCGCGACTACTCGGACGCCGTGGCGCGCATCACCTTCCGCTGGTTGATTCTCTATCTCGCACTCCTGTTCGCGGCGTTGCTGATCGACCACTACCTGCTGGTCTGAGCGCGGTCCCCGCAAGCTTCCGATGCGCATCCTGCTGTTGTGCCTTGCGCTGCTGCTCGGCGCCTGCAGTCCGCCGGCAAAGTTCAACGCCACGGAACTGCGCGGCATCGACTGGGGCAATGATTTCGCGCTTACCGACCATAGAGGCAAGCCGCGCCGTCTGAGCGATTTCCAGGGCCGCGCGGTGGTCCTGTTCTTCGGCTACACGCAATGTCCGGATGTCTGTCCGACGACGATGGGCAATATGCGCGAATTGATGACGGCGCTGGGACCCGACGCGGAACGGGTGCAGGTGTTGTTCGTCACGATCGATCCCGAGCGCGATACGGCGCAACTGCTGGCGCAATACGTGCCGGCATTCCATCCGTCTTTTCTCGGCCTGTTCGGCGATGCGGCGGCGACGGCGGCAGTCGCGAAGGAGTTCAAGATCTACTATCACAAGCAGCCGGGAACGACGCCCTCGACCTACGCGATGGATCACACGGCCGGCAGCTATGTCTTCGATCCGCGCGGGCGGCTGAGACTCTATCTGCGCCATGGCGAAACGCCGCAGCACATGGCGCAGGATCTGAAACGGCTATTGGCCGGAGAGTAGCAAAGGCTTCCGAAAAAACCATGGGCAGCCGCGTTGCCGCGGCTGCCCATTCCTACAGCTTTGGATTGCTCAGGCCGCCAGGCTGCTTTTCATCTTCTGCATCGCCTTGACTTCGATCTGGCGAATGCGCTCGGCCGACACGCCGTACTCGGCCGCCAGTTCATGCAGCGTTGCCGCTTCTTCGCCGTCCGCCACCAGCCAGCGCCGCTGGACGATGGTGCGACTGCGTGGATCGAGACTGGCCAATGCCGAACGCAGACCTTCGTCCTGCAAGCGGTCGTACTCCTTGCGCTCCAGGATCGCCGAAGGCTCGATGCTGCGATCGGCGGCCAGATAGGCGATGGGAGCGTAGCTGTCCTCGTCGTCATCGGAGACGGGTTCAAGCGAAACGTCGGCACCCGTCAGCCGGGTTTCCATTTCGATGACTTCTGCCGGCTTGACGCCGAGTTGCTTTGCCACGGCGGCGACTTCCTCGGCGCCCAGCGTGTTGAAGCCCTGTGGCGAATCCACGTCCTGTGCCAGGGAGGCCTTGATGCTGCGCAGATTGAAGAACAGCTTGCGCTGTGCCTTGGTCGTGGCGATCTTGACCAGACGCCAATTCTTCAGGATGTATTCGTGGATCTCGGCCTTGATCCAGTGCATGGCGAACGACACGAGTCGCACACCGCGATCCGGATCGAAGCGCTTTACCGCCTTCATCAGGCCGATGTTGCCTTCCTGGATCAGGTCGGCATGCGGCAAGCCATAACCCAAGTAACCGCGCGCAATGGCAATCACCAGGCGCAGATGAGAGGTTACCAACTGCCGCGCCGCATCCAGATCGCCGTCCTGGCGAAAGCGGCGGGCAAGCGACTGCTCCTCGGCTTCGCTGAGCATCGGCACGCGATTCGCGGCGGAAATGAACGCCTCGATACTGCCGCTGGCGGCAAGCAGGGGGAAACGCTCAAGAGATACGGTATGACTCACGGTACGACCTCCTTGACGACAATATTAGCACTCTTGAATTGAGAGTGCCAATATCTGGAGAAGTTCCCGATGAATTTAGTCGGGAATTGTCGGCCGGACCTGTTTACAGGCAGGCATCCCCGGGCATTTCGCCCACGGGAGCGACAAGGCCATCAGGCTTTCGGCGGCGCCCCGGGCGGACGCTTTGGCTTCTTGAAAAAGCGCTTGGAGGGCTTGGCGCCGGGTGTCGGATCCTGCCGCCTTGCCTGTTCGGGACGTCGTCCCTGCCCCTGTCCCTGCCCTTGTCCCTGTCCCGGACGGCGTCCCGGCTCAGCGGGCGCTCCCTGAATACGGTTGCCGGGGGCCAGGCAAATCTCCAACTCGATGATCTCGTCCCAAATCGCATCGGTACGCTGGTGGTCGGGAATGGCCAGCAACTCCCGCAGCCGGCGACGCGGGTCTTGGGGCTGCGGTTCGTTGCGCACAGGCTCCGCCGGCAACTGATCGTTTTGCGCGGGTTCGACGGGAGCCTGCTCAATTGGTTGGTCTTCGTTCATCTGCATATTATCGCCCGAATAATCTGTTCCGTTGCGGTGTTGGCCATTGCGGCGCGGAAGCTGTAGGTTTTTTCCAAAGCCTTTCGGCATGTTCTCTGGACCGATACGGCAAGGTCCTCGCATCGGCAATCATCGGTGAGCCGGTCACTGCGCTCACCTGACTTGCGAATCCGGATTCGTCCGCTCTTTCATCTGCGTGTCGCAATCCAGCGGCGGCGACGCGATGAATTGGGCCATTTGTGTCGAACTGCCGCGCAGGGGATCGACGGGCCCAATATCGCTGAAACTGACGGCATAACCGTGGCGGGCTGCAACACCCCGCGCCCATTGCTGAAATCTGGCACGCTTCCATTCGAAGCGATGGCCGCGGTGCCGAAACTGACCGGGCACCAAGCCATGCAGCGCATTGTATTCCTGGTTGGGCGTGGTGACCAGAACGGTGGAAGGGCGCATGCCGGCAAACACCGCATGTTCGACCTTCGACAGGCGGCGGGGATCGATGTGTTCGATGGTTTCGACCAGGGTGGCGGCATCGAAGCCGGCGAGTTCCCGATCGGCTTCCTCGAACGAACCGTAACGCAGTTGTACGCCACCGGCATGATCGGGCCGATCCAGGCCCAGCGCGAGTCGCGCCGCGGCGAGCGCCTCAGTATCGATATCGAGGCCGACGATGCGGCTGAATTGCGGGTGCGCCGCCAGTCGCTGCAACAATTCGCCGGGACCGCAACCGAGATCCAGGACGCGGCTTGCGCCTCTGTCCAGCAGATGGCGCACCACGGTATCCAGACGTTCCCGGTGCAGTTCGCTGGCCATCGATCAGTCGACCTTCCTGCGCATCGTTTTCCTGGTTTCAGTACTGCTGCATATGCTGGCGCATGGAGATCATCGCCCCCAGCCAGCCGAGGCCGGCGGCGAAGCCCAGCAGCAGCGCCGAGTCGCGCGCGCCCAGCGTCTGCAGCGCCAGCGTGAGATCGTACAGCCTTGCCAGTTCAGCCAGGGGGGCTCGCAGCCACAGCGTTGCGGCTGCGACCAGCAACCAGGCAAGTACACCGCCGCCCAGTCCGAGGAGGACCCCGAAGTAGAGAAAGGGGCGCTGGATGAAGCTGTTCGTGGCGCCGAGCAGCCGGCTGACCTCGATTTCGGCGCGATGCGTGAGCACTTGCATGCGGATTATGCTGAAGCTGATTGCGATCAGGCCCGTGCCCAGCAAAGCGGCCAGCAGCATCACCGTGGTGCGGCCAAGTTTCAGCAGGGCATCGAGCCGGCGTACCCAGGCCGAATCGAGTTGCACGTGCTCGATCTTGGGCCATTGGCGGAACTCGACGGCGAGTTGCTCCATCGCCGCCAGGCTGTCATCCGCGACGCTGACCACGAAGGCATCGGGAAAGGGGTTTGCCGGCAGGGCTTCGATCACCTCGCGCAGGCCCGGGCCGGATTTCATGCGCTCCAGGGTCTCCTCGCGCGGGACAAACAGCACCTGTTTGACCCCGGCATGGCGGCCCAGGCGCTCACCGATTTCGGTCGCCGCCTGACGTTCGGCTTTGGCCGCCATGAAGATCGAAATCTGCGGCACGGCGGAAGTCGTGCCGCTCAGATGCGAGGCATTGGCGAGCAGCATCTGTCCCCCGGCCGGCAAGGCCAGGGCGATGCCGATCGCCAGCAGCGAGAGCAGGCCATTGACCGGCGCGGCGGCCAGTCGGCGCAACGCGAGCTGCGCCGCATCCTGGTGCTGGCTCAGCCAGACCCTCATGACAGCAATCTGCCGTGATCGAGCTGCAGGCGCCGCGCCGCGGGAAACAGCTCGGTGGCATAGGTCGCGATCAATACCGTGACGCCGACGTGGTGGAACTCATGAAAGATGCGCGCCACATCCGCGGCGGTTTGCGCATCGAGATGAGCCGTGGGTTCATCGGCGAGCAGCAGGCTCGGCCGGTTCACCACGGCGCGGGCGATCGCCAGACGCTGCTGTTCGCCGCCGGAGAGCATGACCGGCATGGCCTTCTCGCGGCTGGCCAGGCCCACCTTGTCCAGCGCGGCGCGCACGCGCTGCGCGGCGTCCCGGCGCGGAAAACCGACTATCGACAGCGGCAGCATGACGTTGTCGAACACCGTCCGATCGAACAGCAGCTTCTGATCCTGGAACACCATGCCGATGCGCCGGCGCAGGAAGGGCAGGGCCGAACGCGGCAGCGCGGCGAGATTCTGTCCGCCGATCAGCAGCGCGCCGCCGCTGGGTTTTTCGATTCCCGCAATGAGTTTGAGCAGGGTGGATTTTCCTGCGCCGGAGTGGCCGCAGACCAGCGCCATGTCGTGTTCCGCCACCTCGCAGCTGATATCCGACAGCGCATCGAGGCCGGGCGGATAGCGCTTGGAAACACGCTCGAAGCGAATCACTAACCCGGTCCCAGCAATGCCTCGACAAACTCGCCGGCGCGGAAGGTTTGCAAGTCATCGATGCCCTCGCCGACGCCGATGAAGCGCACCGGCTTCGGGCATTGGCGGGCGATCGCGGCGAGCACGCCGCCCTTGGCGGTGCCGTCGAGCTTGGTGATGACCAGTCCGGTCACGCCGATCGCCTTGTCGAAGGCCTTGACCTGCTGCACGGCGTTCTGCCCGATGTTGGCATCGAGCACCAGCAGCACTTCGTGCGGTCCCGTGTCATGAGCCTTCTGGATCACGCGGCGCACCTTGGCGATTTCTTCCATCAGATGCAGTTGCGTCGGCAGGCGTCCGGCGGTGTCGGCCAGCACGACGTCGATCTTGCGCGCGCGCGCGGCGCTGATCGCATCGAACACCACGGCCGCCGGATCGCCGCCTTCCTGGGCGATGACGGTGACGCCGTTTCTTTCGCCCCATTCCGTCAGTTGCTCGCGCGCAGCAGCGCGGAAGGTGTCGCCGGCGGCCAGCAGCACGCTCTTGCCCTGGCTCTGGAAATGCTTGGCCAGCTTGCCGATCGAGGTGGTCTTGCCGGCGCCATTGACTCCGGCGATCATGATCACAAAGGGCTGATGGCCATCGGCCTGTAGCGGCTGCTCCAGCGGCGCGAGCAGGGTTTGCAGCCCTTGCGCCAGCGCAGCGCGCAACTGGTTGGGGGTTTCCAGCTTGTCGCGCTTGACGCTGGCCTTGAGTTCCGCGAGCAGCCAGTGCGTCGCCTCGACGCCGCAGTCGGCCATCAGCAGCGTGCTCTCCAGATCTTCGAGCAGTTCGTCGTCGATCTTCGCCCGGCTGAACAGCTCGCCAAGCGGGGTGTTGAGGGTGGCGCGGGTACGGGAAAGGCCGGCCTTGAGGCGTTCGCTCCACGATGCGCGCGGCGCCGGCGTTGCGGTTGCCGGGGCGGCGGGGTGGTCCTTCGTCTTTAGGAAACCAAACATGCGGAATGCGGTCGGAGGCTGGAGCCGCGCTAAGATGCGCGACTGTGATTTTAACAGAAGCCCCGTTCGGCTCCAGTCCAAGGCCCGCCTGGACGGGCACGAGCCTGCTTCGAAACTTCGTTCCTCCTATCGCGCCGATCGCCATTGACCTGACATGAAACCACTGCTTGCTCCGCTTGTCCTGCTGGCATTCGCCGTAGCGCCAGCGCCAACTCTTGCCAACCCCTTCGAAACCCGACTGGCCAACGGTCTGCGCGTCATCGTCAAGGAAGACCCGCGCGCGCCGACCGCCGTGCATATGGTCTGGTATCGCGCCGGCAGCATGGACGAAAAGGACGGCACCTCGGGCGTTGCCCACGCGCTGGAGCACTTGATGTTCAAGGGCACCCGGAATCTCAAGTCGGGCGAGTTCAACAAGCGCGTGGCCGAGGCCGGCGGCCGCGACAACGCTTTCACCAGCCGCGACTACACGGCCTACTTCCAGATCGTGCCGAAGGGCGCGCTGCCGGAAATGATGAAGCTCGAAGCCGACCGCATGGCCAACCTGACGCTCGACGCCAAGGAATTCGCCGCCGAGATCAAGGTGGTCATGGAAGAGCGGCGGCTGCGCACCGACGACAATCCGCAGGCCCTGGTGTATGAGACGCTGAATTCGACCATGTTCCAGGCGCATCCCTATCGGCGTCCGATCATCGGCTGGATGGACGACCTCGAACACATGACCTGGCAGGACGCGCGCGCCTGGTATCGCGCCTGGTATGCGCCGAACAATGCCTACGTCGTGGTGGCGGGCGACGTCGATCACCGCGAGGTATTCCGTCTGGCGCAGAAGTACTACGGCCCGCACAAGGCGAAACCGCTGCCGGAACGCAAACCGCAGAACGAACCGCAGCAGGCCGGCATCCGCCGGGTAAGCGTCAAGGCGCCGGCCAAGCTGCCCTACATTGCCATGTCCTGGAAGACGCCTAGGCTGCGCGACGTGCAGAAGGACCGCGACCCTTATGCGCTGGAGGTGCTGGCGGCGGTGCTCGACGGCCACGATGCCTCGCGCTTCGCGAAGAATTTGGTGCGCGGCAGCAAGATCGCCCAGTCGGCCGGCGCCGGTTATGACGGAACGCTGCGCGGTGAAGCCAGCTTCACCCTGGACGGCCAGCCGGCCGAAGGCAAGACCGTCGCCGAACTGGAAGCCGCGCTGCGCGCCGAGATCAAGCGCATCCAGGACGAAGGCGTGTCGGCCGAGGAACTGGCGCGGGTCAAGACCCAGTCGATCGCGGCGCAGATCTACAAGCGCGATTCGCTGATGGCGCAGGCCATGGAAATCGGCAGCCTCGAAGCGGCGGGCGTGTCCTGGCGCGATATCGACGTCCTGCTGGAGAAGCTGAAAAGCGTGAGCTCGGATGAAGTCCAGGCGGTGGCGAAGAAGTATTTCTCGGACGATACGCTGAGCATCGCGGTACTCGATCCGCAGCCCCTCGAAAATGCTAAACAAAAGAAACCCTCCGGGGCAGTGAGGCACTGATGCGTATCCTGATATTTGTTCTGCTGTCGTTCCTGACCTCGACCTTCGCCCTGGCGGGAGTCAAGATCGAGCACTGGACCGCGCCCTCGGGGGCCAAGGTGTACTTCATCGAGACGCGGGTGCTGCCCATCCTCGACGTCCAGATCGATTTCGCCGGCGGCGGCGCCTTCGTTCCCGCCGCCAAGGCGGGCCTCGCCGGTTTAACCCGCAACCTGCTCGAAGCGGGCGCCGCCGATCTGGATGAAGAAAAGATTTCGGGGCGTCTGGTCGATCTCGGCGCGCGGCTGGGCGGCGGGGCCGACAGCGATCGTGCCAGCGTCAGTCTGCGCACGTTGTCGACTCAGGCCGAACGCGAGGCCGCGCTGGATCTGATGCGCACCGTGCTGTCAGCGCCAACTTTCCCGCAAGCGGTGCTGGAGCGCGAAAAGGGCCGCAGCATCGCTGCCATCCGCGAAGCCGAGACGCGGCCCGACGCCATCGCCGGCAAGCGCTTCGCCGCGGCCATCTATCCCGATCATCCCTACGGCGTCAGCCCGACGGTGGACAGCGTGAGCGCCATCACGCGCGACGATCTGGTCGCCTTCCATCGCCAACATTACGGCGCCCGGGGTGCCGTGGTTTCGATCATCGGCGATGTCTCGCGCGCCGAGGCTGAGGCGATCGCCCAGCGCCTGACCGAGGCCCTGCCGCCGGGCGGTGGCGATCTCGTGCCGCCGCCGGTGAAGAAGCCCCAGCGGCAGACGATCAAGATTCCCCATCCCGCGGCGCAGAGCCACGTGCATGTCGGTCTGCCGGCGATCCGCCGCAGCGATCCCGACTATTTTCCGCTGCTGGTGGGCAACTACACGCTCGGCGGCGGCGGCTTCGTCTCGCGCCTGATGCGGGAAGTCCGCGAAAAGCGCGGCTACGCCTACAGCGTGTATTCGTACTTTTCGCCGCGCAAGCTCGAAGGCCCGTTCGAGATCGGCCTGCAGACCAAGCGCGATCAGGTCGATGCGGCGCTCAAGGTGGTGGACGAGGTTCTCACCGCCTATATGGCCAAGGGTCCGACGTCGCAGGAACTGGCCGCCGCGAAGAAAAACATGGTCGATGGTCAGGCGCTGCGCATGGACAGCAATGCCAAGCTGCTCGGCTACCTGTCGGCGATCGGCTTCTACGGCCTGCCGCTGACGTATCTCGATGATTTTCCGGCCAGGGTCAAGGCCGTGACCATCGAGCAGGTCAAGGCTGCCTTCGCCCGCCATGTGAAGCCGGAAAATCTGGTTACCGTGGTCGTTGCGGCCGACTGAGACCGGGTCGGGGCCGTGAGCGCCGCCCGCAGGGCCGCCCCAAGGGCGGCGCCGCCCGGTTACGGAGCTGCGCAGCAGCGAACCGTCGTAACCCCCTGCCCGAGGCAGGGGGTTGGGGGGATGGTAGTCCAGTGAGCCGCATCCGCATCACCGGCGGCGAGTGGCGCAGCCGCCTGGTCCAGGTGACTGACGCGCCGGGCTTGCGGCCGACGCCGGACCGGGTGCGCGAGACCCTGTTCAACTGGCTGGGCCAGGATCTCGGCGGGCTTAGCTGCCTGGACCTCTTCGCCGGCAGCGGCATCCTCGGTTTCGAAGCGGCCTCGCGCGGCGCCGACTACGTCGCCCTGGTGGAGCGTGCGCGGCCAGCCTTCGCGGCGCTGAAAAAGCACGCCGAGGGCTTCGCCTGTCCGCGACTGGAACTGTTTTGCTGCGATGCGCTAAAATTCGCCCCCCCATCGGGTCGGCGTTTCGATTTGCTGTTTCTTGATCCACCTTATGGGCAAGGCTGGTTGAGCCGCGTAGAGTCCCGTCTGGATGAGCTGGCCGCGCCGTGTGCGCGGCTGTATGCAGAGGCCGAGATGCCTCTGGAGAAGTTGGGTCGCTGGACGGTGACGAAGCAGGGGCGGGCCGGCCAGGTTTTTTTTCACCTGCTGGAGCAGGCATGAGCAAGAGCATTGCGGTTTATCCGGGGACTTTCGATCCCCTGACCAGCGGTCACGAGGATCTCGTGAGACGGGCGGCCAGCCTGTTCGAACGGGTCATCATCGGCGTGGCCGAAAGCCGCAGCAAGCGTCCGCTGTTTTCGCTCGACGAGCGGGTCGATATCGCGCGCGAGGTGCTGACCGGCTACAGCAATGTCGAAATCCATGGTTTCGATTGCCTGCTCATGGATTTCATGCGCCAGCATGGCGCCAGCGTGATCATGCGCGGACTGCGCGCCGTGTCTGACTTCGAATACGAATTTCAGATGGCGGGCATGAACCGGAATCTGTATCCCGATGTCGAAACGGTATTCCTCACACCCTCGGATCAATACATGTTCGTTTCGGCAACAATAGTGCGCGAAATCGCATCGCTGGGCGGCGATGTATCGAAGTTCGTTCCGCCGCTGGTGCAGCAACGCCTGATTGAGAAGATTCAGCAAAGCCATTGAAGTTCAGAGAGAAGCCAAAGGAAAAATCATGTCCCTGATGATCACCGATGAATGCATCAACTGCGACGTATGCGAGCCCGAGTGCCCGAACAACGCCATTTCGCAGGGTGATGAGATCTACATCATCGATCCCGCCAAATGTACCGAGTGCGTCGGCCACTTCGACACGCCGCAGTGCCGCGAGGTCTGCCCGGTCGACTGCATTCCGGACGATCCGAATCACGTCGAAACCAAAGATCAGCTGATGGCGAAGTTTCTTGCACTGACCGCCAAGTAAGGCGCTAACGCTGGCAGCGCGCGCAGAAAAAGCTTGCGCGCTGCCCCTGGCGCAATTCCCTGATCGGGCGGCCACAGATGCGGCAGGGTTCGCCGTTGCGGCCGTAAACAAAATACTGCTGCTGGAAATAGCCCGAGCTGCCATCGGAATGGATGAAGTCGCGCAGACTGCTGCCGCCGGCGTCGATGGCGGCGGTCAGCGTCGTCTTGATGGCCGGCACCAGGCGTTCCAGACGTTTCAGGGAAATCCGGCCGGCGGCTGTGCGCGGGTCGATGCCGGCGCGGTACAGGCTTTCGGATGCGTAGATGTTGCCGATGCCGACCACGCGATGGCTGTCCATCAGGGTCGGCTTGATTGCCGCCGCAAGACCGGCGTACTCGTTCTTGAGCCAGGCGGCGGTGAACTCTTGCGCCAGCGGTTCGATGCCGAGCACCGCCAGCAGCGGATGCGTCAAGGGATCCTGAGCCAGCCAGAGAATGGCGCCGAAGCGCCGCGGGTCCCTCAGGCGCAAGGCGAGCTTGCTGCCCCCGATGCCGAATACCAGATCGACATGATCGTGCTTGTCGGCCGGCAGCGTGGCCGGCACCAACCGCAGGCTGCCGGACATGCCGAGATGGATCAGCAGATGTCCGTTGCCGAAATCCAGCAGCAGATATTTGCCGCGACGGCTTACCGATTCCAGATGGCGGCCGCCAAGCGTGCGGTCGAGGTGCGTCGGCAGCGGATAGCGCAGTGCCGGTACCCGCACGGTCACGGATGCGACGCGGCTGCCGACCAGCACTGGCGCTATGCCGCGACGGGTGACTTCGACCTCGGGCAGTTCAGGCATGCCGGGTCGCGCACGAAATTACGGGCGAAACTGCTAACATCACCGCATTGTATGTGACGGTAGTGTTCGACAGCAGTGTTCCCCTCAGGTGCCGCACTCATGAAGTTCCGTTCCCCTGTCCTCGCGCTATCGCTCGCACTGGTCAGCATGTGCGCATGGGCGCAGACACCCGCGCCCGCCGCCGCGGTGCCAGCGCCCGAAAAGCAGGAAGACCGGCTGCCGAAGCAGGAACTGACCGGGCAGATCCTCTACCAGTTCCTGTTCGCCGAAATCGCCGCGCAGCGAGGCCAGTTCGGGCTTTCGGCCGGTGCCTATCTCGATCTGGCGAAGAGCACCCGCGATCCACGCGTGGTGCGCCGGGCGGCCGAGATCGCCTTTCATGCGCGTCAGTATGATGCGGCGCTGGAGGCCGTGCGACTGTGGCTGAGCCTGGAGCCCGCGTCGCAACAGGCAAAGCAGATGGAAGCGACGCTGCTGCTGGCAAACGGCCGCATCGATGAACTGGCCGGCAATCTCGCCCGCGACCTGGCGGCGGAAGCCCCGAACATTGGCGACGCGCTGATCCGCATGATGCGCGCCTTCGCCCGCTATCCGGACAAACCGGCCGTTCAGCGCTTGTTCGACCAGCTTACCGAGCCCTATCCCGCGCTGCCCGAAGCCCGTTTGATCCGCGCCCAGGTGGCCGCGGCGGCGGGGAATCCCGACCGCGCGCGCAGTGAAACGGATCAGGCGCTGGCGCTGCGCCCGAACTGGGAACTTGCGGCCTTGTTCAAGGCGGAGTTGTTGCCCAAGGGAGCGGCGCAACTCGACTTCCTGAAAACCTGGCTGGCTGCCAACCCCGACGGCCAGCAGGCCCGTCTGGCCTATGCCAGGGGCCTGGTGGCTGAAAAACAGTATGAAGCCGCGCGTGTCGAGTTCCGTCGTCTGCTCACGGCCAATCCCGATATTCCGGACATACTCTATGCCGTCGGGGTGCTCTCGCTGCAGGTCAATGATGTGCCGGAAGCCGAGCAGCAACTCAAGCGTTTCGTCGAAATCGGGCGCGGCGACCTGAACCCGGCGCGCTTCTACCTGGGACAGATCGCCGACCAGGACAAGCGTCCCGACGAGGCCTTGCGCTGGTACGACCAGGTGACGGCCGGCGAACATGCCATGCCGGCGATGGTGCGGGCCACCCAGGTCCTGCTGCGCCAGAACAGGTTCGACGAGGCGCGCGCGCGCCTCGTCGCGGCGCGCGCGAATGCGCAGGACGACATGCGTCTGGTGGTGGCCGAGGCCCAGTTGCTGCGCGATGCCGGGCGCCACGAGGAGGCCCATGCCTTCCTGGCCAAGATGCTGGAAGCCCAGCCGGATCAGCCCGACATCCTTTACGAGACGGCGCTGGCCGCAGAGAAGCTGGGCAAGTTGGATGACATGGAGCGCCACCTGCGGCGCCTGATTGCCCTCAAGCCGGAGTCGCCGCAGGGCTACAACGCGCTGGGCTATTCGCTGGCGGACCGCAATCTGCGGCTCGACGAAGCCGCGCAGTTGATCGACAAGGCCTTGTCGCTGACGCCGGACGATCCCTTCATCCTCGACAGCAAGGGTTGGGTGCTGTTTCGTCAGGGCAAATCCGCGGCTGCCCTGGAGACTCTGCAGGCGGCTTTTGCCAAGCGGCCCGACCCCGAAATTGCCGCCCACATCGGTGAAGTGCTGTGGGTACTCGGGCGCTCCGATGAGGCGTTGGCGATTTGGCGCGAGGCGGCCAAGGCGCATCCGACCAATGAGGCACTGGGCGCGACCATCAAACGATTCGCGCGCTGAGAGTCCTGATGCGCTCGTTCCTGGTTTGCCTGGCTGCACTGTTGCTGGCGGCTTGCGGCGAGATGCAGGCCCTTCCCGAATCGACGCAGGTGCTCGGCCCGCCGCTGCAGAACTTTGCGGCCCATGGGCGCATTTCGCTGCGCCAGGGCGAGCGCAGCGACCATCTACAGTTCGACTGGCAGCACGCGCCGGGGCGCGACGTGGTGCTGTTTTCCTCTCCGCTGGGCCAGGGCCTGGCCGAACTGGGGCGCGATGCCTCCGGCGCCTGGCTGCTGGTGCCCGGCGAGGCAGAACGGCGCGAACCGGACCTGGGCACACTGGCGCAACGTTTGTTCGGTGCGCCGCTGCCGCTGGATCTGCTCGCCGAGTGGCTGCGCGGCGCCCAGCCGGCCCTGGTCGGCGAAGTCGAGGGCTGGCGCATCGCCGTGACCGAAAGCGCGCCGTGGCGCCAGCACCAACTTCCGCGACGGCTCGAAGCGCGCCGCGGCGACATCGAGCTGAGGATAGTGATCGACGACTGGGGCGACGGTGACTGACTGGCAGCGCGACTGGCCGGCGCCGGCCAAGCTCAACCTGTTCCTGCATGTGGTCGGCCGTCGCGCCGACGGCTACCACTTGCTGCAAACCGTGTTCCGTTTTCTCGACTGCGGCGACACGCTGCGCTGCGAGCCGCGCCGCGATGGCCGCATCGTGCTGGCGACGCCCTTGCCCGGCGTGCCGCCGGAAACCGATCTGACGGTGCGTGCGGCGAACGCCTTGCGCGCGGCGACCGGCGCCACCGACGGCGTCAGCCTGCATCTGGAAAAGCGCCTGCCCATGGGCGGCGGACTGGGCGGCGGCAGCTCGGACGCGGCGACCACGCTGTTGGCGCTGAACCGCCTGTGGCGCACCGGCCTCGATTCCTCCCGCTTGCAGCGCATCGGCTTGGCGCTGGGCGCCGACGTGCCGATCTTCGTGCATGGTCGCAGTAGTTTTGCCGAGGGAGTGGGCGAGCACTTCACGGATGTTTCGCTGCCGCCGGCCTGGTATCTGGTGCTGGTGCCCGCGGTGGCGGTGCCGACGCCGGCGATCTTTCGCTCCGAGGCACTGCGCCGCGACACGCCGGCGATTGCCGCCGTCGATTGGCGCCCGGGATTCGGTCGCAACGATCTCGAAGCCGTGGCCTGCGCTCTGTATCCTGAGGTGGCGCGCCATCTGGACTGGCTGCGGCACTATGGTGACGCGCGCATGAGCGGATCGGGCGCCTGTTGCTTCGTCGAGTTTGCCCGGGAGGCCGCCGCGCAGGCCGCCCTGGCCGCGCTGCCCGCCGATATGAAAGGCTTCGTTGCCGCCGGAGTGGACCGGCATCCGCTCGCGATTATTTGACAGCGGGGGCGAAAACCCCGAAAATGCGCGTCCTTTCGACTTCCGCCCCCCAAGGCGGGAGCCGATGTTGGGGAGTCGCCAAGTTGGTTAAGGCACTGGATTTTGATTCCAGCATGCGAAGGTTCGAATCCTTCCTCCCCAGCCAACCCATTCACGGAAATGGCGCGGGCAGCAGAGGTTTTTGCGGATGCGCCGGCCCGTTTCGTTTGAGCAGACCGACATGGCCTACGACAGCCTGATGGTGTTTACCGGCAATGCCAACCCCAAGTTGGCAGCCGATGTCGTCAAACGCCTGCACATCTCGCTCGGCCGTGCCAATGTCGGCCGCTTCTCCGACGGCGAAGT
>Ga0172380_10004249_pt1 | contig 18589 bp, 17 predicted proteins | sample Leawe162metaG_FD_119747 | JGI IMG/M metagenome (GOLD analysis project Ga0172380, IMG submission 119747) | Leachate microbial communities from a municipal landfill in Southern Ontario, Canada - Leachate well 162 metaG | ecosystem: Engineered > Solid waste > Landfill > Unclassified | place... | reverse complement strand
CGTCGAGAAAAATATCCGCTAATAATCCAGATAAAGACTCAATCTCTATCCTATATTTATTCTTAACGATTTCCCAGTGCCTAACTGATTCAGGTCTGACCTGCATCGCTTCAGCCATACCCTTTCTTTGTCTGTCTCTTTCTTTTTTTTCAAACTCTCTAGCTAAATTCTTAATTACTTCTTCACCTTTTGCTTCTTCCGGCTGTTCTGGCTCTTCTTTACCTTTTTCTTCAGCTCTTTTTTCTAATATTTTTTTTAACTCACTTAACGCCTGTTGGTTTTGTTTTTTTTCTTCTTCTGAAGGTGCTAATGATTGAAATTCTTTTCCTGCCTCCTCTAATTCACCGACAATCTGCTCGATCAATTCTTGTTCTTCTTCTTTTGTTAAAGGAACGGCACTAGATGGTCTCGATCCAGAACCTTTACCTCCTTGTCCTTGACCCTCACCTTTTCCTTCTTGCTTCTGTTTTTTTCTTTTCTCTAATTCGGCTTGCATCAAGCTAAGATACGCCGGCAAAAAAACTTGATTGTATGCCGCCATTTTCTTTTCAATACTTCTATCTTTATCGGCCATACTAGCAAAATAGTTCTCAAAGGCTCCTTTTTCCATCATCGCCCTCATCGCTCCGCTATCCTTAGCTTTTTGCAAGGCTTCGAAAACTTGAGGATCGACTCCGTTTCTAATGTTTTTCTGTTCAAAATATCGACTTCTCAAAAGAGCCTGCAAAAATTGATCTGGCAAAGAGAAGCCACTAAAATCTTCAATGTCCCCTTTTCCTTTCTGAAATCTACTAATGGCATCCTGAACGGGATAAAAAGGTCTTCTGCCCATAAAACTTTCGAGCCAGACATCTGCCAGAGCATTATTTAAATGCGAATGAATGGCCTGTAAAAATCTTTGCTCAGCTGTTGGTGATCCTTTATAGTCTTCTGGTATCTCAACCTTTTTTAATCCTGCCAGCAATTTATCTTGCAGCACAGTAACTTCTGGAGCATGGTGGCCAGATTCATGATAACAAAAACCTTCAATATCAACCTTTCGCCATGGCTTTATTCCCATTTCGGGTGAACCCCTTAACAAAAGTGGGTTGTAATGAATAGTTCTATTCACCAAATTAGTGTAACCAGTACTGCCTGGGGGTAAAGATGGATCTTCCATGAATCTAAAACCACCGGAAGCCCGAGAGATCATTTCCAAATGTTCCGGTGTTACCACCTGCTCAAATACTAACGGCTGAGCATCTGTTTTCTCTCTATCTTCTGGTGGAACTACCGCGTCATTAATTATTTCAACTTTTTCATTCATATGCTTATTATTCAAAATTTTTTAGTTTCTGGCAAGGGGGATGTGCCTTGAATTAATTTAGATTTTCTCATTGTAATTTCTAATCCTTTCTCTGTGACCTCTACTTTTTCTGCAGCCAAAATTTTCAAGAACATAAGACAACTTGCAAAGAATAAATAACTTCCCGATTTTTTAATAAGCGACAGTACGTCTGTCATGCCCCGCCAGCAATCCTGAGTTAATCCCAGGTCTACTTTAAAATCTATAATCTTTAGATCGGAAGCTATACTTAAAAAACTAGCCCAGTCTTTTTGTTCCTTGTATTTGTCTAAATACCTTTTTGCATATTCCCAATCTTGGTCGGTTAAGTCTAATTTCAAGTTAGGCTCAACAACTCTAAACGCGGATGCTCTTGAGTGTATATACAACCAGTTATGATTTGATATATATTCTCTTAATTCTTTTTCTTCTTGATTTAGAAAATCACCATCAATGCCAAGCGAACCCAAACTTACTGCTGGGTTTAGGTTCTTTAAACTTCTCACTGAACTAATAAGAGGTTCTTTAAAAATTGTCTCTGGTTGGTTTGTAATATTTTCCCAGCTGGATTTATCAACTTCTATGTTTATCTTTCCGGGATTTAAAACCTTCATAGCGGCCGCCTCTCTGTAAAAACTTGACCAATCACCAGTCTCTTTATATCTCTTGAGTTGCTCCTTCATAATCTTCCAATCTTCCTCAGTGATATCCCTCTCCGGATCAAAAGCCAGCTCCTGCTGTTTTTCAGGCTCTTCGACGGTTAATTCGTGAATATTTATTCTATCTGGGTTGTATGACATGTTTTTAAAATTGTTTTGTTTGAGGAATAGGAGGTGTTTCTGATTTAAGTTGTTCTTCCCTTTTAACAATATCAAGTCCTCCGCCAGACGGAATTTTTACTTCTTCTGCCATAAGAATCGTCATATCCGCAGCTGTGGAAGAAAAATTACTCCAATCATTCGCTGCTCTGAATTTTTTTAGTTCTTCCTGTAGGTCTTGCCAAATACTATCGTTTAAATCTAAATCCTCTTCTAGATTAAGTATTTTAAAATAACGAACATAATTAAGATACATACCAAAATTTTGGTCCTGCATAAATACTGTTAATTTGTGTACCGCATCCTGCCGAATAGTTTGATTAGGAACTATACCATCATTTAAACCGATAATTTTCATTCTTGAGGCGATTTGAAGAAAATTAAAACTATCATTATTAACCCTGTATGCTTCTAGTTTATCACTTATACCTTTAAAAGTAACCTGATTGATATTCAAATTATAACTTGGCTGGAGAATTTTCATTTTCATCGCTTGTGCAAGAAAATTATCCCAATCATTCGATGCTCGATACGTCTCTAATTCGTTTTCCATAGCATGCCAAGCAGTTTGATCAAGATTTAAATCGGCCTTAGGATCAATAATCTTTATTTCCATAGCATGCCAAGAAAAACCGTGCCAACCCATGAAATTATCCCACTTTCTAGATTCTTCTAGAATATTCCGTATACCAGCCCAATCCTCCTTTGTGATGTCTCTTTCCGGATCAAAAGGCCCTTCCGGTGGTCTTTCTGGTTCTTCTACTGTTAACTCATGTATATTTATTCTATCTGGGTTGTATGACATATTTTTAAAATTGTTTTGTTTTTGGTAGTGTTTGTTTTTTTGTCCCCAATTCCAATTCAGGCATTGTAATTTCTAGTCCTTTTTCTGTCACTTCCACTTTTTTCGCGGCTAAAATTTTCATTGTACTTTTACTTATATCCAAGGGTGACGATTCTCTCATACCACGCCAAGCAGCACCATCCAAAGCAAGATCTACATTTGGGTTGAGAATTCTCATTGACATGGCTATTTCAGAAAAAGAATACCAGTAATTACCCCTCCTGTGTTTTTCTAATTCATCTTTCATACCTGTCCAAGCGGTTTGATCAAGACTTAAATCTTGAGTTGGATCAATAATTTTAATTTTTGCTGCTTGAACAGCAAAACTACCCCAAAGTTTATTCTCCCTGTGTGATTTCAAACATTCTTTCATTGTCTGCCAAGTAGATTCATCTAGGCCTAAATCGTGGCTAGGATCAATAATTTTCATTTGCATAGCTTTAGTAGAAAAATTTTCCCAGGCTCCTATCTTATGAGGTTCATAATAATTTTTTAATTGTTGCTTCATACCTTGCCATTCATCTTCACTTAAATCGAATTCTATCATCGGATTAAGAATCTTAATTATCTGCGCTAGAGATGTAAAACCAATCCAATCTTTATTTTGTCTGTAGTCCTGCAATTTATCTTTAATCCACTGCCAATAATTTTGTGTGACATCTCGTTCTTGATTAAAAGGCAACTCTGCCAGTTTTTCTGGCTCCTCAACGGTTAATTCATGAATATTTATTCTATCTGGGTTGTATGACATATATTAAAATTGTTTAGCTTCAGGTAACGGGGATGGTTTTACATCAAACGAGTTGTCTTTTTTCATAACGACTTCCAACCCTCCTCCAGGAGGAACCGTAACCTCGCCGGCAGCCAAAATTGTCATAATCATCGCTTGTTCCATATATTCTCTAATAGTTTGTTCTTTTCGATATTTATTTAATCTATTTCTCATTTTTTCCCAATCTATTTGATCAAGACCTAATGGATAACCAGGGTCAAAAATTTTTAAATACATTGCATATTCAGCAAAGCCATCCCCTCTTTGATCTCTCAATTCATTAATTGAATCAGAATAGACTCCCACGTTTCGACTCGGGTTCACGACTTTTGCAGCCGCCGCCACAGGCAACCACGACCAATGTAGACCATCTTTATTTGGTTTCAACAACTTTTCCACCCTGTCCCAACTTTTCTGATCCAAGTCACCTTCTCGACTTGGATCAATTATTTTCATGTACATTGCTAATTTCGCTATGCTGGTTGTGTTATTTAATCTATTATCCTTACGCTCTTTGTATTCCCTCAACTCATCTTCCATATTCTTCCAAATATTTGGATCGAGACTTAAAACGTAATTAGGATTTAAGACTTTCATAGCAACGGCTTGCATTGGGAAAAGCCAGGCACGGTATTTATTATTTTCCAATTCTTTTTCCATTTTTTTCCAATCCTCCTCTAAAATATCTTTTCCTGGGTCAAAAAGAAGCTCTGGCTTTCTTTCCGGTTCTTCAACGGTCAACTCGTGTATATTTATTCTGTCTGGGTTATATGGCATATTTTAAAATTGTTTAGTTTCGGGTATAGGCAAAGTATCTGATTTAAGAGGTTGATCTTTTGTCATTTTTATTTGCAGTCCTTCATCAGTAACTCTAACTTCTTCCGCTGCAAGAATTTTCATAAGCATTGCTTGCACGGAGAAATTATGCCAAACACCTACTCCGCCAACATAAGCTAAAACCCCCACGCCGTTTGTCCCACTGGGGTTAAGTTGACTATTTCTAACCTGGTCCAAAATATCTTTTATATTTGCCCAATTTTCATCGCTCAACTTAAAATGAATATCTGGGTTTATTATTTTAATCTCCGCAAGAAACTGGATAGAATTAATATCTACATTGGTAGACTTTCCCGCGAGATCTTTTATACAGACCCAATCCTCCTCTGAAAAATCCAATTTGATGCTTGGGTCAAGAATCTTCATACACATAGCCAACCAAGAACAGCCACTCCACTCCTTGTCTTTTTTATATTTTGAGAGTCTTGAGTTCATCCCGTTCCACACCGCCTGATCTAAACGCAAGTCTCCTGTGGAATCAATAATCTTCATTTTTGATGCTTGGGATGCAAAATTAGCCCATTGGTGTTGCCCCCAGCTCGTAGCATTTTCTCTAAAATCATTCAGCTGGGTTTCCATGTTTTCCCAATCGGTATCTTCTATACCAAGGTCAATATCGGGATCTATAACGCGCATAGCCATAGCATGCTCAGAAAATTTTGACCAATCTTCCTCGATCTTATACTTTTCTAGTTGTTTTTTCATATTAACCCAGTCTTCTTCAGTCAAATCCCTCTCCGGATCAAAAGGCAACCCCTCTTGTTTTTCGGGTTCCTCGACGGTCAATTCATGAATATTTATTCTGTCTGAGTTATATGACATGTTTTTAAAATTGTTTAACTTCAGGTAAAGGCTGAGCCCGCGGCTTTAAATCCTTCTTTGGTTTCGGCATTGTAATTTCGAGCCCTTTATCTGTCACCTCCACTTTCTCGGCAGCAAGAATTTTTATTGCTGATGCGATGGAAGAAAAATCACTCCAGTTCCCTTCTCTTTCATACTCTTTCAGCAAATCTTTAATTCCCTGCCAAGTGCTTCTATCTATCTTTATTTCTTTTTTACAACTAAGGAGTTTTATATTCATCGCCTGTTTAGCAAAACTATCGTATTGATGTATTTCTTTATACATTTCCAACTGGCGATCCATACCTTGCCAAGCTTCTTCGTTAATATTTAAATCTTTGGTTGGATTGACAAATTTCATTCGTATCGCTAAAAAAGAAAAATACCACCAATTACTGCCCCTGTTACGCTCCAGTAATTCCCTAATAGCCCCCCAGTCGTCTTGTTGTATTCCAATATCCTTTTCTGGACCAAGAATTTTCATTCCCATAACTAATACTGCCAAAGAGTCGAATCGTTGATCGTCACGCAAACTAGCCAGACAACCAGTCATTCCCTGCCAGTCATCTTGATCAAGGTTTAGGTTTTGAGTTGGATCAATTATTTTCATTTCCATTGCCTGAGCTGAAAAACTTTGCCAATCATTATGCTTCCATGATTCTAATATGCTTCTCATCCCTCTCCAGTCCTGTTCTGTTATATCCCTCTCAGGATCAAAAGGCAGCCCCTCTTGTTTTTCGGGTTCCTCAACCGTCAACTCATGGATATTTATTCTATCTGGGTTGTATGACATAATATTTAAAATTGTTTTGCTTCAGGGATAGGGGGTGTCTCTGATTTTAAGTTCTTCCTTGCCGCCACTTCTCGGCATTTATCGGCCACAATCTTGGCCATAGCTGAGAACTGATACCATTCTACGGACCAAGATTTTTCTTGAGTTCCTTTCTTTATATAATCAGCTATTATCTTACTTTGTTCTAATGTAAAGCTAAGAGGATAATCTGGATAAATAATAGCGATTGCGGCCCCGATTTCGATCATATATCCACCGTAACCTTTTGCTTTTTGTGATTCAAGCTCTGCTTCAATATGTTCAAAATCCTCTTGGCTTAAACTGGGCCTGTGACCCATGATAGTTAACCAGGCCGCTAGTTCAACAAAATGGCGCCAATTTCCCGATTTTTTACACTGGGCCATGTCTTTATGTGCTCCTTTTATCCCTGTTTGCAAAATATCATCTGGAATGTTCACAAATTTAGGGGTTGGTTTTACATAATTCGCCCAGGCAACTGCATGTAGATTACCACTATTTGTAGATTTAATAAGACTTCCTTTAATCCTTTCAATAGACACTTCACTCAACTCTGGTAACTTATTAGTATCAATAATGGCTAAAGATGAATACTGAATAGAGTCATGCCTAAAACGAACCATATTTTGTAAAACATCCCAATCCTCATCTGTGAAAATATTGTTTGGGTCAAAAGATATATCCAGAGCTTCTTTCTTCTCAGGTTCCTCTACGGTTAGTTCATGAATATTTATTCTGTCTGGGTTATATGACATATATTAAAATTGTTTAACTTCAGGCAGGTGCTGGATTCCTTGCTTTAAGTCTTCCTTGGGTTTGGGCATTGTAATTTCCAGACCTTTATCTGTAACCTCCACTTCTTCGGCGACGAGAATCTTCATATCTACAGCTAATTTACTAAACGATTTTCCTTGTGCCTGTTCTTCCTTCAGTTCCTCTTGCATCATTCTCCAAAAAAATTTATCAACTTCAAATGCTATACCGAGTATTTTCATTGCCGCGGCATGTTCTGCAAAAATACTTGCGAAAGTAGTTTCATTTTTTATTTCTTTTATCATGTCTCGTCTAGTTTCCTCGTCTACTTTAAAATCGATTCTCGGATCCAATATTTTCATTGAGGCCGCATGAACCGCAAAAGCGCCCCAGAGCCTTTGTTTTCTAAGTTTATCTAATTTTTGCTGCATCGAACGCCAATCATTCTGATTAATGTTTAAATTCTTATCATTATCAATAATCTTCATCCGAGCAGCGGTCGCAGAAAAGTTATCCCAGTTTTTTACCGTATGATGTCGAATGGCATTAAGGGAATCACCAAAGCTTTCCCAAATTTCCGGAGTAATCCTTAAATCAAATAATGGATCTAGGATTTTCAATTGGCTTGCTGTATAAGAGAAAAACCAAAGATTTCCGTCATGCTGAGATTCGAATTCAGACTTTAAATAATTCCAGCCTTTTTCTGTAATATCCCGCTCCGGATCAAAAGGCAACCCCTCTTGTTTTTCGGGCTCTTCAACGGTCAACTCATGAATATTTATTCTGTCTGGGTTGTATGGCATATTTTTAAAATTGTTTAGCTTCAGGAATTGGTGGTACGGAATTTGTAATCAGTCTTTCAGGTTTATGATCTTCAATCTCTAAACCATCTTCAGTAATTCTAGCTTGATCGGCGGCTAGAATTTTCAGATACATGGCATTTCCAAAAAAATCCCAAAAATCAATATCCTGCCTAGTTCTTTCTAGTTCATCTTTCATCCCTTGCCAAACAACCCCATCGAGATGGAGGTCTTCCTCAGGGTAAAAAATCTTCATCTGCATTGCTTGTCTCATAAAGACTCCGTATCTGTTATTCCCTATTTTTCTATGTTCTGCTAGATGATCTCTCATTGCTTTTCGTATAGTCTCATCTAAACCAAGATTGCGTCCAGGATCAAGAACCTTCATCTCCATGGCCATGTCGGGGAAAAACCAATACTTACCTTCTGCTCTACAATTTTCTAGCATATCTCTTAATTCTTCTAATGTATTACTCATATTATTCCAGGCAGTATTATCTAAATTCAAATCAGATCCTAATCCAAGTATTTTCATGTTCATAGCTTGTTCAGAGAAACTACGCCAATGATTATTACTTTTATATGAATCTAAACAATCCTTCATTCCTTGCCGAGCAACTTCATCTAGACCCAATTCAAGTTCGGGATTAAAAATCTTCATTTCCATGGCTATTCTAGAAAAGGGAGACCACTTATTATCTTTTCGATACCGCTCAAGTAAACTATTCATCTCCTTCCAATCCTCCTCCGTAATATCTCTTTCCGCGTCAAAAGGCAGCTCTGATTCATTTACAGGCTCCTCAACCGTCAATTCATGGATATTTATTCTGTCTGGGTTGTATGGCATAGTTTTTATTAAAATTGTTTAGCCTCAGGGATCGGTGGAATTTCTGGCTTTATTGATTCTTTTCTTTTTGGCATAGTAATTATTAATCCTTCATCTGTCACTTCAACCCTTTCGGCAGCTAAAATTTTCATTTCCAATGCTCGCCAAGGGAAAGGACCTTGTTGACTTTTTTTTGCATCATTAGCCCAATCTCTCATTCCTTTCCAAGAAGCTATATCAAGGTGCAAATCTATATTTGTATCAATAATTTTCATATACATAGCTTGCCTAGCAAATGAAGACCAGTGAATAGATTCCCCTTCGCTAGCACCCTTTCTGTGCTGTTCTAATGAATCTTTCATTCTTTTCCAATCTAATTGATTAAGATCTAGGTCTATTTTAGGATCCAAAATTTTTAATGCCACTACATATTCAGCAAAACGAGTCGTTCCAGCTTTTTCTCTTTCTCTTTTCTTTCTATCCTCAAGTTCAGTTTTAAGACCTTGTAAATCAGATTGATCAAGTGTAAAACTAGGACTGAGTATTTTTATTACTGCTGCCTGTTTGGCAAAATCCCACCAATTAGTTACTCCTGATTGTTTTAATTCCTCTAATTTACGCTTCAAGCGAGAAAACCAAACATCCTGATTAATACCAAAATCTATTTTAGGATCCAAAATTTTTAATGCCATTGCAAGTGAACGAAAATTAGCATCCTCAAAATTATCTTGGTAGTACTGTAGCTGATCTTTCATTTCTCTCCATTCCATCTCCGTGATTTCCGTATCTGAATCAAAAGGCAGCCCCTCTTGTTTTTTAGGCTCCTCAACCGTCAATTCATGAATATTTATTCTGTCTGGGTTGTATGACATGTTTTTAAAATTGTTTGGCCTCGGGGATGGGTGGTGTCTCTGGTTTTATTGATTCTTTTCTTTCTGACATGGTAATTTTTAATCCCTCATCAGTCACTTCCACCTTTTTAGCGGCCAAAATTTTCATAGCGCCCGCCAGTTTGGCAAAATTAAGTCCGCGATCTCCGTCTTTTTTGTATTTTTCCAATTCACCGCGCATTCCCTTCCAAGCTTCCTGGTCCATTTTAAGACCATACAATGAATCAATTAGTTTTAAAGCCATCGCCTCGTCAGCAAAATTAGCCCAATGACCGTTTTCTCTGTCATCCTGTAACTCTTCTCTTATACCCTGTCTAACCTTTTCATCCACTAAAATATCAAAATTTGGATCAAGAATCTTTGCTCGTACTGCTTGACCACAAAAATCACCCCAAAAGTCCTGTTGGCTACTGCGTTTCAAACTACTGTCAAGTATTCCCATAATTGACTGAAAGTCTTTAGCACCTCCACTTGCTGTCGATATTATTGCCTCAATCGGCATGGGGGGATTTAAAACTTTCATATTTCCAATTTTCAGTATTATACCCCAAGTGTCCCCCTTTTCTTTATATGTGTCAGACATTTCGTTCAGCATTTTTTTCCAAGCATCATCATCCAGACCAAGATCAAGGTCTGGATCAATAATCTTTATCTCAGCGGCTAACTTTCCAAAGTCGTACCACCAGCCATTTTTTTTGAGTTTCTCAAGATTATTCAACATCATCTTCCGATCAACTTCAGTGATCTCATTCTCCGGATCAAAAGGCAGCGCCTCTTGTTTTTCAGGCTCTTCGACTGTCAGCTCATGTATGTTAATTCTGTCTGGGTTATATGGCATAGTTTTTATTAAAATTGTTTAGCCTCAGGGATCGGTGGCATCTCTGATTTTAAGTTTTTTCTTGCCGCCACTTCTCGGCATTTATCAGCTGTGATCTTAGCCATAGCGGTAAATTTGTACCATTCAGCTTCTGCCCTTGAAATTATTTGTCGCTTTAAATAATTCGCCATCTTTTCACCTTGCTCGATGGTAAAGTGCAGGGGATATTCTGGATAAATAATTGCCATCGCCGCACCCATTTCAATCATATATCCACCATTACCTTTTGCTTTTTGTGATTCAAGTTCTGCTTCAATATGTCTAAAATCATCTGCACTTAATTCTGGACGATGACCTAAAACAGTAAGCCAGGCTACTGGTTCGACAAAGTGTCTCCAGTCCATATTTTTGGCTTCTTTGTATTCTTGTATTCGTTTATTTCCACTGGCAAGTATTTCCTGAAAGGCATCGTCGGAAATCTTTATAAAATCTGGAGGTGGAGACCCGTAACTCATCCACGCAAGATCTATGGTTGAGCCCAAAACATTATTTGTAATTTCTTTTTCTTTCTCATTATCTAGGGTTGGTAATTTATTCTTATCAAGAATTTTCAAAGAAGCGTAAGACATTGCCGTTTGACCATCGCCAAAACCTTCTGCCCAATTCTTTAGTACATTCCAATCATATTCCGTAAGAAGCTTTTCTGGATCAAAAGAAAGCTCAATCTCTTCTCTTTTCTCCGGTTCCTCAACCGTCAATTCATGGATATTTATTCGATCGGGATTATATGACATAGCAATTAAAATTGTCTTGCTTCCGGAGTAGCAAGTTCGGCCACGTCTCTGGTCAAGCCTTGAATCTTTTTCACAATCTGTCTAAAATCTTCCGCATGTTCCGTAAATGTTTTCTTTCTTTCGTCATAAGTTTCTTGACCAAGCCAGCTAATAACTTTCTCTTTAACAGAATCGTCTAGCAATAGACCAACACTGGTAGCAATGTTAACAATTTCTTTCGGCGCGGTTTTATCTTCGTAAAGATGATAACTTTCCACCATAACTTCATATAAGGCTTCATCAAAACTTTTATTAGATGGCTGATAGACAAGCTCTTTTGATTTCGCGTCACGATACAATATTAATTTTTCTCCCAAGTCCCTAAGTACACGATAGGAAATCGGAATAGTCTGCGTTCGATCTTCAGTAAATTTCCTCACTCTTGGAAAGACCTCGTTCACCAAAACAAAAAGTTTGGCCAGATCGTCTTTAGATCTCAGAAAGTCACCCTCGGCGTTTGATAATGAAGCCAAGGCGACCCGCATTTCCTCTCTGGTGGGAGGATACCCTACCTCCATTACTTTACCATTAGCTCTTGAAGCCAAAGCCTCGGCCACTTGGAAACCACCATGTTTCCTTCCAATGTTTGCTGTAAAGTACATTCTCCAATCATCAGGAATATTAATTTCCTCATCATTGTCTGGGAAGTACCAGCTCTCACCTGGTTTAGCAGTCATTAAACCATAAATCAAGCTCCAGTTTTTATTTTTATTGAATTCGTCAAAAATAATATTGTCACCGCGGCGCAAGGCTGAGATCACAACCCCATCTCTCCAACCATTTCGGCTAGCTAAATGTCCAAATTGCCCGGCCAACTCTCGTCTAAAGGCAGTATTGGTTAAACCTAATATTTGTTCCTTCAATTCACCAAGTTGTTTTACTAAAGCCGGGTCATCTTGTGTTTCATTTTTACCCTTATCTAATTCTTCTAATATCTGACTCACAAGTACAGCCGAGGCCTCGCTATCAGTTACTTTAAAAGTATTTTTGACGACTTCATGATGTTCTGCAATAAATTTCTTTATACCAGCTTCATCCATGCCAGTAAATTCTTCTGCTAATTGTTTATAATAATCAGTCGCACTCCTAAATTCAATGGCTTTAGAACCGTAGAGCATAAATCTTGTGACTTCTTCGGAAAGATCGATATAGACATATTTTCGATCTTTTTCTTCCAAATAGTGTCTAACTAGAGTTGTTTTACCGACACCGGGCGGTCCCACTAAAACCCCACCAATTGTCGTTCGTTGATGTTCTTTTTCCCAGCCATTAAGGGTGTTCAAACTTTTAATGACCGACTGAGTCTCAATGACATCCTTACCACTACCGAAATCATCGAGCATCTTATCTAATTCATGATTTTGCCAAAAATATCTCACCATTGGATTTTCCCAACTTTCTTGAATTTTAGCTTTTAGTTCCCGCATCCGCTCAGAAATATCCTTTTTCGTCTCCGATTTATCGTCTGTTTCACCAGTGAGTTCTTCTACGGCTTCCTTATATTCCTTACTTCCTTTAGGATAAATACTAGCTAAGGCTTCGAGTGACAATTTTGCATCCTGACCGGTTGTCGTCTCAATCTCATGCATCATTGTCCCTAATCTTGAAGATGCTCTTCTGTCGAGCTTGGCATTAGCCTTGGCACTCTTAAAATCCGGCTCTTCTAACTGTGCTTGAAGTTTATGGATCTCTCCTAGTGAACGCACAAAGTCAAAATACTCTCTCTGTGAATGTAAATATTCACGATATGACGCCTCAAAACTGGAGCCGTAATTTTTATAGCCTTCAATTTCTTTAGTCTTCTGAGTAAACAAAGACAAGGCGGTAGTTCTTTCGTGTCCATCTTTAGAATATCTCACAACCTTTCTAAGGTCCTGTGCCTCTTTTACAGTTCTCCTGAACGATTCCACCGCTCTCAGACTCAGGTTAATACCCTCAGGAGCATCAGTACCCCTTTCTTTTTTCCATTCTTCACGCAAAAGACCTTCGAAATCAGGAGACTTTCTAAGCATTTCTTGCCGAGCATCATATCTTTCTTTCATTTTCTCACCGGTCAATTCTTGCTCTGCTGCTGCTTCTTCTTTTTTTGGTACTTCTTCTTCAAAATGAGCAGAGATCAGATGTTCGGGGCTTTTCATAAGTTTTAGTTTTAATTATTAATGAGTAAATTATGGCACTTTTAACTTTAATTTTCAACCTCAGAATTGTTTGGTTTCGGGGACTGAGGAAACACCAGAATCAATCTCTGCTTTCGGCCTACGCATATTAATTTCTAACCCTTTTTCTGTGACTTTAACCTCCTCGGCGGCGAGGATTTTCATAGCCACAGCGTGCTTCTCAAAAAAACTATCCGCTTTTCTATATTCATCGAGTTTGGTTTGTATGCCATGCCAAGCGACTTCATCCAAACCAAGATCAATATATGGGTCAAGGATCTTCATATTTGCGGCATGTAAAGCAAACTCGCCCCATTCTTCATTTTTTCTATTTACTTCTAATTGATCTCTGATTCTTTGCCACGCGCCGTCATCCAATTTAAGGTCTATATCTCGATCAATAATTCTCACCTGCACGGCTTGGATGAAAAAAGCTTCCCACGTTCTCGCTCTTCTATGTCTCTCCAATTCAGATTTCATACACTGTCTGCCAACTTCATCTAGGGCAAAAATGTCTGGATTTAATATTTTTATGGAAATAGCTTGTTCAGAAAAACTCTGCCAATCACCGTTATATTTTACTGCTTCTAAAGTCTCTCGCATTTCTTTCCACACATTTTCATCTAAATCTAGTTCTACTCTTGGATTAAGAATCTTCAAGTTCATAGCTAGCAAAGAAAGACCCACACAACGCGTATAAAAAAACTGTCGATCCTCTCCTGTCTCTCTCGCATTCCTATCATTTTGAATCCGACTCCTCAGTTTTGTTAGCATCTTCTCCCAATCTTGATTACTCAGATCTCTCTCCGGATCAAAAGGAAGCTCTGTTTGTTTCTCGGGTTCTTCTACGGTTAATTCGTGGATATTTATTCTGTCTGGATTATATGACATGTTATTAAATTAGAATTGTTTAGTTTCAGGTGTTGGTGGAATCTCAGTAGTAATTCCCTCCTTATGTACATGCATATTGATTTCTATCCCTTTTTCGGTAATTTTCACCTCCTCGGCCGCGAGTATTTTCATGGCCATTACACGACTTGAAAACCCTGCCCAATCTCCCCATTTTTTTCTATCTTTAAGACCCCGCTTCAGAGCGTCCCAAATTTTTTTATCCAATACCAGTTCGTTCATATTACTTGGAAAAAGAAGTTTCATATTCTTTGCTGATATATAAAAACTGTCCCCATCAGGCACACATCTCAATAACTCTCCATGTATGCCCTTCCAGGCTTCTTTATTAAGGTTAAGTTCTACCGCCCTATGAGGAAAGAGTATCAACATCTCCACAGCTAAATGGGAAAAATCATACCAATGATTACCTTTTCTATAAACCTTATTTAGATGATCATTAAGCATTGTCCAGATTTCTTCATCCAAATTAAGTTCATTGCTTCTCTCCGGAAAAAGGATTTTCATGGCGGTAGCCTCCTCAGCAAAAGCTGATGGATTCTTGGCTTCTCTTACAAGATCGAGTTTTACTTTCATCCTCTGCCAATCTACATTATTCAAGGCCAGTTCCCTTACAACTCCTGGGGTAATAATTTCCAAATTCAGGGCGTGATAAGCAATGTCAACACTCTGTTTTCTTAGAGAGTTTTTCATGTTTCCCCAATCCTCCTCTGTAATATCTCTCTCTGGATCAAAAGGAAGCTCTGATGGTTTTTCAGGCTCCTCAACAGTTAATTCATGAATATTTATTCTGTCTGGGTTGTATGACATATTATTAAATTAAAATTGTTTAGTCTCGGGAATAGCTGGAGTTTCGGCGTTAATGGAACCTTTCGACTTTTTCATATTAATTTCCAATCCTTTTTCCGTAACTTTAACCTCTTCGGCGGCCAGGATTTTCATTTCTCTGGCGTGATCTGAAAAAACACCCCATGAATCATTACCTTCTATACTTCGTTCTCGATACCATTCCAACTTATCTTTTATTCCTTGCCAAGCAACTTGATCGAGCCTTAAATCTAGCACTGGATCAAGAATTTTCATGTACGTGGCTTGAGAAGTAAAATAACCCCAATTGTTATCTTGTCTATATCCCTCTAACGTGTCTCTCATTCCCTGCCAAGTGGTCTGATCAAGACCAGGATCGTAGCCTGGGTCAATGAGCTTTACTTCCACAGCTCGTCTTGAAAAAGCATCCCAATGATTACCTGTTTTACCATGGTCTCTTAGTCGCTCTACTTCGTCTCTCATAATTTGTCGATCAGCTACGTTAAAATCCAAATCTATGGTTGGATCCAATAATTTCATATCCGCGGCTCGAGAATAAAAAATATCCCAGTGATTTGATATTACATTATTTTCTTTCCATTCCTTAAACGTCCTTCTCATGCCTTGCTTGGCTTCCATATCAAGATTCAAATCTAGTGTTGGGTCAAGAATTTTCATATGTACAGCCAAAGAAAGAAAACTTGCCCAATCACCACTCAGTCTGATTTTTTCTAATTCACTTTTCATTGCTTGCCAATCCTCCTGCGTAACTTCTATTTCTGAATCAAAAGGTAGGTCCGTTCGTTTTTCGGGTTCTTGAATAGTTAACTCGTGGATATTTATTCTATCTGGATTTACGGACATGAATTAAGATTACGTAAAGACTTGATGTTAGAAAGCTACACCCCATGACACTTCTTATACTTCTTCCCCGAACCACATGGGCATGGATCATTTCTACCGACTTTATCTTCCGTGCGCGGAGCAACAGCTGGTTGTTCTTCACCCCCACCGGCTAGTTTCATATGCTTTTGAGTTTCTTTTAATTCTTGTTCTTCACGAGCATAAGCCCCAGCACCGATATTGGGCAGAATTTTTAAAACTTGATCGTTGACCGCATCGTTCATTTCTTTAAACAAACGCAAACCTTCTTTTTTGTATTCAACCAGCGGGTCACGCTGACCGTATGCGCGGAGATTCACCGAGGAGCGCGTGTAGTCCATGATCTCCAGATGATCCACCCAGAACATATCAATTGATTGTAATAAAAGAATTTTAGCAATACGATAAAATTCGGCTTCGCCAATTATTTTGATTTTATCTTCCACAATCTTACCGATCTCACCTGCCGATTCAGAAGTATTAATAATCTCATCTAGCTTGGCTCGCACTGTTTTATTGTCTCCCAATAAAACTGCACGACGTCTTTCATACACAAGCTTTCTTTGATAATTAAGCACATCATCATATTCCAAGACATGTTTTCGCGCGTCAAAATTAAAACCTTCAATTTTAGTCTGAGCTGTTTCCAGGGATTTAGTAATTAAAGAATTCTCGATCGCTTCATCTTCTTTTAAACCAAAACGTCCCATCAATTTTTTAATTGTATCGGAAGCAAAAATACGCATCAAAGAGTCTTCGAGCGAAACATAAAATTGAGTTTCACCTGGATCACCCTGTCGTCCAGCACGACCTCGTAGCTGATTATCAATTCTTCGCGCTTCATGTCTTTCGGTTCCAATCACACACAAGCCACCGAGACTTTTTACCTCTTCAAATTTTTCTTTATTAAAAGGCACACCACCAAGTTTAATATCCACTCCACGACCAGCCATGTTAGTCGCTACCGTGACTCCACCTTTAAATCCAGCGGAGGCAATAATTTCTCCTTCTTTTTCATGGTTTTTTGCATTCAAAACATTATGTTTTACTCCTTCTTTTGAAAGATAGGAAGACAATATTTCATTTTTCTCAATTGAAACTGTGCCTATCAAAACCGGCTGCCCTTTTTTCTGTAATTCCTTAACGTGCTTGGCCACTGCCTGAAACTTACCGTTCTCAGTTTGAAAAATTAAATCATTTTTATCCGCTCGTTGAATTTCTCTATTCGTCGGAACAGAAAAAGTTTCAATGCGATAAACTTTGTAGAATTCTTCTTCGGAGGTTAGGGCTGTTCCGGTCATACCAGCAAGTTTTTTATAAAGCCTAAAATAATTTTGGAAGGTTATCGAGGCAAAGGTGCGAGACTCTTTTTGAATTTTTACGCCCTCCTTCGCTTCAATCGCCTGATGTAAACCTTCAGACCAACGTCGGCCCGGTTGCAAGCGTCCCGTAAATTCATCGACGATCACAATCTCATTGTCCTTGACCACATAATCAGTATCTTTTTCAAAAAGTGCTTTAGCACGAGCCGCTGTTTCCAAGTGATGCACATATTTAATGCCAGCATCAGTGTAAATATTTTCTATACCTAAAACTTTTTCTGCCTTAGCGATACCAGAATCTGTTAGTTGAATCGCTTTCAGTTTTTCATCAACAGTAAAATCTTCATCTTTCTTAAAGGACTTCACGATGTCAGCAAATTTTACATATAAATCACCAGACTCGGCCGTTGGAGCAGAGATAATCAGCGGAGTTCTGGCTTCATCAATTAAAATCGAGTCCACCTCATCCACAATCGCGAAATTGTATTCGCGTTGTCGTAAATCTTTTTCGGCATATTCAATATTGTCACGCAAATAATCAAAACCAAATTCATTGTTTGTTCCATAAGTAATATCAGCAGCATAAGCTTCGCGACGAGCACAAGGTTTCAAAAAATCATAAATAATTTTAAAAGAACCAAGCTGATCTCTTTCTTGATCTTCTTTAACTTCTAGATTTTTATCTTGAATATGTTTGGCATCATAAAGAAAAGAACTTTCATGATTGATGACTCCAACAGTTAAACCTAAAAAATCATAGACCTGTCCCATCCAGACCGCATCTCTGCGTGACAAATAATCATTAACGGTCACAATATGCACACCATGTCCGGTCAAAGCATTTAAATACGCAGGCAAAGTTGCCACCAGAGTTTTTCCCTCTCCAGTGCGCATTTCGGCAATTCCCCCCTTATGCATAATCATGCCTCCAATAAGTTGAACGTCAAAATGTCTTTCTCCAGAAACTCGACGTGAAGCCTCGCGCACTACCGCAAAAGCCTCTGGTAAAATATCTTCCAGCGTCTCTTTTTCTAATCTTTTCTTAAATTCAACGGTCTTGGCTTTTAGATCGACATCAGAAAGAGCTTTAATTCCCTCTTCGAGAGCATTAATTTGTTCAACAATTGGCCAAAATGGCTTAATCGCCTTCTGATATTTGTCTCCAAACAATTTTTCCAAAAATGCCATAATATAGGCATCTTAGCATATTCGGCAATAAAAAACACGGTGGGGATTTTAATCCGACACCGTGTTCTTTAGACTATTTTCGTCGCTTTGCAGTCTTCTTGGTTTTCTTTGCTTTTGCTTTCTTTGTTTTCTTAACTGCCTTCTTTGCTTTTTTTGCCAT
>Ga0172380_10004248_pt1 | contig 18589 bp, 13 predicted proteins | sample Leawe162metaG_FD_119747 | JGI IMG/M metagenome (GOLD analysis project Ga0172380, IMG submission 119747) | Leachate microbial communities from a municipal landfill in Southern Ontario, Canada - Leachate well 162 metaG | ecosystem: Engineered > Solid waste > Landfill > Unclassified | place... | reverse complement strand
GGTGGCGAGTACAAAGGCGCGAAGCGTTTCCGAGGCCGCCCAGAATGCGGTCCGGATGGCGCAGGGCGGCAGGAGGGCGGTGGAGGAATCGGTCGCCGGGATGGGCCGGATTCAGGAGCAGGTGGCATCCATCGCCGAGAGTATCGTCAAGCTCTCCGAGCAGAGCCAGACCATCGGCGAGATCATCACCACGGTCAACGATCTGGCGGAGCAGTCGAACCTGCTGGCGGTCAACGCCGCCATCGAGGCGGCCAAGGCCGGGGAGCAGGGAAAGGGGTTCGCGGTGGTGGCCCAGGAGGTGAAAAGCCTGGCGGACCAGTCCAAGGAAGCGACCGCCCAAGTGCGGACGATTCTGAACGACATCCAGAAGGCGACCAACGCGGCGGTGCTGGCCACCGAACAGGGGAGCAAGGCGGTCGAGTCGGGGGTGAAACAGTCGCGGGAGGCGGGGGAGGCGATCCGGCAGATGGGAGAAAACATCGAGGAATCGGCCCAGGCGGCGCTTCAGATCGCGGCGTCAAGCCAGCAACAGCTCACCGGCATGGATCAGGTGGTCCTGGCCATGGAGAATATCAAGCAGGCCAGCGAGCAGAACGTCGCCGGCGCCAAGCAGGTGGACGCCACCGTGCAGAATCTTCACGAGCTGGGGCAGAAGCTGAAAGGGTTGGTGGAACAGTATAAGGTGTAGTTTTCAATGATGGGTTTTGGTGTTTGCGTTGCGCCTCGACCTGAGCCCAGGAGGGATATCCATGCTTCGGAACATGAAAATCGGCCGGCGACTGCTTCTCGGATTCGGCGTGGTCGTTCTTTTTCTCGTTGCGGTCGGGGTCGTCGCCATCCTGAAGATCGGAACGATCCAGCAACTCCATCAGACCTTTTACCAACATCCCTTCACGGTCGTCCACGCCCTGGATTCCGCCCATGTCCATATCATGGAAATGCAGCGCGATATGCAGGCCATGCTCTTCGTCGAGGGGCGGCAGGAACGGGAAGCAGCCATCGCCTCGCTCGACAAGAGCGAAAAGGCGGCCTACGGGAATCTCAAACTGGTGCGGGAGCGTTTCCTCGGCGACAAGCAGCTCGTGGTGGAAATCGTGCAGGATCTCGATGTCTGGAAGGAAAAACGCGCCGCGACCATCGCCCTGCTGCGGGCCAACAGGGCGGCCGAAGCGGCCGGGTTGGACAGGGAACAGACCAGGGGGATCGTTGCGAACATAGAGGGGAAGATGCGTGAGATCGAAAAGTTCGCCCTGAACAAGGCTGCCGAGCTTTCCAGGGATTCCGGGAGGATCGAGGAGCAGGCCGTTCGCTTTACCTATTCGCTGCTCGCGGCGGCGGCCATGCTGGCGGTGCTCCTGGCCCTGTTGATAACGCGCGGCGTGACAAAGCCCCTCAACAGGGCGGTCGAGGTGGCGGACAGGCTGGCGTTGGGGGATGTTGCCGTCGAGGTGGGAACATCCTCCAACGACGAGACGGGACGCTTGCTGCGCTCGATGGAAAAGATGCTGCAGCAGTTCAAGGAAACGACCCAGGCCGCAAGCCGGATAGCGGTCGGCGACCTCTCCGTCGCCATGGTCCCCAGGTCGGAGCAGGACGTCATGGGAAAAGCCCTGGCCTCGATGCTGCAGCAATTCAGGAGTACGGCCGAGGTTGCGACCCGGCTGGCGGCCGGCGATCTTTCCGTCGACGTGGTTCCGCAGTCCGAGCAAGACGCCATGGGGAACGCCCTGGCCTCGATGGTGCAGCAGTTCAGGAGCACGGCCGAACTCGCGACCCGGCTGGCGGCCGGCGATCTTTCCGTCAGCGTGGTCCCGCGGTCCGGGGAGGACGTCATGGGGAACGCCCTGAAGAACATGGTGGAGGGACTCCGGGAGATAACCAGGGAGTTGATCGAGGGGATGAATGTCCTCTCCTCGGCGGCCAGCGAGATCATGGCCTCCACGGCCCAAGTCGCCTCCGGCACCACGGAGACTGCGGCGGCGGTGAGTCAGACCACCTCCACCGTCGAGGAGGTGAAGCAGACCGCCCAGGTTGCCAGCGCAAAGGCGCGAAGCGTTTCCGAGGCCGCGCAGAAGGCGGTTCAGGTGGCCGGGGAAGGGAGAAAGGCGGTGGAGGAATCGATCACCGGCATGAGCCGGATCCAGGAGCAGGTGGAAGCCATCGCCGAGAGCATCGTCAAGCTCTCCGAGCAGAGCCAGACCATCGGCGAGATCATCACCACGGTCAACGATCTGGCGGAGCAGTCGAACCTGCTGGCGGTTAACGCCGCCATCGAGGCGGCCAAGGCGGGGGAGCAGGGAAAGGGGTTCGCGGTGGTGGCCCAGGAGGTGAAAAGCCTGGCGGACCAGTCCAAGGAAGCGACCGCCCAGGTGCGGATGATCCTGGGCGATATACAGAAGGCGACCAACGCGGCGGTGCTGGCCACCGAACAGGGGAGCAAGGCGGTCGAGTCGGGGGTGAAACAGTCGCGGGAGGCTGGGGAGGCGATCCGGCAGATGGGGGAAAGCATCGAGGAGTCGGCCGAGGCGGCGCTCCAGATCGCGGCATCGAATCAGCAGCAGCTCACCGGCATGGATCAGGTAGCTCTGGCCATGGAGAATATCAAACAGGCCAGCGAGCAGAACGTCGCCGGCAGCAGGCAGGTGGAGGCCACCGTGCAGAATCTCCATGAGCTGGGGCAAAAGCTGAAGCAACTGGTGGAACAGTACAAGGTGTAGAGCCGTTCCGAGCGAACACTCGAAACAGATGTCGCGGAGGGAGGAAAGATGCACGAATCCGGTCAGAAACCAGAAGTAACGAATATTTTTCTCCTGGGAGTCATTCTCCCCGTTGTCGGAAGCATGATCAGTCATCAGTATTTGCCTGATTGGAATTTCGCCAATATCCCATTCCATTCCGCAATCGAGGCCCTGGGCACCTTCGCGGCCCTCTCCCTGGCCACGCTGATTCTGATGCTGGAGAAAAACAGGGAGGGCTCCGCGCACTACTTCTGGATTGCGTGCGGACTGATTGCCATGGGGATTCTGGACGGATTTCACGCCTCTGTTTCTCCCGGTATTTCGTTTGTATGGACGCACAGTCTGTCAACCCTGGTCGGAGGTTTTTTCTTTGCCCTTATCTGTTTGGCCGGGATAGACACCAAAACACACCCCATACATACCTTTCCCTTACTCATAGCGGTCGGCACCGTTATCGCAGGAGGATTCCTGGTGGCGAATCCCGATGCGCTGCCGGCAGCGATGGTCCAGGGAGACTTCTCTTCCCCGGTAAAATTGGCCAGCATCCTGGGAGGGGTTTTCTTTCTTGCGGCAGCGATACAGTTCATCGCCCGTTACCGGATCAGCGGAAGCGTCGATGATTTTTTGTTTTCGAATCTCTGCCTCCTTTTCGCTTTTTCGGGCTTGTTGTTCCAGTTTTCACAATTGTGGGACGCCGACTGGTGGTTCTGGCATCTGTTGAGAGTGACCGCCTTTTTCGTTGCCATCCTGATAGTTTTTCAATGGTTCAATCTGGGAGAAAGGCTCAAGAAAATATTGCGGGAGATCTCCGAGGGCATAACCGTACTTGCCTCCGCCGCCAGCGAGATCATGGCCTCCACGGCCCAGGTCGCCGCGGGCGCAACCGAGACGGCGGTGGCGGTGAGTGAAACCACCTCCACCGTCGAGGAGGTGAAACAGACCGCCCAGGTTGCCAGCACAAAGGCGCGGAGCGTCTCCGAGGCCGCCCAGAATGCACTCCAGGTAACCCACCGCGGCAGGAAAGCGGTGGAGGAATCGATTGCCGGCATGAGCCGGATCCAGGAACAGGTGGAAGCCATCGCCGAGAGCATCGTCAAGCTCTCCGAGCAGAGTCAGGCCATCGGCGAGATCATCTCCACGGTCAACGATCTGGCGGAGCAGTCGAATCTGCTGGCGGTCAACGCCGCCATCGAAGCGGCCAAGGCAGGGGAGCAGGGGAAGGGGTTCGCGGTGGTGGCCCAGGAGGTGCGGAGCCTGGCGGAACAATCGAAGGAGGCCACCGCCCAGGTGCGGGCGATCCTGGGCGACATCCAGAAGGCGACCAATGCGGCGGTGCTGGCCACCGAACAGGGGAGCAAGGCGGCCGAGACCGGGGTGAAACAATCGCGGGAGGCGGGGGACGCGATCCGGCAGATGGGGGAGAGTATCGAGGGGTCTGCGCAGGCGGCGCTCCAGATCGTGGCGTCGAGCCGGCAGCAGCTCACCGGCATGGATCAGGTGGCCCTGGCCATGGAGAATATCAAGCAGGCCAGCGAGCAGAACGTCGCCGGGAGCAAGCAGGTGGAAGCCACCGTGCAGAACCTCCATGAGCTGGGGCAAAAGCTGAAAGGGCTGGTGGGGCAACACAAGGTATGATTTAGCGAAACTTGCTTGTGAGGTTTCCATGGACGACAAAGACCAGAAATTCATGAACCACCTGCTCGCCATCTTCAAGGTCGAGGCGGACGAACATCTGAAGAGGATATCCTCCGGGCTGATCGAGCTGGAAAAGGCGGAACCTCCGGAAATGCTCGCGGAAATCGTGGAGGTTGTCTTTCGCGAGGCGCATAGCCTGAAGGGGGCGGCCCGTTCCGTCAATCTTGCCGATCTGGAGGCGCTCTGTCAGATGATGGAGGGGGTCTTCTCCGCCATGAAACGGCATGAACTCAAGGGCTCTCCCGGGTTGTTCGATCTCCTTCAGCAGACGGTGGACCATCTTTGCCGAATCCTCCCCGCTGCCGAGGGGAAACGGAGCGCCAAGGAGAAGGCCCTTCACAAAGAGCTGCTCGGCCGGCTTGAGGAAGCGGCGAGGGGGGAGGAGACGGGGTCCGGGATTCGGGATCCGGAGGCTGAATTCCGGCAAGCGGAAACCGAGGAAGCGGCAGGGGCTGAAGAGCTGCCGGAGGTCGGCGAACCTCGGCCCGTGACGCCTGAGCCCCCATCCCGGCTCCCCCCCCAACAACCGGCGGCTCCCGAAGCCCGGACCGGCGCGCCGGAGCAGGTTCCGAGCCCGGGAATCACCGAGACCGTGCGGGTCGCCACGACGAAACTCTCCTCGGTCCTCCTCCAGTCGGAGGAGATGCTCTCCGCGAAACTGGCGGCGGGGCAGCGCGTCGTGCAGATGCGGGAGACGAGATCGGCGTTTGCCGCCTGGAAAAAGGAGTGGGCCAAGATCCAGCCCGTCGCGCATGGGGTCAGAAAGCTTTCGGAGAAACCGGCCGAGGTGGGGGCAGGGGAAAGCTTTGAGGAGATTCGCCGCGAGTCGGCAAGGCTCCTTGATTTTTTGGAGTGGAACGGCGCCTTCATGAAATCCTTGGAAGGGAAGTATGTTGCCGAGGCAAAAACAGCCGAGTACGACAGTCGGGTGCTGGGCGGCATGGTGAACAACCTGCTGGAGGACATGAAAAAGGTCATGATGTTTCCTTTTTCCTCGCTTCTTGAGATCTTCCCCAAGGTTGTCCGGGATCTTTCCCGGGACCACGGCAAGGAGGTGGAGCTGGATATCCGGGGCGGCGAGATCGAGGTCGACCGGCGCATTTTGGAGGAGATGAAGGATCCGCTGGTGCATCTGGTGAGGAACTGCATCGACCACGGCATCGAGGGGCCCGGGGAGCGGGAGGAAAAGAACAAGGAGAGACACGGAACGGTCACCATCTTCGTTGCCCCCAAGGACAACAAGGTCGAGATCGTGGTCGCCGACGACGGGGCCGGCATCGGGATCGCCAGGGTACGGGACGCGGTGCGGAAGCTGGGCCTCGTTCCCCCGGAGAAGATGGCGGAGCTTGCCGACGAGGATCTGCTCCCGTATGTCTTCCAGTCGGGGGTTTCCACTAGCCCCATCATCACCGAGATATCGGGGCGGGGGCTCGGTCTGGCCATCGTCAGGGAGAAGGTGGAAAAGCTCGGCGGCACGATTTCCCTGGAGTCTCGACCCGATGCGGGGACCACCTTCCGCATCCTCCTGCCGCTCACCGTCGCCACTTTTCGCGGGATTCTCGTCCGCGCCGGCGAGCAGGCCTTCGTCCTCCCCACCACCCATGTGGAGCGGGTGGTGGGGCTGAAAACGGACGAGATCAAGACCGTGGAAAACAGGGAGACGATCCAACTCGACGGACGGGCGGTCTCGCTGGCCAGACTCGGAGATGTCCTGCGGCTCCCCGCCAAAAAACAGGACAAGGAGCGTTCCGGCAGGTTTCAGGCGGTCGTTCTGGCGGTCGGCGACAGGAGGATCGCCTTTCTCGCGGACGAGATCATGAGCGAACAGGAGGTCCTCCTGAAAAATCTCGGCCCGCAGCTGTCGCGGGTGCGCAACCTCTCGGGCGCCACGGTGCTCGGAAACGGCAGGGTGGTGCCGATCCTCAATGTTCCCGATCTGATGAAATCCGCGGTAATGTCCACTCTCCCCTCCGCGGGGGTGGGGCCGGAAGCGCGGAAAGAGGAAGGAAGAAGGGAGTCCGTCCTGGTCGTGGAGGATTCGATCACCTCCCGGACCCTGCTGAAGAACATCCTGGAGTCGGCCGGATACGATGTGGTGACCGCGGTTGACGGCATCGATGCCTTTACCCGGCTGAGGAGCGTGGATTTCGATCTCGTGGTCTCCGACGTGGACATGCCGAGGATGAACGGTTTCGACCTCACCGCAAAGATCCGTGGAGACAGGAAACTCTCCGAAATGCCGATCATCCTGGTGACGGCCCTGGAATCCAGGGAGGACCGGGAGCGGGGGATCGACGTGGGGGCAAACGCCTATATCGTGAAGAGCAGTTTCGACCAGGGCAATCTGCTTGAGGTGATCCGGCGGCTGGTTTAGGGATTTTGGTCGTGCGGCGATGATGGGCGGGGATGGGGTGCGGCCCAGCCATCCCGAGGAAACCGGGGGGAAATATGATCAAGGTGTTGGTTGTCGATGATTCACCGGTTGTCAGGGAGTTCCTGGCCCGGATCTTCAGTTCCGACCCGGAGATTATGGTGGCCGGGACCGTCGGCAGCGGCGGCGAGGCAATCGAGGCTGTGCGGCAAAAGAGGCCCGACGTGGTCACCATGGACGTGCAGATGCCGAAGATGGACGGCTACGAGGCCACCCGCATCATCATGGAAACAAATCCCGTCCCCATCGTGATCGTCTCGGGGAGCGTCGATCCGAATGAGGTGACCACGACCTTCCGCGCCATGGAAGCGGGGGCGCTGGCCGTGGTCTCCCGGCCGACTGGCATGGGGCACCCGGACCACGAGAAAACCGTGAAGGAGCTGATCAAGACCGTCAAGCTGATGTCCGAGGTGCGGGTAGTCAGGAGGTGGCCCCGGCCGGTTCCGGCGGCAAAGCTTCCCTTGTTCCCTGAAAAGGCGGCGGGGCAGGCGGCGCCGGAGGTGAGTCTTGTCGCGATAGGCGCCTCCACGGGTGGGCCCATCGCCATTCAGCGGATACTGGCCTCCCTGCCGCGGGATTTTTTCCCGGCGGTGCTCGTTGTCCAGCATATGGCCAGAGGGTTCATCGCGGGATTCACCGAATGGCTCGCCCAATCCTCGGCTATCCCGGTCAAAATCGCGGTCCAGGGGGAGCCGCTCCATTCCGGCTGCGTCTATGTCGCGCCGGACGGATTCGACATGGGGGTGGGAACGGACGGACGGATAGCCCTCAGAAAGGGCGATAACAATAACGGGCATTGCCCGTCGGTTTCCCATCTCTTCCGCTCGATAGCCCACAGCTACGGCGATAATGCGGTGGGAATACTTCTCACCGGGATGGGGAAGGACGGCGCGGCGGAGCTTCGGCTGATGCGGGAGCATGGGGCGGTAACCATAGCCCAGGATGCGGAGAGTTCAATCGTCTACGGCATGCCGGGCGAGGCGGCAAAAATCGAGGCGGCGGAATACATCCTTCCCCTGGATCGGATTCAGCCCCTTCTTGTCCGCCTGGTGAAGCCGGGGAGAGGGGTAAGCAAGACAGATCGAAACGCAGGCTGAGGAAAGGATTTTAGATCATGACTACAGCACAGACAGCAGGAAACGGCAATACAATCCTGGTCGTCGAAGACAGCCCGACCCAGGCGGAAGAGTTGCGGCACATGCTGGAAAAACACCATTACCGGGTAGCCTCGGCCGGCAACGGACGGGAAGCCTTGCCCCTGCTGGAAAAGGAGAGGCCATTCGCCGTCATCAGCGACATCATGATGCCGGAGATGGACGGTTACGAGCTGTGCCGCCGGATCAAGGGGGACGGGAGATTCCATGGTATTCCGGTCATCCTTCTCACTTCCCTGTCCGCCCCCGAGGATGTCATCATGGGGCTTGAGTGCGGCGCCGACTACTTTATCATGAAACCGTACAACGAGCGGTTTCTCCTTTCCCGTCTGCAGCACATCCAGGCCAACCGCCAGCTCGGCGAGCAGACGGCGCGGATGGGGCTGGAGATCTTCTTCCGGGGAAAGAAGTACTTCATCAACTCGGACCGGCTGCAGATCCTCAACCTGCTCCTGTCCACCTACGAAACCGCCATCCAGAAAAACCAGGAGCTGACCGACGTCACCCGTGAATTGAAAACGCTCAACGAGCAGCTGGCGGAAAACATGGCCGAGCTGAAGGGGAAAAACCGGGAACTCCGGGAACTCAACGTGGAGCTTAAATGGCAGCGGGGGGCGGCGCAGGAGTCGAAACTTCAGGCGGAGCGGGCAACCCGGGCCAAATCCGATTTTCTCGCCAACATGAGCCATGAACTGCGAACCCCCCTCAACTCCATCATCGGTTTTTCAGAGGTGCTCCAAGACGAGATGTTCGGCCGGCTCAACGAGAAGCAACAGCAGTATGTCAACAATATCCTGGTAAGCGGCAAACACCTCTTGGAACTCATCAATGATATCCTGGACCTGGCCAAGGTCGAATCGGGCAAGATGGAACTTGAACCGGCCATCGTCAACCTGCGCAATACGCTGGCGACCTCGCTCGCCATGCTGAAGGAGAAGGCGTTGAAGCACGGCCTGAAGCTGAGCATGGAACTCCCCGCCGAGGCGGAGATCGAGCTGATCGCGGATGAAAGAAAGTTCAAGCAGATCATGTTCAACCTTCTGAGCAATGCGGTCAAGTTCACGCCGGACGGGGGAAGTGTCTGCGTCAGCGCGCGCAGGATTTCCGGTCTTGAGTTGCCGGGTTCCTGTCCGGCGCCGGAATCCGGCGACCGGAAAGGCGATGGAGATTTTATAGAAATCTCCATCGCGGACACCGGCATCGGCATCGCTCCCGAGCATCTCCCGAAACTTTTCAAGGCGTTCAGTCAGGTCAGCTCCCCGTACAGCAAGGGGTATGAGGGAACCGGCCTCGGCCTGGCACTGACCAAGCAGATGGTGGAGCTGCACGGCGGCAGGGTATGGGTGGAAAGCGAGGTCGGCAAGGGGAGCAGGTTCACCTTTGCAATTCCGCTCAGTCAATCAAGGCAGGAGTGAAACATGGCCAGGAAGATACTCCTTGTGGAAGACAATGAACTGAATCGGATCCTCCTCAGGGATGTGCTGGAGTATTACGGGTACGAGGTGATCGAGGCGGCCAACGGCGCCGAGGGAGTCGAACGGGCGCGAAAGCACTCGCCCGACCTGATCTTCCTCGACATCCAGATGCCGGTCATGGACGGCTTCGCCGCCGTAGGGGTGCTGAGGAACGAGCCGACCCCCGGCCTGGCGAAGATCATCGCCCTCACCTCCTTTGCCATGCGGGGGGACCGGGAACGGATCATGGCCGCCGGGTTCGACGGCTACCTGACGAAACCCATAGACACCCGGGAACTGCCGCGAATGGTTCGGGAATGGCTGGGGGAGGAAGGGAAGGGATGAATATCCGGGCCAAGATCATCTCCGGTTATCTGTTGATCGGCCTGATCATGGCTCTGATCGGCACGTTCATCCTCCTCCGCCGAGCCCCTTATGCCGCGGGGGCCTTCATGCTCATTCTCTCCGTTGCCCTCGGCCTCTACATTTCCCGGGCTGTTTCCCGCCCGGTTTCCCGGTTCATCGATACGGTCGGCGGGATGGCAACCGGCAACCTGGAGGTGGCGGCCGATACCAGCGCCGGGGGGGAGATCGGCGAGCCGGCCAGGGCGTTTGAGGCCATGCGCAAGAATCTGCAGGAGAAGATCGGCGCGCTCAATGCGGAGGTCGCCGCACGCCGCGAGAGCGAGGAAACGATCCGGAGGCTTTTTAACGTTTGTTTCGAAGCGATTTTTCTTTTGGACACCGAGGGGACCATCATCATTGCCAACGGCTCCCTGGCCGGGCGACTCGGCGTTCCCGTCGACGGGATCGTCGGCAAAAACGTTTTTGATCTCCTGCCCGCCGCCCTGGCAGCCGGCCGCAAGGCGCGCCTGGCGGAGGTTGTCCGCGGCGGGGAGCCGCTCCACTTCGAGGACGAGCGGGAGGGGAGAATCATCGACAGTTCGCTCTATCCCTTTGTCGACAGCGAGGGCAAGGTGGAGAGTGTGGCTGTTTTCTCAATGGATGTCACGGAGAGGAGGCGGGCCGAGAAGAGACTCATGGAGGTCTGCCGGGAGATGGACGCGCATGCGATCGCCCAGGAGCGGGAAAGGTTTGCCGCCGGGCAGGAGAAACTCAAGGAGGTTTACCTGGAGCTGGAGGAGCATGCGGCCGCCCTGGAGCGGGAAAGGTCCGCCGCTCAGCAGGCGCGCCTGCTGGCGGAGACCGCCAATCAGGCCAAGGCGGAATTTCTCGCCAACATGAGCCATGAGCTGCGCACCCCGCTCAATGCCATCATCGGCTTTGCCGACGTGCTGAAGGACGGGATCGGGGGCAATCTTTCGGAGCAACAGACGTGTTATGTGGACAACATCCGCACGAGCGGCCGACACCTTCACCGGATGATCGAGGACATGCTCGACCTCGCCCAGATGGGAAACGGGACCATGGAGCTGCGGGTCATTGCCTTTCACCTGCGGGACGTCCTGCTCGAAGAGCTCTCCCGGTTCAGGGAGAAGGCGGCTTCCCGCGGCATTTCCCTCTCCCTTGAAATGGAGCCCGAGGCCGAAAGGGAGATCCGGAGCGATCCGGAGAAACTGGGGCAGATCCTCCATAATCTTCTCTCCAATGCGGTTAAGTTTACTCCCGACGGAGGGAGCGTGCGTGTCGTCGCGCGGCCGGCGGGCAACGCAGGGGAGGTTCATGGGGCGTTCCCGCCGCCCGGCAAGGATTTTATCGAAATCTCCGTGGAGGACACAGGCATCGGCATCAGGGCGGAAGACATGTCGAAGATATTCCAGGATCTGACCCAGCTCGAATCCCCCTACCGCAAGAGATATGGGGGGGCGGGGCTCGGGCTGGCGCTGGCGAGAAAGCTTGTGGAGCGTCTGGGAGGCGTCATCCGGCTGGAGAGCGAGGTCGGCAAAAGAAGTTGCTTTACCGTTATTATTCCAACGGAGGGCGACACAGGGCAGGGTGTTTCCTGAACCCCTGCATCATGGGAGTCTGAGATGGCGAAAAAAATTCTGGTGGTGGATGACGTGGCGCAGAACCGGATGCTCCTGAGGGACGTGCTCGGGTATTTCGGCTACGAAGTCGTGGAGGCGGGCGACGGCGAGGAAGGAGTAAGGATGGCGCGGGAGGAACTCCCTGATCTGATCCTCATGGACATGAACATGCCAGTCATGGATGGCTACACCGCGCTGCGTATCCTGCGCAGCGACCCTCTCACGCGGGGGCTCAGGGTGGCGGCGATCACCTCCTTTGCGATGGGGAATGACAACGGGAGCTTGTTCGCCGCCGAGGCCGACGGCTATATCTCCAAACCGATCGACATCAGGGAGCTCCCGGCCATGATGGAGAAGATCCTGGCCGGGGAGGGGAAGACAATGGAAGAGTAATTTCCTTAAGGTAAACCCCCGGCTTTGCGGGGGGACTCGCAAAGTTTGACAGTTCCGGAAATGGTTTCCGTAACACATGTCATCCCGGCGAAGGCCGGGATCCAGAAAAAGGACTGGATTCCGGCCTTCGCCGGAATGACGGCAGAAAGCACAAGGCTTTGTTTTTAACCGGTTGCTGGCCCCTTTGAGGGGCCAGCAACCGTCAAGCCTCCGGCTTTGCCGGAGGTGGTTGACAAATGGAATAAGGGAGACAATGCGATGAAGGCGGCAAAGCCGAGAATTCTCTGTGTGGATGACGAACCGTTCAATCTCGACCTTCTCGAGGCATTGCTCGTGCCGCGAAATTACGAAGTGATCAGATCGACCAACGGCCGGGATGCGCTCATGCTGGTCGCGTCGCAAAAGGTGGATCTGGTGCTCCTTGATGTCATGATGCCGGAGCTCGACGGCTTCGAGGTCTGCCGGAGAATCAAGGAGAACGAGCAGCACCGCTCCATCCCCGTGGTCATGATCACCGCCTTGACCGCGAAAGGGGACCGGGTCGCCGGCATCGAGGCGGGGGCGGACGACTTCATGTCCAAACCCATCGAGCCGACCGAGGTTCTGGCGCGCGTGCGGATGCTGCTTAAGGTGAAGGGGCTGGATGACCGTCTGCGCCACGCGTATACGCATATCAACCATCTGACCACCTGCGGCGAGCAGATCGCCAAGGCCTTTGATCCCCTGCATTTTGATTTTCTGGAGAATGTGGACATTATCGTCCGCCAGCTCATGGTCGTGGCGGCGGCGGAGGCGGAACGTCCCGGCCTTGTTATCGTCGGCGTTTCGGACGCCGACGGACCGAGGCAGTACCGGTACGAAGTCGACGGCGGCGTGGTGCGGCGCGAAGCCCTGCGACCCGACAGCCTCCACTGTCCGGCCCGAAAGGATCACGAACCGGTCACGACTTTTTCGAACGGCAACGGCCTGGAGACGCCGGACAACCAGCCGGTCATCAAGGCCATTGAATCGCTCGGCAGGCCCGTCCGCAACATCGTCAGCTACCACAGCAACGAGTTGTACGTGTACGCGCTCAACTACGACCGGGACGTGACCACCCATGACGCCGCGGCCTTGAAGGCCCTTGTCGTGCAGGCCTTGTTCCTCAGGTCGCTTTCGGGCCAGGTGAGGGACACGGAAAACGCCTTCGACTACATGGTCCACGCCCTGGCGCGGGCAGCGGAGGCGAACGACGAGGATACGGGCGATCATATCATCCGGGTCGGTGAATACTGCGCCGTCATCGCCAAGGCGATAGGCATGCCGGACGCTTTTTCCTCCCTTATCCGCCTCCAGGCGTCGATGCACGACGTGGGCAAGATACACATCCACCCCGACATCCTGAGGAAATCCGGAAAATTGACGCCCGAGGAATGGGGCGTGGTGCGGCAGCATCCGCTTATCGGCGGCAGGATCCTGGGTGATCATGTGCGGCTCGGGCTGGCAAGCGAGATCGCGCTCTCGCACCATGAGCGCTGGGATGGGAGCGGATACCCGCATGGGCTCCGGGGGGAACGGATTCCCCTGGGCGGCAGGATAATGACCATTGCGGATCAATATGACGCCTTGCGGAACATGCGGGCCTACAAACCCGCATTCGACCACGAGACGACGTGCCGGATCATCACGGAGGGCGATGGGAGGACCATGCCCCAGCACTTCGACCCGCGTGTCTTGAAGGCATTCAGGGAGACAGCGCCACGGCTCGAGGAAATCTACGAAAAAATGAAGGGATAACAGTCCACATCGCAAAAGAGGTCTGCCATGGCATTAGAAGACATCTCCATCAAGCCGCCCACGGTATTCATCGTGGACGACGATCAGGGATCGCGGCAATTATTGGACGATATCCTTTCCGGCAAGGGGTATGCGATCCACTGCCTGTCCAGCGGCGAACTTGCCCTCCAGGCAGCCCTGGACGAGCCGCCCGATCTGATTCTGCTCGACGTGATGATGCCGGACATGGATGGTTTCGAGGTCTGCCGGCTCCTCAAGGAGAATCAGGCGACGAGGTTTATTCCGGTCGTGATGGTAACCTGTCTCAACGAGAAGGCGATGCGGCTGAAAGGGATAGCCGCCGGCGCGGACGATTTTATCAGCAAGCCCATCGATACCACGGAGATCCTGTTGAGGACGCGCAACCTTCTGCTGGTGAAGCAGTACCACGACTTTCTCAAGGAACACGCCGGGATACTTGAACAGCAGGTCCGGCTACGCACGGAAGAACTTGAAAAGGCCATTGCCGAACTCAAGTCGACCCAGCAACAGATGACGCAGCAGGAGAAGATGGCCATGGTCGGCCAGTTGACCGCGGGGATCGCCCATGAAATCAACAACCCCATCGGGTTCATCGCCAGCAATGTCGGGTCGTTCGGCAAGTATTGCGAGAAACTTTTGATATTTATCGAGGCGCAGCAGGAAGCGCTGCTTTCCGGACAGCCGGACCCGCGGCAGGCCGATCTGGTTCGGGAGCAGCGCAGTCAGCTCAAGATAGACTACATCATGAAGGACATCCCCGAGATGATCGTGGAAACCCAGGAGGGAGTGGAGCGCATAAAAAGCATCGTCAGGGATCTCAAGTGTTTCTCGCGCGCGGATGAATCGGAACAGAAGCTTTCGGACATCAACCAATGCCTGGAAAGCACCCTGAATATCGCCAAGAACGAATTGAAGTACAAGGCAAAGGTCCGGCGGGAGTATGGCGAGCTGCCGCAAATTCTCTGTTATCCGCAACAGCTGAATCAGGTCTTCATGAACCTGCTGGTCAACGCGGCCCATGCCATCGACTCCCAAGGGGAGATCACGGTGCGGAGCTGGAGCGCCGAGGGAAGGATATTCGTTTCGATCAGCGACACCGGCTGCGGTATCCCAGGACAACAACTTTCGCGCATCTTCGAACCGTTCTTCACAACCAAGGAGGCTGGGAAAGGGACGGGGTTGGGGCTCTCAATCAGCAACGAAATCGTCAGGAACCATGGCGGGGAGATCCTGGTCGAAAGCGAACCGGGCAAGGGAAGCACCTTTACCGTGTCCATTCCCGCGGCCCGGCCGAATTTGCTGCAAAAGGCGGCGGAGCGGCAAGCCTGATGCCTTTGGGCAATGTTTCCGGGGCACGGACGAAGAAATCATATAAGAAAACCCGGCAAGAATAGCTCTTGCCGGGTTTATGCCTGCACAGGGGGATTGAGCGGATTCTAAAATGGCACGTCGTCGCCCATGACCGGCTCGGGAAAAGGCTGGTCGTCGTACTGCCGGGACTGTCCGGAATCGCCGCCGCTGCCGCGGGGGGAGAGCATCTTCATCTCCCGGGCCACGATCTCGGTGGTGTATTTGGTGTTGCCGTCCTTGTCGTCCCATTTGCGGGTCTGCAGGCGGCCTTCGATGAAAACCTTGGAGCCCTTTGACAGGTATTCGCCGCAAATCTCGCCCAGACGGCCAAAAGCCACGATCCGGTGCCATTCGGTCAACTCTTCCTTGGAGCCGTCCTGTTTCTTCCAGGTTTCCGTGGTGGCGACATTGAAGCTGGCGATGGCTGCCCCTGCCTGCGAGTAGCGTACTTCCGGATCCTTGCCGAGGTTGCCGATGAGGATGACTTTATTGACCATTTCTTCTCCTTGATATTCTCGATCAGATTTGCAAAAAAAATGAGGCGCAGTATTGGTGGCCGCCCATCATAACGGCTATTTCCCGCGTCCGCACCAACCTTTTCCGGATCCGGGCCGTCCGCCGCTTTCAGGGTATGGCCGCCGGGAAACGATATATCATAGTAAGGATCGCCTTGGTAAAAATCAACACCCAAAAGAATGGCCCCGGAATAGAAACCATGCTCAGGGCGGGCCGCATTTTGCCCGGGCAGCCCGGTCGAGCATGGCGGGCAAGCCGCCTTTTTCCTCCGGGGTGAAGCCGAAAACATCCCGCCAGATCTCATCGCTTTCCATGCAGAAATAGAGGCAGGTGTCCGGACCCAGGTGACGGGAAATATGGTGCGCCATGTGTCGGTACATCTCCGTGCGCAGCGGTCGGAAGTAGCGGAATTTATTGTCCAATCCCAGGACAAACTCTTCATGGAAAAACCGGGATCTGGGGAAGCGTCCGGTGGCGATGTTTTTCAGGGCGGGGAGAAAACGCAGCGCTCCCATGCTGATCCAGACGATGCTTGTTGCCGGGACCGCGGCAAAGAGCCGGTCGATCGTTTCCTTGTAACCCTCTTTCCAGCCGGGATGATAGATGAGCGGATCAAAATGGAAGGCCAGTTTGTAGCCCCAGGCGGCGCACTGGGCAGCCGCAGCCAGGCGCTGGTCCAGGCTGGCGGTGCGCAACTCCTCCTTGGCCATGATTTCCGGGCTGTTGAGCGACCAGGCCATGATGGTGCGGCCGCCATGCTCGCTGTGCTGAAGGTTGTCCAGGGCCACCGCCTTGGATTTCAGTTCAAGCACCGCGTTGGGCTGATCCTTGAAAAATTCGATGAGAATCCGGCTTAGGCCCGTGACCCGGTCCAGGGCCATGGAGTCGGTGAATTCGCCGGTGCCGATGCGCCGGAAGGTTTGCGGGCTTTCGGCAAAGGCGGTGGCGAGTTCGGCCAGCAGCTCATCGGTATTCACAAAAAAAGAGAGCCAGGGATTGTTCAGGTAGGCCTGCAGGATGCAGTACACGCAGTCCATGGGACAGTTCATCCCCACATTGAGCACCTGATAGTCGCAGCAGCGGTATTCCCTGGTCGCCGGGCAGGGTTTGAGGAAGCGGCCCCGGTTCTTGCAGAGAACCAGATGCTTTTTCCCGTTGGTGAGGCTGTGGGGGATGGGGGTGGCAGCCAAAATGTCCGGGCCGGAGCGCGTAGGGATGACCCGCACTTCCCGGCCGGGAAGATTGGCCAGAATATGTGTGGTAAGGGGCAGATCCCGGCAGTCATCCTCCACATAGACATGCTGGATAATGCCGGCCGGATCGAGCAGGGGGGTATGCGGCATGGTATAGGGCATCCTCGGTTGCGTGTCGGTTGCGGCACCATACCGCAAAGAACCGGGTCGGCCAACGAGAAAGTTCTTGACCCATGGTCGAAAACCGCACTACTATTCACTAGGTGTTTATACCTATCTTGTTGTGCTTGACTTATGTCAGGTTTTTATGGTGCAATGAGGGCAATCTTTTGAAGTTGCGCTGTTATTGGAAATGGGAGAATGCTCCACACACGCAAACGAGGCGAACGATGAAAGAGCAGGATTTTGCCAGGGTCAGTGAACGTCTGAACGGGATATCGCGTCGTGATTTCATGAAATTCTGCACGGTGATGGCCGCCGGCCTGGGGCTGCCCCTCGAGGTCGCGCCGCGGATCGCGGCGGCGGTCATGGCCCCGGAGCGAGCCCCGGTGATCTGGCTTTCCGGCTCGGCCTGCACCGGCTGCACCGAATCGTTGCTGCGCCCCTCCCATCCCTCCCTTGAGCATCTCATTCTTGATCTTATCTCCCTTGATTATAACGAAACCCTCAATGCCGGGGCCGGACATCAGGCGGAAGCGGCCTTGCAGGCCTCGATTCAGAAGAATAGCGGCAAATTCATTCTGGTGGTGGAGGGGGCCATCCCCGTGAAGGACAACGGGGTGTACTGCATGATCGGCGGCAAGCCTTTCAGTGAGATCGTGCGCGCAACCGCGGCCAAGGCTGCCGCCGTCATCGCCATCGGCTCGTGCGCCTCTTGGGGCGGGGTTGCCGCGGCAAAGCCGAATCCCACCGGCGCCATGGGCGCGCCCGAGTTTCTCAAGGGCAAGACCGTGGTGACAATCCCCGGATGTCCGCCCAATGCCTATAATTTTCTTTCCACCGTGATCCACTTCCTGACCTTTAAGAAACTGCCTGCCCTGGATGACAAGGGCAGGCCGAAATTCGCCTATGGCCGCCTCATCCACGAGAACTGCGAGCGCAGGCCCCATTTTGACGCGGGCCGTTTTGCCCTCGCCTTCGGCGACGAGGGGCACCGGAAAGGCTATTGCCTGTTCAAGCTCGGCTGCAAGGGGCCGATGACCTTTGCCAACTGCCCGGCCGTCCTGTTTAACGATGTCGGCCCCGGCGCCTGGCCGGTGGGCAGCGGGCATCCCTGCTTCGGCTGCACCGAGGAAGGAGTGGGTTTTCATCTCCCGCTCCATGCCCAGGCCGATCTGAAATACATCACCCCTGGGGCCGCGTATCCGCACATCGTCACCGAACGGGGGGAAGGCGCCTCGGTGGGCGCGGTGGCCTTGGCTGCCGGGGTGGCCGGGGTGGCGCTGGGAGCCGGGGTGGCGGTTGCCAAGAACCTTGGCAAGACCGAGAAAGGGTCTTCGTCAGAGGGAGAATAGGGTATGAAGATACGACGCAGGGATTTTCTAAAAGGGGTCGCGGCCGGCACCCTGTTGCTTGCCGCCGAGCAAAGTCCGGCCCAGGCCAAACGGGCCAGGAAGGATCTGCCCCCCAATGCCGTCGGCATCCTGTACGACTCCACCCTCTGTATCGGCTGCAAGGTCTGCGAGCATGCCTGCAAACAGGCCAACAACAAGCCTGTGGAGCACACCAACCCCAAGGAGCCGATGTGGGATGACCCTCAGGATCTTTCCGCTAAAACCCTGAACATCATCAAACGCTACGGCGTCGAGGGGCAAAAGGATTCGGCGGAGGGTTTTGCCTTTATCAAGCGGCACTGCATGCACTGCATCGATCCGGCCTGC
>Ga0172380_10004247_pt1 | contig 18591 bp, 23 predicted proteins | sample Leawe162metaG_FD_119747 | JGI IMG/M metagenome (GOLD analysis project Ga0172380, IMG submission 119747) | Leachate microbial communities from a municipal landfill in Southern Ontario, Canada - Leachate well 162 metaG | ecosystem: Engineered > Solid waste > Landfill > Unclassified | place... | reverse complement strand
GTATACCACTTGTGTTTTTCTCATTTTGTATGTGTTATACTATACCCATATTTCTATATAAGGAGGGAAATAACAAATGGCAACTAAAAAAACTGCTTCTTCTAAGAAGTCTGTCACCAAGGTAAAGGCAACTCCGGCTGCTGCTACCAAGGCGAAAACCACTAAAGTAACAACCGTTAAAGCAGTCTCAGCCACATCATCACGCACACGATTTGCCGGAGTTCGCTCTGTCAGCCAAATGCACCTTGGTGCCGCTGTCGCTGAATTTGTCGGTACATTCCTACTTGCGGGCGCTTTCATTGCAGCTCAAGGCCAACCTATCGTTGTCCTGTTTGCAGTCGTCGGTATCGTTATGGCTGTTGGTGCCCTTTCTGGCGCCCACATCAACCCAGCCGTCACCATCGCCGCATGGGTAGGTCGTAAGATCACCGCATTGCGCGCTGTTGTCTACATCGTTGCTCAGGTGCTCGGTGCTATGCTGGCACTCGTTGTCCTGAACGCCTTCATTGGTCAGGCTCCAGAAGTTAGCCAACAAGCAGCTGCTTACGGCCAGACCGCAGCTCAGCTGTTTACATCAAACGATCTGACAAGCGGTAAAGAATGGACTGTGTTCTTCGCAGAGCTCTTCGGTGCGACTATCCTCGGCTTCGCTGTAGCTGGTGCCCGTCGACAGCTTGAGCTTTCAAGCAAGGCTCTCACTACTGGTCTTGGGTACTTCCTCGGACTACTAGTGGCTGGTTCTGCTGCAGTCGCCGTTGGTGCAACCACTATCCTTAACCCAGCTGTTGCCGTCGCTGTACAAGCGCTCGACTTCAACTCGGTATGGCCTGTCACCGTCTACGTTCTGGCGAGCGTCCTTGGTGCAACCGTCGGATTCCTGCTCAGTGACCTACTGGCTTCAGAACGCTTCAGTGCTAAAGACGTCTAAGTAGTCTAGCTCACTTATTAAAATATCCCGCTCATGCAGCGGGATATTTTTATTCGCTATCTTGTTTGGGCTTTTCGATCAGGAGCGGGTCTACGCCAGCCGTCGTGGCAGCGATCTTGATCACATCTTTATCGACTTTGCCAAGCTCTTTATGAGCTGCGTTGTAATGGTTCACTGTCGTGCCGAGAGAATTACCAAGCTTCTGCATGTAGTCTTCGAACTTGCCGATATGCTGACCCAGCTTACCGACCCGTATCTGAATGTCTTTGGCCTGCTCTTCAATCTGCAGGCTGCGAAGACCCTGCAGAACGGTCTGCAGGTAAGCCATGAAACTGGTCGGGCTCACGATAATCACTTTTTTGTCCCGGAAAGCATACTCAATCAGATCCCGGGCGCTCGAGCCCGTGCCCACATCGCCGATCAGCAGGTCATAATACAGCGACTCACTCGGAATAAACATAAAGGCAAAGTCCATGGTGTTTTCACTGGGGCGGATGTACTTGCTGGTTTCATCGATCCGCAGCTTCAGGTCGGTTCGCACTTTCGCCAGCAGTTTCGCGCGCTCGGGTTTACTCGCCTCACCCACCATACGGTTGTAGTTCTCCAGGCTAAACTTGCTATCGACTGGCAGAATCTGACCTTTTTCGAGAAAAACGACCGCATCGACAATCTCGCCGTCACTAAATTTGTACTGCATCTGAAAATTCTTGGGCGGCAGAATATTATCGAGGACTGATTCTAGGTAATATTCGCCAAACACACCGCGCTGCTTGGGATTTTGGAGCACATTTTGCAGGGTCTTCAGCTCATCGGCTACATCAACTACTCGACGGTTTGTCTCGTCAAGCTTTGCTAGGCGTTGGGTCACGTCGCTTACTAGCTTGGCGCTCTCACTCAGTTGCTTCTGCATTGAGGTCTGCACGGCGTTACTACTGCGCTCCAGCTTATCGCCCATCGATTGCTGCAGTAAGTTGATGTTGCGCGATAGTTCGGTCACATCCGACTTCATCATTTCAACCGATCCACTATTTTTGAGTTCTTTCATGCGCTGATTCAAAATAGCAATCACGATGCCAAAGCCGAGCATCACGGCAACGAGTAATAAAATAAGCATAGGCTCCATATACACTTAGTATACCATCCTAGAGAGCGAGGAGTAGTCGGAAGACAATCACTAAGGCAACAGTGACGGCAATAGCAATACCAAACTGGCGAATCTTACTAAACCAGCCAAACATCAGATAGATAGTAGCAGCGACAAGCATGGTCAGGAGAACATTACCGAGTGTTCGTTCTTCCAGCCATGAGCCATTCATACCCCACAAAGTTACTGTTGCAGCAAGCACGACCAAGAGTGGCCGAAACAGCCGGCGACGAACGAGGAAGGTCAGGCCAGCCAGGCTGGCAAAGATCAGCGCAAAACCAGCCGAGACGACGGTCGTGTCATCACAGCCAATCAGACTACTGCCGCTGCGGCAAGCGATAATACCAATCACGTATTCGCTAAGAAGATACGTCAAAGTCCACGTCGCGAGGCCAACCAGTGCACCACCAACAAAAGCCGACACTTCGTCTTGCCACACACTAAATTTCACTGGGGGTTCGCTGTCACTCAGGACTTTTACCATTGCTCGCTCCTTACTAAAAGATATTGTATCTTATTTTTGAGTTTTATGCGAGTGGGTGTCATGATTCTTTTTTCGAAGTCGCATGAATGACCAGTCATACCAAAGCGTCCCAACGAAAGCGAAGAGTACACCCCCCATCACATCGAGCGGCGTATGCACAAGTGCCAGGACCCGCCCAACGCACATCACCAGCGTCAAGATGAGTAAGAATATCGTCAGCTTTTTCCTTCTTGTTTCAAACCAAACTGCGAGAGTCAGGGTCGTCGCAAACAAAGCATGGTCAGAAGGAAAACCAGGGTTATTGAGATACGCTGCCCCAGGCTTCATGCCCAGAAGCTCAAATGGCCGTTCGGCCGCTGGCTGGTAAATACTCGCTACCAGTTTGGCCACCAAGTAAGCCGTCAATCCCGCCATGAGTATACGACTATACGCCTCAAACTTCTGCTTATTGGGCACGAGGAAAAGAAGCGCCCAGGCAGCGATCAGTGCGACCGCTACCACGGCGCCATCGGCAATTAGTTTTACGAGTAGCTCATACATTACTATAAGCAGTATACTACGACGAAATCATTTTGTGCTAGCCGAGTCGCTCACGCCGCAGGGCCACATAGGTGTTGATCCGGTGCGCCGACCAGCCGCGCTGGCGAAGCTCTTCCCGCAGCTTGCCGAGTAGTGCCATACGAAAGGCTTGCTCATTCATAAAGCCGTGACGACGCACGACCTCTTCAAACGAATGTTCTTTTTGTAAATCTCTAAATTCTTGGGGTGATAGACCTAGTAGCTCGGCGCGCAGTTCGCCTTTTCGGTCATGCCGCTGCAAGAGGCGGTCAAAGCGCGACTTTTTGCGCCACCCCCGCGACCGACGAGTCGTTCCCGGCATCACCGCTACCGATGTGACCACCAGCAGCGATGCCAGTGTTTTGGTTGATATCTGCATAGCCAACCTCCTTATAAGCATGTTTGTGTCGTGCTTATGGTTATATAATACCCCGTGAAAATCCGTGAAAAGAAAGTAGTTTTTGCAACGCCGCCCTTGAGGTGGACCCTCATTTGTAGTACAATCTTCTAGGTACCGATGGGGTGTCGCCAAGTGGTAAGGCACGTGGTTCTGGTCCACGCATTCGGGGGTTCGAATCCCTCCACCCCAGCCAAGCATAAGCACTATCAAACTCCGTTTGGGGGGTTTTTGTTTTGGTATAATTTAATTATGTACACAGGAACAATCGTCGAAGAAAGTTTAAATGATAATCGCTTGCTGAATTCATTAGAAATTAAAAGTGTTAAGATTTCTAGTGCGGATAATAAACAAGATAGGTGGCATCTTTATAAAGTTTACGTAAGTAAAGAGCAGATCTCTAAACTATCGCATGAATTAAAGTCGGAGAAATGGTATATGCATTTTTGGAATGGTGATGATGTTATTGCTGTATTCCCTAATAAGGCATTCAGCTTTAGCTATTCAGACAAGAACACCTGGTCCGAAGCAGTAAAGCATGGGTTAGATTTAGGCATTCCAGCTGAGCAACTTGACTTTGTCATAGAGTAATCCTTCCCGAAACACATCCACTAGCCCCAGCCAAGCATAAGCATTATAATACTAAGGCTTCCTCGGAAGCCTTTTTGTTATACTGAGACTATGTTAATTTCCGAAATTAAACTGCCCACATATACCGTAAACGATGAGCCTGATACCGAAGCTATTGGCCATAGTGTTGATGAAAAACTATACGAACTATTCAGCGGGAAAAAGATAGTGCTAAGAGCAATAGCTTCATCGGAACATAATGGTAAGTCTATCGAAGAAATCGTACATATAATTGAACAAACCGGTACCGACAGATACGATCCTGAACGTAAAGGTGATCGATATGAGAATATTGAGAACAAACACATAGATCTATTTGCGTTCTCGGCTGATTTAAACGGAGTTTCGGCTATATTTAGTCAAGCCGTTTGGGGTTTTTATTACAGCTCAAAAGATATTCACGGCTATACGATGCGAATTGATATCGTAATCATTTATGATGCTACGAAGATGGAGCGCGTTCACCATCAATATGAAGGACGAGATGACATAAAAGACGATGGTTATAAATTTAAAGACCCAGACCATAAAACAGAGGCATTGCTTGGAATCATAAAACTGCTTTGATTTTCCTGAAACACGTCCACTAGCCCCAGCCAATTAGCTTATGTTTATGATAACGACAGATCGTCATCTTTTATTTTGCTATAATATTCGTATGAGCTTGAACCTGGCCGGTTGTGTAATTCTAGACAAGGATAAAAATATCTATCTTCTTCATCGAAATAAAAATGGTTTTGTCCAGTGGGAGCTACCGGGAGGAAAAGTTGAACCTGGTGAAGCCATTGAACAAACCGCTGTAAGAGAACTAAAGGAGGAGCTAGGCGTCACAGTTAAACTCGTAAAACGACTTGGAGAAACTCACTTCGAGGAGAATAATACGAGTCATCTCTACACTTGGTTTCTGGCGAAGATCAGAGCAGGAGAAATGACTATATGCGAGCCAGAAACTTTCGATGATTTAAGAAGCTTCTCACTTAACGAACTGTCAGCGTTAAAACTCTCTAACAATATGGTAAAACTACGTGAAGCCATATTGGCTGGCGAGGTGCAGATTATCTAATTCTTCCCCAGCCACACCCACTAGCCCCAGCCATTACAATCTTGAACTTATCGGTTCAACGGAATAGCTTCGGACGAAAGTCTTGTTATGTGTTACAATTTCCCCATGCATATAGCAGAGTTGATTAGTCTCATCCTATTGTCATTGTTGGGCGGAATGTATTGGGGTCCATGGTTAGCGCTCACAAGATCACTCAAGAAGGTAAGCCCTGAATTCTTACTTCAAGTTACACATCTGTTAAGCAAAAACATGGCAGTCGTTATGACGCCTTTAACTCCTCTTGCGCTCGCTTCCATAGTGCCGGTACTCGTACTCTCATACTCAGAGCACAGGACAACCTTTTTTCTCTCGCTGATAGCCCTTATTCTCTTTGCTTTTACGCTCCTCGTGACGATGCTTATTGAAGTTCCTATTGTGAGACAGATTGAGTCGTGGTCATCAGACAAATTACCAGTAGATTGGGAACAAAAGCGTAACCGATGGCAGGCTTTTCATTATCTACGCGTAGTACCCGCGATTATCGGGCTTGGCTTGATGATTTACGGCGCGCTGTTAACGTAAACCAAAAAGACTATCACGCTCCTAACCCAGTACCGATACATGATTGTCTGTCTTGGGGAGAGTATGACGTTGCCAAAGATGATCAGCTACCGTCCCAGGCTCATGTACTTCGCCTTTACCGATAGAGCCAGAAATTATCGTATGAATGACCTTGATCTCTGTGTCAGCTAATAATGCGTTGAGCAGGCTTATATAGGTTGTCTCGGCAGCTGTCGTGACGGCCGATGCGGCCCGCTCGTGAGACGGCTTTATGCCTGCGCTGCCTGTCGTGAAGATGAAACTACCAGTGCCACGTTTTCTCATGCCCGGTAAGACGGTATTTACCGTAGCTGCGGCGCCTGCGACATTCAACATAAGTGACTCCATGAACTCAGTGGGGTCGGTGAGGAGCAAAGGTTTTATGAGCTTGATGTTAGGTAGAGGGCTGAAGCAGATAACGTCTATCTGCCCCAGTTCTCTACCCAGTACGCTGAGTGCATCCGCCAGCTCGTCCAGCTTTGTAATATCTGCTGACGCACTATATGCCTCAATATTTTCAGCATCTAACGTTTTTGTAAGTTCTGCTAGTTTTTTCTGATTCCTGGCAATTAGTCCCACTTTATAGCCATTCGTGCCAAACTGTCGCGCAACTGCGAGGCCTATGCCAAATCCCGCGCCTACTATTACTATACTTTTCCTCATAGCTACTAATCCTTACGTTAACCTTGAGCCTTTTCGCTCATGTCTTTATACCTATCCCACTCGTCAAGACGTTTCTGATACTCGGCGTGCATTAACTCATTGATACCTTTGCCAAACATGAGGCGTAGCGGTGGATCTTGCATATCGACTAAGTCGAGCATGCCATCTGCCGTTGCCATGGGATTACCTGGAGTACTTTGTGCTCGAGCTTTGGTTCTGGCATCGCGAATAGGTTGATACGCCTCAATCGGAGTCGACTTAACAGATGAATCAGCCGCCCAGTCCGTCGCATAGCCCCCCGGTTCTACTAAAGTTACGTGTATACCGAGGTCGCTCACTTCCTGCCTCAACGACTGGCTAAAACCCTCGAGCGCCCATTTACTCGCATGGTACAAGCCAAGCCCTGGAAAGGCAGTGACTCCCCCTACGGATGAGACCTGGATAATGTGACCCGATTTTTGCTGGCGCATTATGGGTAATACGGCCTGCGTCATCCAAAGAGCACCAAAAACGTTAGTTTCAATTTGCGCCCGTGCTTCCTGCTCGCTCACCTCTTCAACAAATCCAAATAGTCCATAGCCTGCATTATTGACGACCACATCGATGCGACCGAAAGTTTCACGTACTTTTTTGACTACTTCGAAGTCGGCTTGTCGATCATTTACGTCAAGTGCGAGTGTTAATACATTGTCGCCATATTTCTCTTTCAATGGTTGTAAGGTGTTTTTGTCGCGCGCGGTTGCTGCGACTTTATCTCCTCGTTCCAGCGCTGCTTCTGCCCATATTCGACCGAATCCTTTAGATGTACCCGTTATTAGCCATGTTTTCATGTAATTCTCCCTCTTAGTACGTTGCTTTTACTGTATTGAAACTATCTATTAAATGGAGCGTCTATGTCTCTCTTACTTGTTGCAACACTTGACGCTTTTGGGCCTTTTCTTGCATAACCTCAGGACCTTTTGGCCCGGTAGACTTTTGTTTTATAACAAAGACAGCCAGCAGGATGGTAAAGACCATAAAGGCAATTGCTACCAGCATTGCTATGTCAAAGCCATGCACGAGCGCCCCACGCACGCCGAGATATCCTGATGAAGCAGTTACGGATGCAGCGATGCCCGATAGTATAGCTAGTCCGAGCGCCCCTCCCATTTGTTGGGAAGTACTAATCAACCCGGACGCCAGGCCTGCCTCACCCCGTGGCACGCCAGACGTTGCAGCAGCGATTATAGGCATAAATGTCATACCTACTCCAACTGGTATTACCAGGATGGCGGGGAGCAAGTCGGGCCAATAATGGCTCGTTGGGGTCAGGTGGCTCATCCACAACAGCCCGGCAGCAACCAACCCAGGTCCGACAACCAGCCAACGCTTATACCCATACCGCGCTACGAGCTTAGGGATCCGGGTAGCCATGATTCCTAAAATTATTGGGAATGGCAGAAAAGCCAGGCCTGTCTCAATAGGCGTGAAATGCAAGATTTGCTGCAGATACAAAGTAATGACAAAGAATAGCCCCAGCATCGTTCCGTACATTGGTGCCATCATCATGTTTGCCCCCGTGACGTTGCGGATCTTAAATATCGACAACGGCATGAGTGGGTGCTTTGCAATACGGCCTTCATTCACTAGGAATGCAATGAGTAGCATAACGGCGACGGCAAGAATACCAAGTATGCGGCCACTGAGCCATCCCCAGCTTTCTGCTTGACTGAAGGCGAAAACCTGTAACATTAAGCTGCTTGTTATGAGCGTAGCGCCTGGTAAATCAAGCCCAGTATACTTATCCTCCCTTGCATGCTTTGGAATAAAGCGTGGGATAACTGCAAGCATGAATAAGCCCACCGGTACGTTAACAAAGAAGTTCCAACGCCAGTTGAGCAGCTGAGTCAAGACGCCACCGAGCAGTAAGCCGACAGCCGCTCCAGCGGTCGATACTAATGTCCAATAGCCAAGCGCTTGATTTCGCTTTGGCCCTTCATCAAAAGTTGAAATTACTATAGACAAAGCTGCTGGCGACATAAAGGCCGCAGATAAGCCTTGGAGCGCCCTAAATACTATTAAGAGAAGCGGTGTGTGGCTTACTCCAATCAAGAATGAAAATAGCGTAAAACCAGCCATTCCGTAAAGCAACATCCTTCGCCTCCCAAACAAGTCAGCTGCGCGACCACCTAAAAGTAAAAAACCACCAAACGTCAGGGCGTAGGCGGTTACTACCCATTGTATGGTACTGTCACTAAAGTGTAATTGCTGTTTTATGGTAGGTAATGCGACATTCGTAATAGCTGAATCCAAGACTACAATAAATTGGGCGATGGCAACTACCACAAATGTAAACCATTTTGATTGTTTAATTCTATCCATATTTCTCCTTCTTACTTCCCAATGAAAATACTTTAGTATATGAATCATTATAATTTTTAACTATTATTCTTGTCAAGTGTTGACAGTATGAAGTAATGGAGTATACTGAAGATATGGAAAAAGATTTACTACAAGATAATGTAAATTGGCTTTTTGTGTCAGCCTCACTACGGGCCAAAAAGGGGTTTATACGCCTAGCCGAAGAGCTCGAACTCTCGGTCATCCAAGTATTCGCGCTCTGCTTTTTACAGCCTAAAAAACCTATGCCAATGAAAGAGATGGCTTCCCTCCTTATGTGTGAGCCGTCTAATGTTACTGGAATAATAGACAAGCTATTTGCGCGCAGTTATATTGCTCGTGAAGAGAATCCTAAAGACAGGCGCATAAAGATGATATCCCTCACAGACGAAGGCACCGAACTACGGCAGAAAATTGTTAAGAATATTGTTGACTACAAATCCGACCGTCTCGAACGCTTAACGCCAGCAGAACAACAAGACCTCAAAAAAATGATGCTTAAAATACTCGCTTAAGAGAGCCCCCGGTTTAGATAAAAGTCGAAGTTCTGCGATATCGATATATGTACCCGACAAGTTTAAAAATTAAATTATTTTATATTTGCTATAATAAAGCTATGCAAAAAATAGCCACACGAGTATTCATCTACGCATCGATCGCCTTTGGCATCCTTGGCATATTAGTCATCCTTACCAGTTCTGGCCCGGATAAGCCGGATTCCGCTCTGAGCGAAACGCTCATCAAGCTGCTGGCTGTCACGGTATTTATCATATTACCTTCATTTGCGCTTAGTATTGCTGGCAAATATCTAAACGGGAAATCTTAGCTCACTACCAAAATGTGGGACAGTAACATACATAAAAGCGCTGAACAATATCAGCGCTTTTATCGTTCCTTACGCCTCAATGGCGATCTGCTTTGGCTTTGGTAGCTCCTTAAACTGTACCGTAACCTTGAGAACCCCGTCTTTCATTTTTGCTTTGATGCTATTTTCATCAGCTGCCTCAGGGAGTCGAATACTTCTATAAAAACTGCTGCTGCTTTCGCGCACAATATACTTTTTGTCTTTATCCTTTTCCTGCTCGTGGCGCTCGGCGCGGATCACGAGGGCGCCTTTATCGACGTGGATATCGATATCCTTTTGGTCGAAGTTTGGCAGGTGTGCTTCGATGTGGAGCTCTTTGTCGTCTTTGGTGTAGACATCGGTCGTTGGCATCTGCATGGTTTTGATCGGCGAAAACCAGTCATCTGAGAAAAGTTGTTTTTGTAAGGCCTGGATTTCCGCAAATGGATCAAACTTGATTAAGTTACTCATAATAACCTCCTTTTGATTAACGCTTTTGCGAAAAGGATAACCTTTTCTGTGTTTATTATAAGAAAACTAGCACTCTTGTGTCAAGAGTGCTAGTTTCATTTCCAAAATGTCCGCTTACCACCATATATAGCGTCTGTGGTCACTATTACACCAATATATGTGACATTGCTCACATACTTATGCTTATGGCTCTTTTATAGTACGGGGTACTGTTTTGGGCCGAGAAAGCCCGACAACAAAAAGCAACACGATAAGAGAGGGAGAAGTGTCCGTGAAACCGACTAATACTAAACCAACCGACCCTGCTACTAAAAATGCGACGGTCAAGATCTATGCCAAGTACCTACCCAAAGCACAAAAACGCGATGGCCGCGTCGTGCCATTTGAGTTCGACAAAGTCGTGAGCGCTATCAGTAAAGCGCTAAAAGAGACGGCCGAAGGTGCCGAGGATGAAGCGACGGTCGTTGCCCACAAGGTAGCCAGCGAACTCATGCTCGTCGCCAAAAAATTTAAAGATTTCGTACCGAATGTCGAAGCCATTCAGGATGAAGTCGAACGCCAGCTGATGCTGCTCGACTACACCGCGAGCGCCAAGGCCTTCATTATCTACCGTGAAGAACATGCCAAAAAACGCCAGCAAGAGGCCATGGTGCCTCAGGAAGTACGTGATTCAATTGCGGCCAGCAGCAAATACTTCGTTTCATCATACCAAGAGTTCATTTTCTACCAATTTTACGCCCGCTGGCGCGATGATTTCGGCCGCCGCGAAACCTGGATTGAAGCGATTGATCGTTTCATGGACTACATGCAGACCAAGCTCGGTAAATCCCTTACCAAAGCCGAATACAAAGAAGTTCGCGAAGCTATCTTGAATCAAGAAATCTGCCCATCCATGCGGCTCTTGTGGTCAGCCGGTAAAGCCTGCGACGCCACCAACGTCTGCGCCTACAACTGTGCCTACATTGCCCCCGAATCATGGGACGACCTGGCTGAGATCATGTACGTCTCGATGTGTGGCGCTGGCTGCGGTTTTGCGGTCGAGCCTGAAAATGTCGAAAAGTTCCCCCAAATCCAAAAACAAACCGGTCACAAGCTTGAAGATATTTTGGTGGAAGACAGCAAAGAAGGCTGGTGCGATGCGTTCGTACTCGCCTGCAGGGCCTGGGCAAATGGCAATGACGTCGACATCGACTACTCAATGATTCGTCCGGCTGGTGCTCGCCTGCTTACCATGGGCGGCCGCTCGTCGGGTCCTGCCCCCTTGCAAGAGCTGATGAACTTTACCCGCACCAAGATTTTGGCACGCCAAGGTCGTCGTCTGACCACGCTTGACCTGCACGACATCATTTGTCAGATCGGTCTCATTGTTGTGGCTGGTGGCGTCCGTCGCTCGGCGCTGATCTCGCTATCGTCGCTCGATGACATGGCCATGCGCGATTCGAAAAAAGGTACCTTCTGGCAAACCGAAGGCCAACGCTCGATGGCTAATAACTCGGCCGTCTACGAGACCAAGCCGTCTGCCAAAGAATTTCTCGATGAATGGACAGCCCTCGTCAGCTCTGGTAGTGGTGAACGTGGTATTTTCAACCGCGGCGGCCTAGAAAAACAAGTTCCGGCTCGCCGTTGGGAGAACCTCAAAGACGAATCCCAAGTTGGCGTTAATCCATGCGGCGAAATCTATCTGCGCTCGAAGCAGTTTTGTAACCTTACCTCCATCGTCGTGCGTCCCGATGACGACATGGCTAACCTGAAGCGAAAAATGCGCCTGGCTACTATCATTGGTACCTACCAAGCCACGTTAACCAACTTTGGCTACCTGAACAAGGCCTGGAAGAAAAACTGTGAAGAAGAACAATTACTCGGTGTGTCGATTACTGGCTACTACGACAATGAAATTGTGCGAAACGACGCCAACCTTGAAGCCCTGCGCCAAGATGCTATCGCTGCCAACAAACAGTATGCCAAGCGCTTCAACGCCAATCCTTCCGCTGCTATTACCTGCGTCAAACCGCACGGCAACTCCGGTCAGCTCCTTGGTGTGGGCTCGGGTATGCACCCCTGGTTTGCCAAATACTACATCCGCCGGGTACGAATCAGCGTCAATGACCCACTCCTGAAACTCGCCGAGGAACAAGGTGTGCCAATTTTCCCTGAAGTGGGCTACTCTACCTCGACAGCCACCACCATGGTGCTCGAGTTCCCCGTTAAAGCCCCCGAGAACGCCATCGTCGCCAAAGACGTCTCGGCGCTTGAGATGCTACACGAATGGAAACGCCTCAAGGAGCACTTCACCGAGCACAACCCATCCGTCACGATCTACGCGAGCGACGACGAATGGCTCGGTATTGCAAACTTTGTGTATGAGAACTGGGATATTGTGGGCGGACTCTCGTTTTTGCCGCGCAATGACCACGTCTACCAGCTGGCGCCGTACGAAGAGATTACCAAGGAAGAATATGAGCGCCGTATGAAAGAGCTCGGCACGCTCGACTTCTCACGCCTCGTTATCTACGAACAGTACGACCAGACAACCAGTGCCAAAGAGCTCGCTTGCTCGGCTGGCGTGTGTGAGCTGTAACTCATAGCAATACGGCTAAAAATAACCCCGCTCATCATGGCGGGGTTATTTGCGACTGTCAACGAATATTAAAGATCAGACCCGAGTGCCTCTTCGAGTTTAGCCACTTCCCATATCACGATACTGCCTCGTTGCATTTTTACCAGTCCATCGTTTTTGAGTGTATGCATGGTGCGATTTACCGTTTCGCGCGACAGGCCAGAACGCTTGGCGATGTCATTTTCTGTCAGCGGAATAGCTGTCCCCCCACCGGTTTCATGCGTACCAAAGCGATAGGCAGCATTCAAAAGTTCGAAGATCAGCCGCGTTCGGGCATTACCACCCATGAGGTGCGCCATTCGCCTAAGCAGCCCGTCGGTCCCCAGATATACTCGGCTTAGTAAGTCAAATGTGACAGCCGGGTTGGTACGCACAAACTCTACCGCCTTTTTAGCCGGTGCTTCGCGCAGAGCAATTGGCAATGACGCCTCGAAGAAGTAATAGTTGGGCGTATGATTGATGGCTGTCGACATCGGGAAGAATGCCCCAGGCTTAAAGGTATTGATGATTACTTCATTGCCAGACGGGGAAATATCATACTGCGCTACCGTGCCTTCTACCAAATAGTAGACGCTCGTGAGCAGCTTATCAGGATGGACCAGCACATGCCCTTTATCAAAGCGCTTTAAAGGGTACACCTCAAAAAAATCTTTTACTGCCTGTTTTACGTCTTTTTCCATAACACTTCTACTAAGAGGCATTATACTATACCTCTGGGCAAAATACGTCCCTTAGCGAGAGATGACGATTAGCTAGCCTTCGCTGCCGCATGAGTCTTGTGCTTTGCAGCTCTTGAACTGAAACGGCTGCCGAATGTGACATACGTCATGAGAATCAGCAGAATAAGTGCATATGATACCAGCCACCACCCCTGCGGCAGATGGACCTTCGCGCCAAAGAGACCGGCGTTTGAGATAGTAAAATCAGCCACACTTTGCCACACGCCCACAACTAGCCAATACACCAGCACTGTCCAGCCGCTTAGCTTACTCACAACACGCATCAGTGGGCTCAGTGTCATCCAAAGGAGCGCCGGGATCGCAAAGACCTCCAGAGCGACCAGCAGCGCTGAGATAGGCAAGGCAAGATCCGATACGAACGAAATGCCGTAACTGCGCAGTATCTCTGGATACGTTTCAAACGCAAACAACTGGCCAAGAGCGGTAGCCGCAAAAAAAGCCGCGAGATAGAGCGAGGACGCCTGAAGCGATATCTGCGTTGGTCTTTGAACTCGGCGAGCTTTTATGAAATGCATACGTTTAGTATAGCATCAAAACTGTTGTGCTTTTTATTTTTTCGCTTGTGCTTTTTCAAAAACTCCAGTACTATCAAAGACAGCGAAGTTACAAAAACAAACACCAATGAACTATATGTGACAGATCGCTCTACGATATCCACCACAACAAAAAAGAGTCCTCTCTCGGGGGCTCTTTTGCTTACTTAGCTTTTAGAGACTGCTCGGCCCGCCACGTGGCGATCTCACCATGGTGACCATTCAGGAGCACCTCGGGAACTTTCATGCCACGAAATTCAGCTGGCCTCGTGTACTGCGGAAACTCCAGGGTCTCTCCATCAGCAAAACTCTCAATTTCCGTACTCGTTTCACCGCCCAGTACTCCGGGAATGAGCCGTACCGCACTATCGATCACCGTCATAGCCGGCAGTTCTCCGCCTGTCAGCACGTAATCTCCCACACTGATCTGATCGGTCACAAGACTGACGATGCGTTCATCGTAGCCCTCGTAGCGCGCGCAGATGAAGATAAGGCCCCGTCCCTCATCAGCCCAGGCTTGGGCAGTCGCCTGCTTCCAGCGTTCGCCACGGGGTGTCATGAGTACTACTTTTGCCTCGGGATCTACTGCGAGTGCCGTCTCCACGGCTGCAAAGAGCGGCTCAGGTTTGAGCAACATGCCATCCCCACCGCCATACGGTGTATCATCAACTTGCTGGCGCGGGCCAATACCAAATTCACGCAGGTTGATCATGCTAAATTCAACCGCCTGTTCTTTCTGCGCCTTCCACATCATCGAGCTATTGAGCACACCGTCAAACATTTCTGGGAATAGAGTGATAACTTGTATTTTTCTCATCTGGTTCTAGTCTACCGTATAGAGGTGAAGTTTGCCACTCCTGGTTACTGTTATGCTATACTTTGAGTGATATGGAATTTGAACCCGACGAACCAGTCAGTGATGAGGCACGCCAGCTAGCTCAGACCAAAAAAGTCACTCTGCAACCGGCCGATCCTTTCTTAAGACCAAAAGATTTGCCCGACCCTATCGCCATCAACGAAACCCATCGCAATATCCCACCAGATTCGGAAGACACCGCTTCGCTCGCGACAGGTGGTGTTCAGCCAAACCACGGAGCAGGAGTCTCGGTGACAAAATTTTATCATACGATTGGTTTTAAGCTGCTGGTGATAGGCGCCAGCTTGATAGTCGGGCTCGGTGCCGGTGTCGGCTATTTCTTTTTCTTCGGCTAATATATCTCAGCCAATATAAAAACCGCCTCGTTATAGGGCGGTTTTTATAACATATAAGGCTCTCAAACCTGGTGTTGGCTTGCTCGCATAGAGCTACTCTCGCAGTTCGTAAGATTGTCTTTGAACTAATGCTTATTATATATCGAGGTCATCGAGTTCTGCAAGCTCTTTTCGAGAGTTTTTTGCAAAGTCCGACTCTTTTTCTGGTTCGTTTTCCACAGGCTCATCTGCAGAGTTTTTCACAGGCTCGTCACTAATGTCGTCCGATGACATCGTATAGTTTTCACGCTGGTCATCATTGTTGACGATTTTGAGGTTATAGCGAGCATCATTCTTGGTGCCGAGTGCCCGGAGCAAGGTGCGCAGGCTTTGTGCGGTCACCCCGCGTTTCCCAATCACCCGGCCAAGATCTTCAGGGTTCACGGTGAGTGTCAGTAAGACACCTTTTTCGTCAATCAGGCGCTCAACTACCACATCATCCGGGTGGCCTACAAGTGATTTAACGATATATTCTACAAATTGCTGGTCTATTGTCGACATATTGCCCTCCATGTCTCCGGTCATTCTACTGATATCGTACCCTCATTATACCTCATCTCTTTCTACCCGGCTCAAATTAAGTATCTGTCGTGTACCCAACTTGGTAATAACATGCCGTATTACCCCCCGCTGCACCAGTAAGCGAAGGTGTAACCCCGCCTACCGGTGGACACGTAATCGCGCCAGCATACGCAGCCTGAATATACACATCAGTAGCAGTTCCGCCTCCCCCGTAAGCGTACATTAATCCTCTATACCACAAAGTGTCGGTGCTTCGTGCGGTGACGAAAGCGGGCGTCGGTATCGTATTGCCAATGTATGGCTTCATCGTAACGTTAAATGAGGGATTCTCGACAACATATGTCGTGCTATTTGTTTGACGGCACTGCGCTACACCGCTTGTTTCGGTGCCGGTAGGGCCATATAAATATCCTTCACCCAAGCAATTCCAACCGGCGGGCCATCTCCCATTTTCTGCTTTATAAAGCTGTAAGCCCTTCAACCAAGCCGCTAGGGCTTGTTGTGTCTTTGCATTTTGTGCTCTTTGCTGGATTCCGTTATACGCAACTACAGTAACGGCTGCCAGCACCCCAATCACTACGATAACAACAAGCAGCTCGACAATAGTAAAACCGCGAGAGGAAATTTTTCGTATCACTTAATTGCCTCCATTACACACGGTCGTGTAGTTTCTCCAGCTCGCACTGGTCCCAGTATACTTGCCCATGCAATATGTAGGCTTAGGTCCTACCTCATAAGCATTAATATAATACCCGCCGTCGTTCGCACCCCCGCTACCTTCTAGATACACCATCATACCATACGTTTGATACCCGTCGACTGCTTGGCTCGTATAGTAATACGTGTAGGTTCCTTGGGTAGCATCCGAAAGGGACGTAGGATCCAGCTTCATATAAGGGGCGATCATGTCTGCTAGTAATTTATTGCGATCACAATGCCCCCAGTTTTCAGTTTGCGACCCACATGTGGTTTCGATGCTACTTCCGTCGAGGATTGCCGGATATTGACCATTGTCTATCTTATACAGTTCGATTGCTTTTGCGATATCTTTGATCTTCTGTTTACGAGCGGAGTCTCGGGAACGACCCTGTACCCCGTTGTATGCTACAACAGATAAGATTGCCAGAATACCAATAACGACGATAACGATAAGAAGCTCGACGATTGTAAAACCGTTTCTGAGTCTAGGCATGGATTTATTTTAGCATAATCATTATAGCTGTGGTCCAGTAGAACTAGAGTTATTTATGGTACCATTCCAGACCCAATTAGGAGAGTTGCCGTCGGCGTATTGCGACGTTGCACTTCCTTCTGTTAACATAACCCCATCAACGTCGAGGGTGCCATTGACAGGAGGAGGGCTGCTATTGCTCTGAATATACAATGTAGCTTTTATAGCTGTCACAGGGGCCGTCCCTGAAACTGATAGCCGAGTCCACTGCCCTGCGCTCATTGATACCACACCACTACTACTTGTAAGAAGACTTGTGTTTGCATAATCTCTGAATGATATATTTGCAAATTGGTTTCCTGCCCACGATTGCCGCACATAAAGAGAGAAGGTGTAGACCTTACCCGCGGTCACGGCAGTATTATCTAAACCGGTCTGTATAGCACCGGTCGGCGCCGTTGTCCAGGTAACTCGTTTGTAATTATTGCCACTCCAACCACCATTGGTCATCACCGCCGCGGTCCCGGCACCGGATGCTCCCCAGGTAACCCACCAAGGTTGTATGCCATTTTCAAAGCTCGGGTTCGTCACAAGGTTCGTTATTGCCTGCACTCCTCCCACCCCATGTCCTGCACACCCGCCACTGGCAGGAGTACCTTGATTTGAAGAGGTAGTATTCAGGTAGTAACTGGTCGATCCTACCGTAGCAGTTATACAGTAGCCCGTAGCGCTGTTGGTTTGGGAGTATTGATAGCTGACATCGCTACTGTTTGTCACACCAGTAGTCGCTAGATCAGGAGGAACCATGCCTGGATTATCCACCTGCCAGAGGGCTATCTTCTTAATTGCTTGAGTCAGGGCGCTAGTAGCAGCGGAAGCTCGAGCACGTTCCTGAATACCGTTATAGGCAACAATTGTAATAGTAGCAAGGATACCAATGATGACGATGACAATGAGAAGTTCGACGATAGTGAAACCACTTTTGGTTCTGGCCATAGCCTTATTTTAGCATAAGCACTATAGTGGTGGGCCAGTAGAGGTCGAGTTGTCAGGTGCACCATTCCAGAGCCAATTAGGAGAATCGCCGTCTGCGTAGGTGTAGGTAGTCGACCCTCCGGTAAGTAGTATGTTATCCCAGTAGACTAGATTTGTTGCACTATTGGTTGCACCGTTATAAAACCTGATTTCCAATGCGGTAGATCCGCTGGGAACAGTAAAAGTGACTGAGATTCGTGTTGTTCCAGAACTATTTGATGCAACTGATGATTGACCAATCGTTGTGACAGTTGATCCATTCCACGAATAAACTGTTATGCCTCGCCCCCGAGTATCCACGGTTCCCGTTTGGTTCAAGGGAAGGTATATAGTTCCAGAGACCGTATACGTCGAGCCGGCATTTACTCCATTCGGCAACGAGCTTGTCGACCCAAGTCGGGCAAACGAGTCTGATGATGTGGTACTGGGAGTTATACGTAGCGAATAGGTGCCACTTGCTGCCCAAATGTTTGACTGAGCCAATGAAGCCGATGAACCCGCCCATCCTACGATTCCTCCCTCAAAACTCGGATTCGTCGCCAAATTCGTTATCGGCTGTATGCCTCCCTGCCCATGGCCACT
>Ga0172380_10004246_pt1 | contig 18596 bp, 18 predicted proteins | sample Leawe162metaG_FD_119747 | JGI IMG/M metagenome (GOLD analysis project Ga0172380, IMG submission 119747) | Leachate microbial communities from a municipal landfill in Southern Ontario, Canada - Leachate well 162 metaG | ecosystem: Engineered > Solid waste > Landfill > Unclassified | place... | reverse complement strand
TAGCAACCAGTGTTCTGACTGGCAATAAATTAATCGGTGTAGCAGTCGCCATCGCTACCAACCCCAGCAGCACGGGTAGTGTAAGGCTTAATGGCTCGTTTATTTCTTAATAATCCATAGCAAAATTTGAGCAATTATTATGAATGCTTTTAATACTGCAATAAGTGCATTGTTTAACGACAGCAACTTATCAAAACCAGCCTTTTTCTTGCCAATATTGGGAACAAACCAAAACATTCGTGTTATTACTCGTTCGCCAGATCTGTTTCAGGATGTGGGGCAGTCGTTTATTGAAACTCCCTCTATGATAGTGGAAGTGCAAATTGCCGACTGCCCGAGCATCAATGCTGCTGGCGACCAATTCATGATTGACGGCGTTACCTACAGCGTGCAAGGAACGCCACGGCGGGATAGTGAACGCTTGGTGTGGCTGGTAGATTGTTATGCGAATTGAGGCAGCAATAAAAGGCGACCTTCGCAAGTTCATGAATGGGCAAAAGTTAGCAGCGGAAGCAGCCGTAACCGCAGGTGTGGCGAAAATTACCACCAGCATAAAAGATGATTTGCGGGTGCAAGTTACAAATGCAGGGCTTGGAAATAAACTTGCCAAAAGCTGGCAAGCCAAGTTCTATCCCAAAGGGCAAAAATCCATCTCTGCGGCGGGTTGGGTCTTTTCCAAAGCTCCGAAGATTGTGCGGGCGTTCAATGAAGGGGCGTTAATCAAAAGCAAGGATGGGTTTTTTCTCGCCATACCCACCGAAGCTGCCCCCAAACGGGGAATTGGTGGCAGGCGTATCAGCCCTTCCACTTTCCCCGAACACGCGCTTGGCAAACTGCGTTTTGTTTATCGCTCGGGGAAAATTTCGCTGTTGGTGGTGGATAATCTGCGGGCGGGAACAGGCAAACGAGGAGGTTTCCGCAAAGCCAGCGATTCTGCCCTAAAATCTGGCAGAGGGCTTGCCACGGTGGTGATGTTTTTGCTCATTCCCCAAGCAAAACTAACCAAACGCCTTGATTATCAAGCCGTGGTTAATCGCTGGCAACCACTGTTGGGGCAAGCAATTTTGGATAATTGGCAGGAGGCAAGCTCACATGATTAGCAAACGAGAACAGGTTATTTCCGCACTTTTTAACAAGCTGAAAACATTGGAAACCGCCAGTGTAAAAATTTATCGCAATTTGGATAAGCCGCAAACTGTGCCAACGGAGGGCATGATAGTGCTACGAGATGGTGCAGGCGATGAACCAGAAGTTTTATTGTCACCACTCATCTATATTTACGAGCATTTGGTTGGATTGGAAGTGCTGGTGCAAAATGCTGATTCCACCACTCGCAGCAGTTTGCTTGATAATTTGCTGGTGAGCATTGGCAGCATTATCAACACCAATCGCACACTGGACGGGCTGGCGGAATGGGTGGAAGCCAAAGCACCTGATTTTAACGACGACCCAATAGAAGGTGCTGCAACCATTCGCTCTGCCACTGTGCAAATCATGGTGCGTTTTTTTACCACTGACCCACTCAATTAACCAACCTCAAACTATGGAGTAAAAAATATGGCTCGTTCCTATGGCTCGGCAGCGTCTTTGCTTGCCCTTAAAGAAGTAACTTACGGCACAAAACCTACTGGCAATTGGGAAAAGTTTTCTTTTTCCTCGTCTGATTTAAGTGCCGAGCAAAATCTGCTGTCCTCGGAATTGCTTGGACAAGGCAGAGAACCCCGCGCCCCGTTTCGTGATGTGATTAACGACACGGGCAATTTTGTTGTGCCTGTAGAGGCAAGAGATTTTGGCAGGTGGCTGCAATTATTGCTGGGAAGCCCAACCTCGGTGGGAGTGCAAGCCAATGGTGATATTACTTTTACTGCCAACCCAAGTGCCAGCCATACTATTACTATCAACGGCGTGGTGTGGACATTTGTCGCTTCGGGTGCAACAGGAACGCAAACTAATATAGGGGCAAATCTTGCTGCAACTTTGACGCAGCTGGCAACCGACCTCAACGCTTCAGTAAATGCCAGCATTACACCAGCCACTTATTCAAATTCTGGTGGCACGAAATTATCAGTCGTTTATGACACAGTGGGTGCAACGGGCAACGCCTTCACCATCGCTTCAGGAAATGCCAACGGGGTAGCAAGTGGGGCAACGCTTTCAGGTGGTGGTTATACCCATAGTTTTATCAGTGGTGCAGCTTCGCTACCTTCATTTTCTGCGGAAATTGGTCACGCCAATGTGCCTGCTTATTTTGTGCATACTGGCTGTATGCTAAACTCTATGGCGTTTAATTTTCAGCGGTCGGGGGCAGCTAATGCCACCCTCAATATCCTTGCTCAAGGCGAAACCCGCTATGCTTCCTCGCAAGGTGGCACGCCAACCAGCAGAACCTACAAACCTTTCAGCCAATTCAACGGTTCAATTAAACGCAATTCGGTGGCTCTGGCTAATATCACAGGAGCGCAATTTACCTATGCTAATGGCATGCAAGCCGTGCCGACTATCAGAAATGATGGGCTGATAGATGGTGTTGACCCCACCACAGTAAATGTCACGGGCAGTATTGATGTGCGGTTTGCGGATACAACTTTGCTTGATGATGCCCTCAACAACAACGCCATTGAGCTGGAGCTGGCTTATAAAATGGCGGGGTTGGATGCCAACAACTTTTCCCTTACTTGGACATTCCACGAAGTTTATCTGCCTCGCCCCCGTGTGCCAATTTCAGGGCCTGGTGGCGTGCAAACCAATTTCAATTGGCAGGGTGTTTATGATGATGCCCTCAGTAAATCAGTAACTGTTGTTTTGAAAAATGATGTAACCAGCTACCCATAGGAGAAAAAATCATGATCCGACTAAATCTCAAAAAAGAACCATACTGGCTAGATTTACCATCCGAGGTGCGAGTGCTGGTGCGTCCACTCTCCACCGCCATTATGAGTGCTGCTCAATCTATGGTGATTAAGCAAATCAAAGCCCTGCAAGCGGAAAATAATTTAGAAAACGAACAAATCCGCCTCGGCTTGTCGCAATCGCTGCTTATCAAGACTTTGGCGATAGCAGCGATTACCGAGTGGGAAGGAGTTTTTCTGCCTGAGGGTGAAGAACTGGCAGTTGTTGGCGAACAAAGCGTTTGCGATTTGATGGATATTTGGTTTATCGGGCAGGAGTTTTGGGAAAAATACACCACATCGTTTTTTCTACTGGAAACTGAGGGAAACTGCTCAAGACCCGCTGTGCATGGCACTTTGGCGGCGGGTCAGGATATTGCCAAAGTTGCCACGAAGAAGGCTTGCCGTGCAGCAAAGGCAAAGCCGACCCAGTAACAGGCGAATTCTGCCCTTACCAGCAAAACGAACCCCTTACCATTGAAGGTTTTGAGGCGTGGGAAATCATCCAGCGGGGTTTTGTTAGGTATTTCCCAAACGGCAAAGTCGCAGGCTTTTGCATCCCCACTATTTTAAGTATTTGCAATGCTCTTGGCTATGACAGCAGGGCAGTTTTGCACCTGCTGGAATATGCCGAAGCAGGCTTGCAGGAAGCAATCAACAAACATGGCAACAGCAACTCAGAACATATCAATACGGATAGCAGTGATTGATGGCGATAAAGTCCGCCGTGAACTGACGCTTACTGGTGAGCAAGGGCAGATTGCCTTGGAAAAAATCCGTGAAGCCACCAAGCCAGCCTCCAAGGAACTGGTGGCTCTCAATGCAGCAAGCGTACAAGTGCATGATGTATTACACGAGCTTTCTAGTGAGGCTGGTCGGGCTGGGCAGTTTTTATCGGCTCTTGGGCCTGCGGGAATTGCTGCCGCTGCTGCCGTGGGTGCATTAACTTTTGTGGTGGTGGATGGCCTCAAAGAATACGCCAAGTTTGAGCAAGCGCAACTACGCTTGCAAGCAGTTCTCAAAGCTACTGGCAACGCTGCTGGTGTAACCAAAAGTGAAATTTTAGAATTCGCCGAAGCCTACGAACGCTCTACTCTGCGAGGTAATGAAGAAATCCAAAATGCTGCGACCGAGCTTTTAACATTTAAGGGCGTGAGCCACGATACTTTCTTTGAAACCATCAAGTTGGCAACTGACCTGTCCACAGTGATGGGCAGCGACCTAAATTCCGTAATTTTGCGTTTTGGCAAATTGCTGGATGACCCTGTGCAAAATATCAACGCCCTTTCCAAGGCTGGGGTTACTTTTAGCAGCTCACAAGCGGAAATGATAAAAAGCCTTGTGGAAACTGGCAATGAAAGCGAAGCTCTTGCCATAATCTTACAAAAAGTGCGGGAAAAAGTGGGTGGTGCGGCTGAAGGTGAAGCTGGCGGACTGACGGGAGCAACCCACCGCCTGCGGGTGGAATGGGACGATTTGCTCAAAGCCTTCGGTGCGAATATCGCCGAAAGCGGAGCTGTGCAATCATCGCTAGATTTTCTTTCGGGCAGGCTTGCCGCTATTCAAAAAGAAGTGCGTGGCACGCTGCAAGAACAAAAGGACGCTGAGCAAAATAAAGCTGATTTTATCAAAAATGCTGGCAATGATACTTTGCTGTTTGGGCTGGTTGATAATCCCGCTTATACCGCTGCTAAAAACCGAGTGGCAGAAATTGACGCTAAAATCGCTGCCGAGCAGGAAGAAAAGAAAAAAGCAGCTGCTGATTATGAAGTTTCCCAAGAACAAAACAAAGCTGACAAAATTGAAGGTATCCACAAAAAACTAGCCGATGATTTACTCAAAGCCACGCAAACTGATGGCGATAAAATCCTCGCCGAACGAGACCGCATCAATAAGCAATTGGATGGTTTAAGCACGGATGCTAATCAAACTGCCATTGAACAAGCCAAAAAACTCAACGAGCAACTTGCCAATAGCAAATATGACAAATATTTGGAGCAAGCCAACCGAGAAACTCGCCAACTCACCGAAGCTAACGAAAAGCTGGTGGAAAGCCTGCAAAAACGGCAGGTTGTAGAAAATATCAGCAACCCCCGCAAAAAGGCGGTGCAAAGCGAGCTGGATAAACTCAACCCCACCGCTACACAAGAAATGCGCGATAAGGTGGCAGAACTGGCGGCTGCAATCTACGACGAGCAAAAAGCCGCCAAAGATGCGACTGACGCACAGGAAAAACACAAGCACGCACTGGAACAAATCAACCAAGAAGTTCTCAAAACCAAACCTTCCTACGATGTAGCAAAACAAGCATTAGATGATTGGAAAAACAAGCTAGTTGAGGATTTGGGCGGGGCAACTGAAGCTAACCAAAAATACCTTGCCATAATTGAGCAAATTTACGCTGTAAAACTCAAAGAAATTTACAATAAATCACAGCTGGATAGCGAGAAATGGGCGGATGGTGCGAGCCGTGCCTTGGGGCGTTATGCCGACGAAGCCACCAACGCTGCCAAAAACTCCGAGCGAGTATTTGGCAATGCCGCCACCAAAATAGAAGATACGCTGGTGGATATGGTATCCACTGGCGAATTCAGCATGAAAAAGCTCGGCGACCTCGTGCAGTCTATTGAGCAAGATATTTTACGCTCTTTTATTCGTGAAAATATCACAGGGCCGATTGCGGGCGGTTTGAGCAGTCTGCTTGGTGGCGGCGGGGCTGCTGGTGGTAGCAGCTCTGGTGGCGGAATCTTTGGCAGTTTGTTTTCTAGCTTTTTCCACGATGGTGGGGTGGTTGGCGAATCTTCTGCCCCCTCCCGCATGATGCCTGCTCATATTTTTGCCACTGCACCACGCTTTCATAATGGTTTAATGCCCGACGAATTCCCTGCCATCCTCCAAAAAGGCGAAACAGTTATTCCTAAAAACAAAAAAGTTGGCGGTACGAATGTGACCTTCAATATCAGCACCCCCAATGCCCAAAGTTTTATGGAATCACGCGGGCAAATCATGGCAAAATTTGCGGGCGAAATGCAACGCCACAAGGTAAGGAACGGATAAAATGGTTGCTTTTCATGAAGTACAGTTTCCACCTAAAATTGCTTATGGTGCTAGTGGTGGTGCGGAATTCAACACCAGCATCAGCACTACTTTTGGGGGTTTTGAGCAACGCAATGTTAATTGGCAAAAAGCCCGTGGCAAGTGGGATGTATCCACAGGGCTGAAAACCAAAACCGATATGGATACGCTGCAAGCGTTTTTCCGTGCGAGGTACGGCAAGGCTTATGGTTTTCGCTTCAAAGATTGGAGCGATTATCAAGCAGTGGGGCAGAATATCGGCACGGGCAACGGAGTTTTGACAACATTTCAACTCACCAAAACTTACACCAGTGGTGCTTATAGCTATTCACGAGAAATCAAAAAACCTGTTAGCGGCACAGTCAAAATTTACCTCAATTCTGTGTTGCAAAGCTCGGGTTATGCAGTGGATTACAGCACGGGAATTTTAACATTTACCACCGCCCCTGCCAACACAGTGATTGTGAGTGCCGATTTTGAGTTTGATGTGCCAGTGCGTTTTGATACTGACGCTCTCACCGTGCGAGCTGACGGACCAGGGATTTTTGTTTGGGATGGAATCCCTATTGTGGAGATTAGAATATGAGAAGTGCATCCAGCAATATGACTACACACCTTGCGGGCGAAGTTACCAGCCTTGCGGTGTGTTGGAAACTATCACTGGTGGGCGGTGCTATTCTCGGTTTTACCGATCACACTTCCGACCTCACCATCAACAGCCAGCTTTACAAAGCCGCCACAGGATTTTCACCCACCTCCATAGAAACCAAGGATAAATTCTCGGTGGATAATTTGGATGTGGCAGGAATTCTTGACGCAGCCGCCATCACTGAAGCAGATATTATGGCAGGAAAATACGACTTTGCCGAAATTGAAATTTTTATGGTGAATGTCACTGATTTAAGCCAAGGCATTATCACCCACCGTCGTGGCTGGTTGGGCGAAGTTACCATTAAAAATGGGCAGTTTATCGCTGAGGTGCGAGGGCTGGCACAAAAACTTAGTCAAAACATTGTGGAATTATACAGCCCCACTTGCCGAGCAATTTTTGGCGACAATCGCTGTAAAGCCAATCCTGCCAGTTACACGGTTTCTGGCAGCGTCAATACCATCACCAGCCGTCAAGTATTTATAAGTAATTCCATGGCGCAAGCAGCTGGTTATTTTAGCGGTGGCGAAATCCAATTTTTAACAGGTGCAAATGCTGGTCGCAGAATGGAAATCAAAGAATTTGCCAATAAGCAATTTACGCTGGTTTTACCAATGCCCAACAACATTGCCATTGGCGATAGTTTCAACGCCATTGCAGGTTGCGACAAAACCATCACCACTTGTGCGGGAAAATTTGCCAATGCCGTAAATTTCCGAGGCGAACCCTATGTGCCTGGTATGGATAAAATGCTGGCAACCGCTGCAACCCAAGGGTGATTTTATGAAACAAGCAGAAGATATTGTCACCCAAGCCCGCACTTGGCTTGGCACTCCCTTTCACCATCAGGCACGGCTAAAAAATGTGGGTTGTGATTGCCTCGGGCTGGTGGTGGGTGTGGTGGACGAGTTGGGGCTGAAGGATAAAAACGGGCAGTCGCTCGCTGCTTATGACGAAATTGCTTATTCCAAAGAGCCTGATGGAGCATATCTCACGCAAAAACTCACCAATTTGCTGGAAGAAGTGCAAGTGCCACAATCTGGCGATTTGGCTCTGTTTTCGGTGCGTGATAATCCGCAGCACTTAGCAATTATTACTGACTATGAGGGTGGGTTAGGAATGATACACGCTTATGCACCAGCACGGCGGGTGGTGGAGCATCGCTTGGATGATGATTGGAATTCTCGGTTGGTAAAGGTGTTCAGATGGCAGCAATAGTTTTAGCAGCCGCATTAAGTTCAGCGGCGACATCACTGGGAGCGGGGGCTTTCTTTGCAGCGGTCGCTGGTGGTGCGGGCGGGTTTTTGGGTGGATTTGTTGACCGTGCTATTTTTGGCAGTGGCAATGCCAAAATCAATCAAACAGGCTCACGACTCACTGATTTGATGGTGCAATCCTCCACCTACGGAAAAGCCATACCGCTGATTTATGGCAGCTCTCGGATTGCTGGCAATATCATTTGGTCGCAGCCGATTCAGGAACATGTGACTACCAGCACGCAGTCATCTGGTGGCGGAAAAGGTGGCGGCGGTGGGGGTGGCGTAGAAACTACCACTACGAGCTATAGTTACACGGCATCACTGGCACTTTCTATTTGTGTCGGGCCGATTAGTGAATTGGTGCGAGTGTGGGCGGATGCAAAGCAACTGGATTTAACCGCTGGTAGCTATAGCCTCTATTTGGGGGATGAAACCCAGTTGCCTGACACTTTTATGTCATCGTTTAATTCAGCGGGGCAAACCCCAGCTTATCGGGGCATGGCGTATGTGGTGTTAAAGGATTTTCCCCTTGCTGATTTTGGTAATCGCATTCCCAATTTTACTTTTGAAGTGCGGCGGACGCTAAAACGCACCATTGATTTGGAAGACAAAATTAAGGAAATCACCATCATACCAGGTGCGGGTGAATATGTTTATGACACCGTGGTGCAAGAAAAGCTGTTTGGGCAAACTGATGCCGCAGGTAATTTTGTGCAAGCGGGAAAATTTAGAACTGTAAATCAAAATAATCTCAGCAATAAAGCCGATGTTCTTGTCGCACTGGATGAGCTAAAAACGACGCTGCCTAATGTTGAATTTGTGTCGGTGGTAATCAATTGGTTTGCCGATAGTATTAACCCAGCCACTTGTTTGATAAAGCCCGCCGCTGAATTCAACGACAGCAAAGCTGCGGTTAGACCCGATGAATGGGCAGTGAGCAGTTTTACACGGGCAAACGCTCACCAGATTTTGCTATTTGGCGATGGCACGCCAACCTATGGTGGAACTCCCACCGACAAAAGTGTGCTGCGTTTGTGCCAAGAACTCAAAAATCGTGGCTACAAAGTGTTGCTTTATCCAATGTTGCAGGTGGATACCATCACCCCACAATCAAAACCTTGGCGAGGCAGAATAACACCAACCAGCAGTGGCGATGTTACGGCATTTTTTAGCCAATATAACGCCTTCATCAATTACTATGCCAATATGCAAATTGGCGGGGTATATCTCAAGAACTATCTTGATGGTTTTATGATTGGCTCGGAGTTGGTTGGGCTGACTACTTATGCCAGCAGCACGGGCGTGTTTCCTGCTGTAACTCAGCTCAAAAACCTCGCTGCCAGTGTAAAATCCGCAGTGGGTGCTGGCGTTAAAGTAATGTATGGCGGCGATTGGAGCGAATATCATTCAACTGGTGGCTGGTATAATCTTGATCCGTTATGGTCTGATAGCAACATTGATGTAGTGGCGATTGATTGCTATTTTCCGCTAACGCCTGACTTGCCACAAAGCAAGATAGATTATTACGGCGTTTATGCAGGTTGGTCTTCTGGCGAAGGCTGGGATTATTACTGGGACGCAAACCGCACTAATAAAAGTTTTTATAGCGGGGCGACTTATGCTTGGAAAAATGTAAAAAACTGGTGGAATTCCACCCACACCAACCCCAACGCCACTACCACTGCGTGGACAGCAAAAATGAAACCGCTGTGGTTTTCGGAGCTAGGTTTTCCTAGCGTTGATGGTTGCTCCAATCAACCCAATGTGTTTGTTGACCCTGATTCGGTGGAAAGCCTATATCCAAGGGGCAGTCGTGGGCGGGTGGATTTTCTCGCCCAACGCATCGCACTGGAAGCATCAATTGATTATCTTTCCGCACAAAATGTGATTGAAGCCAATTTTGTGCCTCGCAAATTCGTGTGGACTTGGGACGCTCGCCCCTTTCCGTTTTTCCCTGATTTAGGTTCAGTGTGGGCAGATGGTAGCAACTGGAAAACTGGGCATTGGATAAAAGGTAAGGTGGGAGCATCTATGCTCAGCCAAATTGTCGCCAATCTTCTGAATATGGTAGGCTACGATTCCACCATGTATGACACCAGCAGATTGATGGATATTGTCTCAGGCTTTGTCATCACCAATCGCCAAACTGTGCGGGCTTGCCTTGAGCAATTGGCAACCGCTTATTTCTTTGACTGCGTGGAATCCGACGGGATTTTGAAGTTCGTAAAACGAGGCAAAGATTCGGCTGCCACTATAGATTTTAACGAGTTGGTGGTGCAAGATAGTAGCAGCGATGCACTCACCATCACCCGCACGCAGGAACTAGAACTCCCACGGCAGGTGGATGTAATTTATTTGAGCAGAACTGCGGATTATCAGGCAGGAACGCAAAGCTCGCAGCGGCAAACCGTCAAAGCCGTAGATTATGCTACCGTCAATTTACCAATCGTGCTTTCGGATCAAGAAGCCAAGGTGGTGGCGGATGTTACGCTTTATAATGCGTGGGTGGGGCGGGTAAATTATCAGTTCACCGTGCCACCCAAATACGCATTGCTTGAGCCAACCGATATAATCACTGTCACCAAAGACGGTGCAGCTTATATAATGCGGGTTAATTCCACCAAGTTGGTGCGTAACGGCGTGCAAGAAATCACCGCAGTGGCCGAAGATGTTTCTTCTTACGATTTCTACAATCCCGCTGGCACTGGCACACCTAATTTGCAAGTGCCTGCCAGCATTTCCGCCACTCGGCTGGAACTTTTGGATTTGCCAGCCTTTCCAACCGATGCCGCCACCGACACATATCTTCGTTATGGGGTAGTGGGTCTTGGTGAAGGCTGGGCAGGGTCGGCAGTTTATCGCTCCGATGATGGCGGGGCAAATTATGCTCTCATGCAAACCATCACTGCCCAAGCGACTATTGGTGCAGTGCTAAATATCATTCCTGCTGGCACAATTTACGGCTGGGATAGAAACACGACAATTGATGTTTTGCTAACTTTCGGGCAGTTGCAAAGTGTTACTGATATAGCGGTGCTAAATGGTGCGAATGTGTGCGTAATTGGCGAGGAAATTATCCAGTTCCAAACCGCAACTTTGCTAGACACCAACAAATATCGCTTGAGTGGGTTGCTGCGTGGCAGGCTCGGCACAGATTGGGCGGTTGCTAGTCATGTGGCAGGCGAAAGATTTGTGTTGCTCACCAATGCGGTGGCACGGGAGCTGATGGCATCCTCGGGCTGGGGAATTGGCAAAAAATTCAAACCCGTGACCATTGGTTCAACTTTGGGTGCAACGACTGCTCAAGATTTTACCTATTCTGCAAAAGCTCTCAAACCGTATGCACCTGTGCATATTGTCGGCAGTCGGAGCGTTGGCGGGGATTTAACCATCAATTGGAAACGCCGCACCCGCATTGGTGGCGATTGGCGGGATGGGGTGGATGTGCCGCTTTCCGAGGAAAGCGAACGCTACGAGGTGGAAATTATGCAGGGTGCAACTATCAAACGCACCATCACTGGCTTAACCACCCCAACCACAATTTACACCGCTGCCCAACAGGTGACGGATTTTGGCTCGGCACAAAGCAGTATCAGCGTAAAAATTTATCAGCTTTCCGCCGCCGTGGGGCGTGGTTATGCAGGAATTGCCATATTGTAAAAGCCGAATAAAATGTAATATATTAAGAATTCACCATATTAGAAAGTTACAGTTTTTTGAATCTCAGCATTCGCATACCATTAAATATCACAATAAGACTTGCCCCCATATCGGCAAATACAGCCATCCATAGAGTTGCCAAACCTAAGAAATTAAGTGCGAGAAATATTGTTTTTATAGAGATTGAAAGCATAATGTTTTGTTTTAGAATGTTATTAGTTTGGCGACTAAGGGCTATAAATAATGGAATGCGACGCAAATCATCCTCCATCAGAGCTACATCTGCTGTTTCCAGAGCAGTATCTGTTCCTGCTGCACCCATAGCAAAACCTATGGAAGATTTTGCTAGTGCTGGTGCATCATTTATACCATCGCCAACCATACCAACAACACCATATTTTTGACGCAGTTCATCAATAACTTTCAGCTTATCTTCTGGCAACATATCACCTCGTACATCTTTGATGCCGACCTCTGCTGCTATAGCATTGGCTGTAGTTTGGTTGTCGCCAGTTAGCAAAACACATGCGATACCATGCGATTGAATGTCTTTTATTGCCTGTACGCTAGATTCTCGCACCGTATCAGCTACTGCAAAAACGCATAATGCTTGCTCATTAGTTGCCAGTACAACCACAGTTTTTCCTTGTTTTTCTAGTGGAAGGAGCAGTGATTCAACATGAATGCCACATATATTTAGCTCTTCAATTAGTCGGTGATTACCAAGATAATAATGCGTGCCATCTATGAAACCTGTTACACCGCGTCCAGTGATAGATTCAAAATTATTAACAACAAGTTGCTTATCTAAATTTGCCTTGTTCAAAATGGCATGAGCAATGGGATGTTCTGAATGTGCATCTAGGCTTGCAGCAAGTTGTAGAGCTTTTTCTGGCGTTATATGATCTAGCACCTGAATATCGGTTACTATGGGTTTTCCATTGGTTAAAGTACCTGTTTTATCTAGTGCCAGTGCTTTTAATTTGTATCCTTCCTCCAGATAAACACCACCTTTAATCAAGATGCCACACCGTGCAGCAGCAGCCAAACCACTAACTATTGTGACTGGAGTGGAAACCACTAATGCGCAGGGACAGGCAATAACTAAACTCACCAATGCTCTGTAAAACCACGGAATAAACTCAGCTCCAAAAACCAAAGGAGGTAGAATTGCTATTAACACTGCTAAAACCACAATGGATGGTGTGTAATAGCTGGAGAATTTATCAACGAATCGCTGTGTTAAGGCTCGTTTGCCCTGTGTTTCTTGTACAGAGCGAATAATATGTGCCAAAGTGGTGTTGCCCTGAATGCTTGTTACCATGAATTCAAAAGAGCCACGCTCATTGATAGTGCCTGCAAATACGACATCCCCAAGTTTTTTCTCTACGGGGATACTCTCGCCTGTTATAGGTGCTTGATTGACTGTAGATTGACCACTTGTAATTTTACCATCAAGTGGAATACGCTCACCTGGTTTTACGCGAACTATTGCCTGCGTGTTCACATTACTAACTGCAACTGTCTGCCAACTTCCATCAATTTGTTTTACTGTTGCCGATTCAGGTATCATTTCCATTAGGCTGCGAATGGCATTCCGAACACGATCTAGTGAATATGCCTCTATCAATTCGGCAAACCCAAATAAAAATGTGACCATTGCCGCTTCTGGCCATTCGCCAATTATTACAGCACCAATGACCGCCACAGTCATTAGAAAATTGATATTGAGAGTAAAGGTTTTTATAGCAATCCAACCTTTTTTCGCAGTTTTAGTGCCACCAGTAATTATAGAAATTAGAGAGAGTATAATGACAAATGTAGATTTTTCATCAGCACTAAGCCAACTACTGATTTCGGCAATAAAGGCCAGCACGCCAGAAATGCCTATCAATAGTTTTTCATTAAAATTTACGCTAGAAAATGAATGTTCTGCACAGCTATCGCAATTATTATCCTGCGGTTCTGGATTCATACTTAATTCTTTAAGTGCCTGTTCAATAATTTCAGCATCCGCTTGATGCAATACAGTAAGTTTGCGTTGAATTATATCAAACTGTAATTCTTTAACACCAGCTATAGTTTCTAGCTTGTTACGAATTAGTTTTTCTTCCGCTGCACAATCCATTTCAGGGATGAAAAAAATGTCCTTTTTAATTTGTTTTATCATAGACTATTTATAACCTTATGCAATTTTTTCTGAACTTGTGCAGCTGCTTCTTTAAGTATTGGATTTGCAATTGCTTGCATAGAAGCCACTGGGTCAATAGCGGCTATTTCAGTTTTATCAGGGGCAATTTCTTGCACAACAACATTGCAAGGCAGCATTGTTCCAACCTTATCTTCTATCTGCAATGCTTCGTAGGCAAGAACAGGATTGCACGCACCTAGTATTCGGTAATTGCGGAAATCTATATTTAGTTTCTTTTTAAGTGTATCTTTGACATCAATTTCGGTGATTATGCCAAAGCCTTCACGCTTTAACGCTTCAGTCGTGAGAATAACGGCTTCCTCAAAAGAAACAGGTAGTGTTTTTGCAAAATAGTAGCTCATAGTTTTATCTCCTAAGTTTCCAACACATGGTCTATCATATCCACCAGCACGCAGTGAATATGTTCATCATTAACAATATAATAAATTTGTTTGCCATTACGCTCCGATTTAAGCAGCCGAGCAGTACGCATAAGTCGTAGGTGATGACTTGCTAGGGATTGAGAAAGTCCCGTTTGCTTCGCAATATCGCCAACACATACGGGGCTTTCCAAGCATACAACAGCTATCTTCAAACGGTTCAAATCACCAAGCAACTTCATAGCTTCAGCAAGTTCCTGAAGTTTGCTATCGGTGATTCTGGTGGTATGAAGATTTTTTTTCATAAGTAGGGAGCTTTATTTTGCGGGCTGCATCATCATGTTTTGGTGCTGCATCATGTTGTCCATCATCATGTTCTGCATACCCATGTATTGATCCATCATATACTGACGCTGCTTGGTTTGTTCTGGGGTGAGTTTGTTGTAATAACCGCTCATATCGTGCCATCCCATCATATTACCGTTCATCATCATGCCACCCATCATGTTGCTGCCCATCATCGGGCAACCCATAGAACCCATCATACCTTGCATCATTGGCATGGTGCTTTGCATGGCAGTCCAATGTTCCTGCATGAGTTTTTGCCGTTCCTGCGGGTCTTGTGTTTGGTTAATCTGAGCCATTTGCTCGTGCATTTTTTGCATGTTCTTTTGTGCTTCTACCATTTGCTTGTCAAATTTCGTAACATCTGGCGTCGCTTGCTCAACCTTAGTCGTGCTTTTTTCTGGTGCGGATTTATCGGCAGCACTAGCTGCAAGTGGCATAGCAAGAGCGGTTGTAAGTAACAATAAGCTAAGTGATTTTTTCATAACAAACTCCATAGGTTTAAGGTTAAGCGTCCACATACAAACACATGAACACTCATTTATATAATAGTTTTTTTCAATAAGTCAAAATTATTAAAGCCAGATAGAGAGGAAAATATGCCGAACACTACAGTACGATTACTGCTGCCTTATATTCTGCAATCACAGTCGCAGAAGGAAGTAACCCATAACGATGCTCTCAATATCCTTGATGTGCTGATTCAAGCAGTGGCGCAGGATGTGGGGTTGAATACTCCGCCCGCCAGCCCAACTGCTGGGCAATGCTGGGTGGTGGGAACTTTACCAACGGGGGCTTGGGTTGGAAAAAATAACCAAATCGCTCAATATGATGGTGTTGGCTGGTTTTTTGTTGCTGCCTTCAAACGGCTGCGATTGTGGAATGAAACCAGCGACGAATATGTGGTATTTGATGGTGCGAGTTGGGTTTCGGAAGGGCTGCTGCTCAAAGAAACTGGCGAGTATTTGCGGATTGAACATAAAACCGAAGATGTGGTTGTTAGTAGCGGTGCATTCAAAGACACCACAATTCAAATTCCCGACCGAGCCATTGTGCTGGCGGTTAATGTGCGGGTTTTGACTGCCATTACTGGTGCAACCTCGTTCGGCATTGGCATTGTTGGCGATACTGCCCGCTACGGCAATTTTATCGGGGCTGGTTTAGATTCCACCAATATCGGCATCACCAGCCCGCTTGCTTATTATGCAAACACTGCCATTCGCTTAACCGCCAACGGCGGAAATTTCACGGGCGGAGTTATCCGCACCACTATGCAATATCTCAAACCACACGGACCATGGAGCTGGTAATATGACCCAACAAATCATCATTGATAAATACTCATTCAATCCTTTGACTAAGGAAATCACATTTCTGGACAATGCCGATATAAAAATTGAGGGTTTGCAGTTAATCACCAACCTCAATAGGGGGGCGATTATTTACCAGTTTAATGAGCAAACCAAGGGTGGTGTTTTGGCTAGCAATGTTCTTACCTTAAATTACGATACCAGCACCATGCAAAGCAGTGATGTTTTGCAAATCATTTATAGCCCACCAGCGGGTGGTTTTTTCAATCGCATGTTGGCACTGCTTGATCAGATTTGGCGGGCAACCGCTCGCCCTGAATGGCTCGTGCCACTTTCTACAGGTAAAGCATTGCGAACGGTGTTTGATACAAACTCTAGTCTGAATGCGGTTACGACAGTAACCACCGTCACCACTTGTTCGGCTGTTTCCAATCTCGCCAGTTTCAACAATATAGATAGCCGTGAGTTGGTTTGGGCACAAATGCGGCAAGCCTATACACACGGAATTCGCAACCGCATCAATTAGGAGAAAAAACATGACAACCGATTTTTCAAAACTAAAAGCAAAACTAGACCTGCCAGCATGGGAGCCGCTGGATTTGATATACACTGCTGCGAATGCAGCGGTAACAGGGGTGGCGGGAAGCTGCATTGCCTCGGACTTACGAGCCAGCCAATATAATAATCCAAATCTGTGGTTTTTACAGGCTTCCACAATTTTGATGCAATATAACTCGGTGTTTAATGAGTGGTTGCAGCTGGCATCGCCTGCACTGACTGGAACATTCGGTGCGGGAGCGGCGATTGTGTTCGCCCCATCACATGGCCCAAAAGGAACGCTTGCCGCAGGTGCGACCACTAGCAAAATTACTCTTACCACGGCTTTGCCTGCCACAGTTTCTGCTAATCAGCTGGTCGGGCAACGCATCCGCATTATTGACAATGCCGCTGGTGCATCTGGTAAAATTGCTGAGCGAACTATTATCAGCAACACGGCAGGAGCAACGCCAACCATCACTGTGGATAGTGCTTTTGGCTTTACGCCACTGGCTGGGTCGGCTTATGAGTTTTTGACGGGACGGGTTTATATGCTTTCGGCGGGTGTGTTGGCTGCTGGCGTGTGGAAAGTATTTGACCTTTGCACCACCTCATATTTAGCATCGCTTGCCACCACCAATTTACCCGCCACCATCGCTACTGATTCCAGTATTTTATCAATGGATGAGCTACACACGCCGCTAATTGGTGCAGGTGGTGCAAATGTTGCTGGCGAAGTTGGCGGATATTTTGGCACTCTCACCGCAACTGGCAGTGCCGCAACTACTATTACAGGGCAAGCAACTGGTGGTGATGCTAGTGTTTTAGCCAATGAATACCGCAATTTTCAAATCCGCATTGTGGAGGATACCACAAACCCAACTGCTGTGGGGCAACGCCGTCGCATTACCTCGCACACAGTGGGAGCTTCGCCAGTTTATACTGTGCCAGCGTGGACAGTCACCCCATCCACAACCGCCAAATTTGTGATAGAAAACAACAACGATATTATTCTTTGGAGCAGTGCAAGCACAGCAACTTATCGCTATGACTGGCTCGCCAATGCGTGGGACACCACCACCTACGCTGCCCGCCCCGCAGCCATTGGTGCAGGTTGCGTGAGCTTTCACCCATTCAGTGGCAAGCAAGATGCTGATAAAAACTTCCGCTATTCCAACATTTATAGTTTCCGTGGTGGCTCGGTGGGTACGCTGGATATGCTTGATATTGCAGGCGGTGCAACGGGTTTATGGGCAGGTGCAGTTGCTTACGATAATGCAGGGCTTTCCACTTTCGGTGCATCCGCTGGCATAGAATACGACCCTGTAAGCAATCGGGCTATTATCGCAGGCACGCAGCTGATAAATTTTCAATGTCCAATGTATATGTTTGATGTCGCCAGCCACTCCCTCAAGCCCTTCAAACGCATACCGCAAATTGCCAGCACAGTAACCGCAGGCAACCGAGTGGGTATGAATGTTTATGTGGATGGCACGGATAAAAAATCCTTTGCCTACATGATACCCTCCAGCGTCGGGCAAGCCTATAGAAGCCTGCTGTTTGTGTAATCCAAAACCCAACAAAACTTTAACCAACCGCCAATTTACGGCGGTTTTTTTATGCTCAAAAGGAGGAGTTATGCCACCACAAGACGAAACTGATTTGCGTTCGCAACTTGCCGTTATGAACACACAAATTGAGTGCCTCACCAAAACCGTGGATGTGTTGACGGAGGAGGTAAAAATCCTCACCGCCCTTGCCAACCAAGGCAGAGGCAGCCTACGAACGCTCCTAATTATCGGCGGAATATGGACGGGCGTGGTTGCTTTCTTAAGTTTTGCCGCTGGTCATCTAACTTGGAAATAATGAAAGGATTAGAAAAATGATTACATTACTTGGTTCTTTGCTGGGTTTCATCTCGGCAGCGTTTCCCGATTTGATAAAACTGTTCCGTGATGCACAGGACAGAAAACACGAAATCACCATCCTGCAAATGCAGATGGAACAACAAAAACAAGGAGCATCACAGCGGTTGGAAGAAATTCAAGTAAATGCCGACATCGCCGAAAGCTCAGCCCTTTACAAAACCTACACCACTGGCATAAGCTGGGTGGACGCACTAAACGGCACTGTCCGCCCCGTGATTGCTTATAGTTTCTTCATTCTCTATGCGTCAGTAAAAGCCATGCAGTTTTCCGCCAACCTACCATGGCTATTATGGACGACCGAAGACCAAGCCATTTTTGCGGGCATTATCAGCTTTTATTTTGGGCAACGGGCAATGAGTAAATTGCGGGGTGGG
>Ga0172380_10004245_pt1 | contig 18598 bp, 25 predicted proteins | sample Leawe162metaG_FD_119747 | JGI IMG/M metagenome (GOLD analysis project Ga0172380, IMG submission 119747) | Leachate microbial communities from a municipal landfill in Southern Ontario, Canada - Leachate well 162 metaG | ecosystem: Engineered > Solid waste > Landfill > Unclassified | place... | reverse complement strand
TTCTCAACCGCTTCGAGTTGAGAATTATTAGGCCGCCGAGCGGGGCGGCCTATTTTTTTCGAAGTTTTCACCTGGAATCACGCAAACGGTATACTGGTAGACCGGTAATTTTTCTCCTAGTAGCCCCACAAGAGCAGGTATATACTTTTGTTTCCTCGTTTCTTGCGACCACGTGTTCTTTGTAGTCTTCATTTGTCCATACCACCCTATCAGTGATAGGGTGTATTGTCTTTGATAGGTGAACTATTCCATCTTTGTTGTTTGCGTAGTCTGATTCAAAGCGAATCCATCCGTTTCGTGTTTCTTTGTACATTGCCATTTTGTTTTTGTCGTCGCGCTTCTATGTGCGCGCGTATATATAGTATACGTATCACGTATATATATATTACTTTTAATTGCCAACGCAGATGTGTTACTCTTTTTAGTGTATATACGTTATTTTGTTTATCCTCCGGTGTCCTGGGCAGGGGCGGCGGCGGGGCGGGGAAGAGAAACAACTTAATATTATAGTAGTGGGGAGGGGGGGAGGGATATATATAGTTTCGTGCAGAATATACTATTATGAACCTGAATCCGTTTTCTAGACGACAGCCAACCCGTGAACCGACAGAAAAAAGGGTTTCCCCCCAAGTTATTATGGGCACGCCTCAGCTACCTACCAAAGACCTTGCACAGTATCTCACAGAAAATGCCACGATTCCCCAACACGTCAAAGACAGATTATGGTTCGCCGACCACAGCCAAGCGGCATTGACGAATCTGGACCGGGAGAACAGGATCAGAATGGAGAGACGATTTAAGATTCGGGACATGGTTCGCAGAAATTTCGCCCCCGTGGTTCCATTCTATTATCCCGGCCACGAATACGCGCGGACAAGCGAGGACTTAGATTATCACCTGGTCTATTTGACGGCGTTATACAAGTCTGAGACGGATGGCAGAAAAGAGAATCTCTTAACGCGGTTGACTGGTAGTTCGACTACCTTGGAGACCCGGCAGGGAACAACTGTGAAGCCTGAGCCGGCTAGCGGCTTGAAAGGTTTTTTAGGAACATGATTTACGACATAATAATGCTAAAATGACATACATAGAGTTATTAATTGCTTTAGGACTTCTTGTCCTTGCAGGAACCATCGAAGAAGCATCTATCCGATGGACTAATCTAAAGGAAGATGAGTTAAGATGTAAGTATCCTGGCTATAAGAGAATTAGGAAGCCATGGTATCAGTTCTGGTAAAATGACATACATAATACTTGAGTCGAACGTTTTTTATTTCGGGATTGGTTTGCTGCTTTGCCTTATTATTTTCACCGCGCAAACACTATTTTTCAGCAGGGAATTTGTTTTAGCCGGATTAATCGCCAAGCTAAGAGGACGGCGCAGGTCATTGGTCGTAGACGTCGATAATACGTATAAGTGGGAGTGCGCAAAGAAACAACTTGGCCACCTGATTTTCCCCAAACACATACACGAAGAAACCCCGAATAGTATGTCTACTGGAACCGATGGACCAATCAACATCTTAAATCGCAGACTAGGATTAACCCCGACACCAGACGTGTTAAGAGCAGTTACGGCGTTGGAGCGGGCAGGGTATAGTAATTGGGCGCACGCATTCCTAAGCTACCAGCAGAAATTCCATAAACAGGATTTCGACGAAACCGTTGGGAAAGTACTTACTAAGAAGGATGCGGAAGCAAGCGAGTATTTCGCAGCATACGATGAATATAATAAGAGGATAGCGGAAAGACTCTTAGACCCAACTAACGAGGGATTGGATTTGAACAGTGATAAATTTGATGCGTTTTCATACAACGTCGCAACCTTGTTTAACTGGTCTGGACAGGTTCTTGACGCCTATAACAGTAAACAGATAAGCGAAGAGGAGAGACTGGATGTTGAACGGAAAGACCAGAAGAGATTCAGCGACGACGTAATAAAATACGGGTTCGCGCTTGGAATGATAATCGTCTGTGCCGCCGTCGCAATGGTGATACTACAAACAATTGGAAGTGGTGCAGGCACAGCGACTACGACAACCACGACGATACTTAACGTTACAGCGACTACGTTACAATGAAATATGTCTGTAAGCATTGTAAGAAGCCTCCGCTAATATTAACGCGGCAGGGCATACGTGAACACCTGAAAGAGAAACATAAAGACATCGAGTACGGGAAAAACAGCATGAAAAACATACGGCGCGGGGAACCAAGACGCCGAGAACCGTTAAGCGAACACTATGATAGGCGATAACGAGAAAAAAGCGATATACGCAGGACTAATACTAGTATGGATGATAACCTCCCTACTACTTATATTTATCGCCGGAAACACTGTATGTTTCGATAAATATTATCCCAATGGCAGCACAGAAATACATGACTGCGGACCAAAAGAAGAGATATACCAGAAATACAAGGAATATACCGATAAACCAAACCCCGGCCTAATACTAATGAATCAGTCGATATGGAACAATACGAAGCAAACCAACCTGTCCCGGAAATAATCACCCCAAAAAAGATTATTGGGATGCGAGGAATCGAATTAACCTCATTACTTGAGAAAATCGAGTCTATTGATTCGACGATTAAACTTGAAAAAGCCAACCGCGGAGCAGAACTACGATTAGCCTACCTGGAATTCTATAATAAGTGCCGGACAACCTTGCGGGACATATTAGAATATACTCAGGAAGAGAAGCAACAAGAAGTATTTGACAGAATAGATGAAATCAAAAACGTTATGAATCCTCGCCTATTCAATACCGAAGTCGCCGAAAGCTATTGCATATACGCTAAACAGATGCTCAAAGAAACCAACCTAACCGAGCTCGGAGAAAAAGACGAGATACCCTATATCTTGGAGGAAATAGACGATGGCGCAACCATTTAATTCAAAGGAATACTATCAGGCTAAGCCTAATGAGCGATTCGCCATAGCATTCTATTATCAGCGGCAGAAGATAATGGAATGCGACGACGATAACAGGTTTTTGAAGGAAGTCCGAAAACTTGAAGCAGACCTAATAAACTGCTATAATCCGCCGCCAACCAACATGAATAAGCCCCACAGCGCAAAGTATCTCGCTTGGAGGCGTAAACTAACAGAAAAAATCAGGGAAAAACGGATAAGGAATCCGTTCTCTGTTGGGATCACAATATACCGGGAACTAATGATGATAGCAAATGAGGCCGGATTAATCGGTGGAAGCGAAAAAATCGGCATAGGCATAGTAACCGACGGCGAAAACCTCGATGTTAGCGCCGGCGAAGAGGAGGAATAAAAGATGAGTTGGGGATTCTCTGAAACAGTAAACGTAAAGATTACGCCGGATGAATTAGGAGAATTCTTTAGAGACTTATTAAAAACAAGGAGTTTCCTGGTAATCGTTGTCGGAGACACTGGCAGCGGTAAATCAACAACGGTCGGGTCATTAATGGAGAAAATTAACCCTAAAACTTGTCGTAGAGACGTAATAGACGTTGTATCAGACGTTAAACCAAGGTTTAGGGAGATATTAGAGGAACGAAAGAACGGTAGGAAAGAGCCGGCCGTGATTAACTTAGACGACTTCGGCTCGGAATTGGACAGCAACGACTACGGTAAAGCCATCGCTAAACAGACTTCTTGGTTATTCCAGAAAGACCGGCCGCTAAAAATCGGCTGCTTCCTAACAGTCCCGGACAAAGCATTGATTAATAAGACCTTCCGAGAGAGGATACCGAATTTCTACATGGAAGTATTAAGCCACAACGTAGACACTGGATACGCATTAGTCAAGATTTTCAGGATACAAGTCAACAAAATGACGCATAAAGTATACCATCACAGACTAATCTACAACATCACCACCAAAAAACTCACTATTAAACGTGAAGGAAGCAATAAAGCGTGTATCCCGATTAAATTCTTTAAGATACCCAAACCAAGCCCAGAATTTATGAAATGGTATATCCCATTCAGGTATGATATGAGCGTAAAACAACTAGATGAGGAAGAAACCCCCCAGAAAAACAACGTAAACGATACAGTCTCAGCAGTAGAGATATACAACAAAATATTATCTGAAAACAAGGTAAACACGTATATTAAAGGAACGCGTAAAGGCGTAATAGTCGTCGATAAACCATTGATTGAAGCCGACTATGGGATTGGGGTTAAGAAGAGCAGTCAAGTATCTAGTCTAATCCATAGAAACCACGGAAATATAAAAACCACTGCTTAAGCGACTTCATAAATATTACGGTGAGTAAATATCCTTTACCATGAAAGTCCTTAAACGACTAAAGGAAGGGATAGACACCCTCACTAAAAAAACTGGTGAAATAAGAACCAACAACAAAGGGAACATGATGAATTTCGCCATCATGAGCGTGATAACGTTCATCGTAGTTTCCTACATGCTGCAACTAACCCCGACGATGCTTGGAGCAGTAATCTCAGCAACCCCAACCCAGACCGGCGCAATGGCCGGAATGCAAGGCAACGTAACAAACAACATCGCAGCCGGCGGAACGTTGATGAGCACAGCAGACCTGGTAATCCCGATAGTTATGGTCCTCGGACTGTTACTAATAGGATTCGGCGTAGTAGTCCACAAGTCCTAAGACTACTATACCAAGGACCAGACAATATCTTCCCCCGGTAAAAAAACTCCGGGGGACTATTTATATCTACTTCTCTACAATAATTATCTGTCACATTAACCCCCTACTAAAGTAGGGGGCTTGTAATCACCATGTCAAACAATCAAAGGCACTACATTAGGCTGATGGACGGCAGCCCTGAACTCATTACCCCGTGGGGTGAGTTTGGCGAGAATATTCCTCGCACCATTCAAATCGCTATTGATACTGTATCCGCAGGCGCATTTGAAGAATCCTTTTTTACGTGTTCCAATCTGTCCGCAGACAGAACACGTTTTACTGGTATTCTTCGGGTTGACGAGAACAACCTTAATTCCTCGTTCCTCGGATTTGTAGGTGAGGAATTCTCTAAACTGGTAGAAACTCCAACGACTAAGCAGCCTATTAAGTCTCCTACCTTTTCGTTGTTCCCGTATTCCTTTAAGGTCTTCCATAACAACCGTACTACCTGCGGTGAGTCCTTGAACAATCTGCTTACTGACTCGGTGGTTCACATCAAGCATATAAAGCCGTTGCCGTCTGCTAACCTTCTTCAAATGTCTTTTAGCAGACTTTGTGCCTTTGCTTTGGAGGGAACTCCTAAGCCGCTGCATTTTGTCAAGGGACACACTTACGCCCTTAAAGAATCTGTTGTCGCTGGTAACTACGAGGTTGTTTACTCCGAGGTCAATGCCGAGGTTGTGAATAGGACTGTTAGAAACAGTCTCCTCAACACCAACCTCTTTAGAGACAACCACATGCAGCCACATGCGACCCTTATAATCACATACCAAATCACCACTACAAACCTTCCAATCCAAATACTTCCTATAATACTCTGGGAGAACGAAAGAAAACTTTCTCCTACCTTCGAGCGTAGTGAGACTGCAAACACCCTCTTGGAGTCTAACCCAATAACTACGAGCATCATACCTAACACCAAAGACTGGTTTGAACTTGGGTTTAACCTTAGACTTCTTAAGAGCCTCACAGACCTTCGCAATACAGGAAATAACCAACTGCGCACTCAAAGAACTCGTCTCACGAACAGGCTTATACACTATATGGTGCAACTCAAAACGATTATCAGTAATATCCCAACCAACATTAACAATCTCATTAGCAACCTTAGAATACTCCCTACAAGTATCTACGAGAACACTGTCTTGAGGCAACCTAATCTTAATCGTCCTATTCACACTAATACTATGTATCAAACAAATATAAAGGAGGAAGGGCAATTCCTCCCACGATTAAAATCGTGGGTATCCTTGCCCAACGGTTTATGAAAGAAGCAATAGGCTTTATAATCCTATTCGTCATAGTCTCAGTCGCCATAATCGCCGGACAAAGCACAATAGGAGTAATCTACTCAACCAACGTCGGAAACTGTGCGTATAATTCTACCGGATCACTAGTCAACTGCACCCTAACAGACTCAGACTATCAACTACTAAACAAAACCTCAACACTACAATACACCGCGTTTACTACCCTAAGCTGGTCAACATTCCTAATAGTTATCGCCTTCATAGCCGCCCTACTATACGCGATAAGCCTAATAGTAAAATGAACAAAACCAGCATAATAAGCAGCATATTAATCATACTAGCAATAATCAACCTAACTGCCTATGCAGATACAGTAAGCATCGAGGCTAGAAACGAAACCATCGGTGTATTCCCCGGAGAAACATTCTGTATATTCCGTAATATTACAGGTTCTAACCTAACCTTTTCTAGTCTCTATTCCAAGGATGTTACTCTTGTCTCCGTTGATTTAGTTACGGTTAAATCCCGGGTTGAGTCATACAATGAATTATATTCTGAGTCATATACTATAACAGATATTATAGTGGATAATAATTCTGCTGAAAAGACTTGTTTAATGGGGAAGAATTGTTCTTGGAAGAAAGCAGTATTAGGCGAAGGCGGGGCTAGCGAGGGAATCTGCTCTTGCACCGTGATAACTGATTCAACGTGTACTAAGACAAGGAGAGTTAATAGAACCATAGTTTATAATGATTATTCCCCTGTAACAAAGGAATCTTTTATTAAGCCGTCTACTGATGGTGTGGAAGGTGAAGTAAATGCAGAATCATCTCTAACAAGCAGCGCATCTACGGAATCTAAGAAGGTATCAGAGGTCAGGGATAGTATTACTAAGGCTCCTGAGAAGCTTAAGAAGTTTGAGAAGATAAGCTACATCGAGAACGTAGAGACTAATCAATACAGATTCTGTTATAAGGCTCCGACCTTAGATGAGATTAGGTTAAAGACTAAGAATCCAAGCGGAGAAATATCTTTTGCGCTATATAACAACGAAAAAGCTGATTATGAGACTACTATAATATGGAATGCTACTTGGTTAAACTACTTAAACGTAACAATAAACACGAACGTAACAGAACCCCTAACAAATTTTCCAGCGTATACTAGAGTCGATACTACTCAGTTAATCGCTAATGGATTAATGAAACCAGATTGCTCAGATATTAGAATAGTAAACGACAACTTCACTACGCTAAGCCGAGAAATAGAGAATACTACCTGTAATACCAATGGCACAGTAGTATATTTTAGGATTCCAAAAACAAACATGACCAACATGCAGTATTACCTCTTCTTCAATAACAACGACTCAGTAGATACAACAAATACAAGCGACGTCTGGCTTAATTATGGCAGAGTATACCACATGTCAGACTTATCAGACTCAACCGGGCAAGACTCCGGCCTAACAACATATGGCAGCCCAACCCTAGTTACTGGCCTACGTGGCAAAGCCTATCAATTCGATACTGATTCATTGATTAGCTACTACAATTTCTCCAATGCTCCAACAGCCATATCATTCTGGTATTTACCTCAAGCAGATTCAGAAGAAGTAACGCTAGTATCCGCTTATAGCGGAGCAGCAGATTATAATTACGAATCTTTGTATTCCGAAGGCACATATACGTATTCACGTTGGGCAAATAATGCCGGACAAGAAATAATGACCTGGTCAGGCAGCCCATACCCATATAGATATTTCTTTGTCGGCGGCTCAACAGACGCTAATACCAATTCCAAGATATTTTTTGAAGGGAAAACCGTATTAAATTCAAGCTCATTAGTCAACGCAACAGGAAACATCGGACAAACCCACATCGGCGGAAATTACCTACATCAAGCACAAAGAATGTTTGTCGGAATAATAGACGAATTAAGGATAAGTGAAATCAACCGTAGCGACGCATGGAATAAAGCAGAATACCAACAAACATATTATGTAAGCGGAATAAACAACAATACTAACCCAATCGGGGAATTAACCGCGTGCAGTATTTTAGGCGTAGCTAACACATACTATAACCTAACACAGAACGTATCCGCGTCTGGATCATGCTTTAATATCACAGCAAACAACGTTACCCTAGACTGCATGGGATATACTATAAACTACTCGCAGACAGAAACCGGGTTCGCAGTAAATAATACGCTTGGATACGATTACTTAACAATTAAGAACTGCAATATCATTCAAAGCAGCAGTATCTCATCTTCTCAAGGTATCAGAGCTACTGGAAGCGATAACCTAACAATAATCAACAATAACATAACCACTTTCGGCGCTGATTCCTATGCGATATACTCACACGCACTACACTTGTTCGCAAACATAAGCAGCAATATAATACATACAAACGGCACGTCTGGGATTGGTATCTGGGATTCCTCCGGGCGTAACGACTCAATAATCAATAATTCATGCGATACCAATGGAACAAGCGCCGTAGGAATATATCTCAGCACAACACATAAAACCAATACCAGCAGAAATTATTTATTCTCTCTCGGTTCATCAGTATGCGGATTATACCCTCAGAATTCTTACGACAACAACATAGTATCCAATACCATAATAAGCGCAGATGGAAGCAGCCGAGGAATATGCACATACTCAACCGATAACTTAACCATTGACAAAAACCTTATTTATAGCAACGGCTCATACGGATACGGAATATACCTAACAACAACCACAAACAATTCACTCATAACAAATAACAACGTTTCAACCATAGGCCAGAATGGATACGGGATATTCATCCACACCTCAAATAATAACACGATAACTTCAAACATCATTGACACAACAGGTATCGATTCTTATTCAATTTATTTTATTGCCGGAGAAAACAACAGCATATATAACAATTTTTTAAACTCCACAACCCAACAAAACGTATATTTTAATAGTTCAACCAGTGTAAATTACTGGAATACCTCTAATCAATCAGGGACAAGAATATACGGTAATGGAACCTTGTTAGGGGGTAATTACTATGCGTCAAGTATCGGTAATGGGTATAGCGAAATATGCGAGGACAACAACACAGATTATTTCTGCGATCTAGCCTATAATCTTACAACAAATTCAAGCTGCTCAGGACCAACCTGCGGAAATAACACTGACTACTTAGCCTATTCCTCTGGGATAACCACGACAACCACTACAACAACTACGTCTACTTCTACTACGCCCTCATCTACTACTACGACGACAATCGTAGAGACAAGTAATAGTACCGCGTATGAGTACTCCATAATGATACCAGTATTCGCATTCATCCTAACAATAGCCGCCTTCCACTTCTCAACAATAGGAAACATTAACTCGGATAAGACCGGGATAAAACAACCACTAGTACCAGTAATGGCGACAATCTTCTGGTTAGCCTCAGCAATGATGTGCACCCGCATAAGACACATAGGAAACTTCACAATATCCGGGGCAACCTACTACATAGACCGCGGAAACCCTGAAATAGGCGGATTATACCTCTTCGCCGCGGCCTGCATGTTCATCTACAGCCTAATGGTCATATTAGAATCAATATCGATGCTAAGAGCTGCTGGAGGAACTAAGAAATGACCGACTCAGCAAACCTATTCCTGGCAATACTATTTATAGGCTGCATAGGCTTCATGTATGCAGCCTGCTACGATACAATACACACGACGATACCAGCAACCTTTCCATTAGCAGTAACAGAGGACGCCGAAACATGGAACTTCTTTCTATGGATATACGATATAAGCTGCGTAATCATATCTATTGGAACCGGGATAAACGTCATATTAAGCGGCCGAATCGTGAAACAAGTAATAGCCTTATCCATATACTTTGTCTGCATGCTAACAACGTTATTCCTATGGGCTGCTAACTACAACATATTATTGCATTTAATCCCAGACGCCATATCCGGACTGCCTAAAGTAGATTCAATACCGACAATCACTCAAAACAACTATGATACCGGATTCACCGTGTTAATGCTTGCCTTCCTATTATTAATGCTACTAGTCGGAGGGGCTAAAGGAAGAATAACAAGCGGTAGCGGAGCCAAACAACCAAAACAACCAAAACAAAAGATGAAGATAATAAAAGAAGTACAGTATAAGAACAAGCCAAAATACGAGTATAAACGAGAAGTATATGCATATCCGAATAAAAAAGGCGAAGTAGTGGAAAAATTCGGAACAACCAAAACCCAACTACCATGAACAAAAAAACAATATTCCTAAGCCTAATAGCACTCACACTATGCTTTACAGTAACAGCATTCGATGAATCACTATGCAGTATATCAGCTTACCAAGGAACCGGCGCAATACTACAAAACTATTCCTTCTGTTACCTAAACTGCTCGGGCCCAGAAGATATGCTAGACTACGATGGAACACTAGCACAGCAGATAGGCTCAGACTTCTACGAACCAGTATATGCCAACACGACAGGCATAGTAAACATGGCTATGAGTTCAATCTATGAGTCTCCCCCAAATACTAGCTACTGCGATATTTATGAAGCCCCATTTACTGTATACTGCGAGGGAACAGTCTACAACGTCTCTGAAGATTATACAGCCCATTATCTAACAAACTATACTTTTAATTGCACCACAACAACGACAACAACCACGACAACAACTAACCCAACTACTACCACCACTCTGCCCGCGGAAGGAAGCGGGTCATGTGAGCCAAGCGGCTGCGGAATGACCTGCAACGAAATCTGCGAAGCACAATACCAAAGCGGGACATGCAACCAAACAGGGTATACAAACTGTTTATCCTACTGCGGACTATACTATGAATGCACTACGACAACTATAAGCGGCGGAGGAATAGGAAACCTAAACTCTAGCATGGGTAATGGAACAATATCAGGGATAAACTACGGAACCCTACCATATAACATAACCTGGAACCTAAACAAAACAACAATACTCGGATTAAGCAAATCCTTCTTCATAACCCTAACACTATGCTTTATATTCACGATAATCATATTACAGGTAAAACCAGTCCACATAGCCGTAATCTGCGTTTTAATAGCTTTAAGCATCATGATACAGACCAGTTTAATAGCTTTAACCCCAAGCGTAATAGTCTTAATCTTCTTCATCGGTTTACTAGCAATATATAAGGCGAGGATACAATGAAAAAATTCGATATAATATTCCTACTAATCTTCCTACAAACCGCAACACTACTAACCGGAGTAGTCCAAATACAAGAAGGAGTACCACTCATAAGCCCCTACCTAGATAATGCATTCCTCGGCTCGTTTAGCAACATAGCCAACTCAACAACCAGCACATTCAACGCCGTCAAAGACATAACAACAACCAACGTATTCGCAAGCCAACCATTCGACATATGCATACCAGTATACGACATATCACAATTCAAGACTAGTAACTGGTGTAGCACACTAGCAGAAATACCCGGCGTAGGAATACTAAACCTACTACAAGAACTAATAGGACTCACCTGGTCAATAATAACCCTAGCAATAGGACTATGCATAGTCTCATTCGGATTCGGAACAATATTCTACTACGCAATACTACAAAGCATCATACCCCAAACAACCGAAACAACAATAATATGCATGTCATTCAGCCTAATACTAACCATGATACAATCCCTAATAATCACATGGGACCTACTAAAACTAATCCTAAGCATACTATTCAACCCAGAATGAAAAACACACTATACACCCTAACAGCGTGCATACTAATAGCCGCCCTAACATACCACGTCTCAGCAGCAGAAACCCACGCAATAACAGGAGCAGACGGACTAGGATACGGGATAGACAAATTAGATGGTGAAAGATACGTAGATATTCCAACTAGAATCTGGTCTACTATGAGTGTTGGGTATGGATTATATTTCTCTTTGCCATATGCAGGAGAATACACCATGGATGTTAAAGTAGTTTCAGAAGCATCTACGGCATATTGGGCTGTACAAATTCAATGTCTAAATTATTCTGGAGATACATATACATGGATTGAAAATAGTGGATGTTTTTCCTATTCGGAAGGATACGGGATAAAAGATGTAAATATTTCAACTAATACCGGAATATGTCGGATAGCACAGGGAGGATGCGGAGGACATACTATAACTTATATGGACTGGTTTATTGAATACTCTAATATTTCAGATAACATCAGAAAAGACTATACTTACCGTAATTTTAGCGGGGGAACAACTTATCAAATACCAGTCCTAAGCCTTTACCGCCCCTCTGAGACCGCTGTATGGAAGGGAACTGGCACAGACTACGACGTATTAACCTCAGACAATACCAGCGGATTACTCTGGATTGATTGGGCCCCCAGCTGCTATTTAACCAACGGAGAAAACGGATTCATAGTCTTAAACAGCAACTCTAGTAAACCAGAAGACGAGCAAAGCTACAGCTACATAGCAATGGCCAACTCAGCAGTACCACTAAACATTACCTACTCATACCCAACCATTCAACCAAACTATACCTACCCCATCGGCTCAACCATAAATTTCAGCTTCACAGTCAACACACCAGCAGCCATAGGAGACGTCGTATGGTACTTAGACGGCGGAGTGATAAGCTCAGGAGACAACTACAGCCTATCCTATACCTTCAACACCTACGGAGAACACAGCATAACCGCTCGAGCGATAAACTGGGAATGCTTTACGTGGGTAGACGCGAACTGGACTATTAACATGGGTAAAACCATCACCTTAAGCGGCGGCGTAAGCGGTAAAGTAAGCGGGATAACAAATCCACTGTCTGGAGCAACAGTAATCTTATACAGCGAAGACTTAGAAATATTCCAAGAAAAAATAACCGGTTTAAGCGGGGGATACAATTTCACTGGATTAAGCGAAGGAAACTATACCATATCCTTCAGCGCCCGCGGATACACTACCTACATAGTAAACAAAACCATGACTTACCTATCAGGCAACAACCCAACAACATCATACATCCAAAACGCAGTACTAAACGCCACAGACAACACCGGAGCATGGACAATCAACGCAGAAGACGCCAGCGGAAACCAACTAAGCAACTACAACCTATCCATATACCTCGGAAGCCAACAAATCATAAGCATAACCAACGACACAGTAAACTACGCATTATACGGAACACTAGCAACAGTCATAGGATCATACACCTACATCACAGACCTACCACTAGGAAACTACTACTCCGCCTACCTAACCAAGCCCGGATACCAGGACTACTACACAAAACAAACCACGTCCAGCATACTAAACGTCCTATTAACCGCCTCAGACCCAAACACAGCCTCGACCTTCAGACTAGAACCAATCGGAACAACAAACGTAACATACTGCATAGGAACCGAGGTATACTCTCCATGCTACCAATTTCTAACCGAAACAGAATGCAACTACAAATACCAATACCTCGGAACAATCAGCTACCAATGCCAATGGAACAGCCTAACAAGCTCATGCACAAACAAAGAATGCACGGTATACACGACTACAACCACGACAACACCAGGAACAACCACAACCACGACAACACCCGGAACAACCACAACAACCACGACAACAACAATACCAGGGACAACCACAACCATGCCAGTAATCCTAATATGCGCCTCAAACACAACAATAGCAGATATTAACTGCCAACTAATAACCAACCAAACAGACCTAACCCTAAAATACAGCATACTATCAGAAAACAACGCAGGAAACAAAATAATCAACGCCTCCAACTTCTCAATAATAAACGACATAGGCGCACCCCAATACTGTAACACCTACTACTCAATATTCATAGACGGATACGTATCAAAAACACTAAACACCAAAAGAACAATAAACTGCCTAACAAACACCACAACAACAACATCAACAACCACAACAATAAACTTCACCCAAGGAACAGCAAACGAAAAAACCCAATACTGCGGAAACCTAACAGCCAAGATAAGAAACGGCGACCTATTCCACGCCTCAGTATGCCCATTCATACTAATCCTTGGAGTCAGCATATTCTACGGATTAGGGCTAATGATGATACTACTAGTAGTCTACAACTCAACCGGAAGCGGACTAATAACCGGATTAATCGGGTTAATCTGGTGTGCATGCTTCCTAACCATATTCCCCCAACCAACCCTACAATACCTCAGCGTAGGACTAATAATCACCATAGGATTAACCCTAAAAGGAATATTCTACGACTCAAAAAGCAGAGAAATCGAGGCAGGATACGGAGCAGCAACAGGACAAATCGCCAGAAAAATACTACTAAAAAAGAAATGAGAAAAACAAACAAAGAACTAGGAATCTACGACATAGAAATCGAACTAAAAGACGTGATAACCCTACTAGACACAGACGGAATAGTAGACATCACACAACTACCACTAGTCCTAAGAAACAAACTAGGAAAAATAGCCAAAGAAACCAATGCGTTCACATACGATAAACGAAGCATAGTAAAGAAAAAACTAGACTTCACAATACTAGACGTAACCAATAGAAATATTAGGATAAAAACCAACCAATAAACCATCAAAACAACGATTTACTCTCACCACTCTTGGTCTTAACAAACCCAACATTCTTAACCACATACTGCTTAACAGGCGAAGCCTTCGGATAACCACGACCCTTAATATCAGGCTTCTTAGGAGTAATACCCGCCTTAGCAAAAAAATCAACAGCCATAATAATAATTAAGAAACATAGTATATAAATCAAAAACCGTGACATCCTCCCACGAATGAATTCGTGGGCTTCCAGCGAAGATACTGTTTCCTAACCAAGGCCTACACTATTAAACCACCAAAGAGAAAAAAGTAGACCCAACCAAGTCCGGTAACTGGATAATGTGGTTAACCAATTACCGGACAGGATAAATGGGGTTAGGTGCGCTTCCAATCCCACATTGGGCAGGTGCTAACAAAGAAATACTAGGAAACCAAAACATAAAAAGTACACAAACCCTTAATCTCTCCCATCCAAAGACAACAAAGAAAAATGATAATACTTACACCCCCCAGGCATAACCTCCCGCGGAATCGGAAACAAACACAAACAATGACATCTAACACCACTTACCTTAGTCCCCAACCTAAAACCACACTCCACCACACCCAAATCCAACAAATCAATAGTCACCATAAATCCTCCAATTCCTCATACGGTTCCAGGCTAAATTCCTTATACTCGGATAATATCTTTTTCGGGTACTCTAAGGATTTCGTATGGTACTTATGATTCTCTATTTCGTCCTGACAAACTTCGATGAGCACGTCGACAGGTATCCTATACCAACCATCTCCGACGTATCCCTCTAAGCGATCATCGCAGACCTCCAAGACCTCCTCGACTAGTTCCTCATCCAAGTCAACTATCAACTCCGCATACTCTAAGAGTATCATCCGACCCCTAACAGTCGCCGACGTCTCCGGCACAGGAATCGTCTTACGCCTCTTCAACTTAGACAAAACATATTTCATGATTTATCAACCTCTTCGTATGTTTTATCGAATATATCGGGCTTGCAGGGATAGACTTCTCCCTTTATGCCTTTGATTATGTAGTCACCAGGGCAGGTGATGTGTACACCTTCAAGTGTTTCAATAAGACCGTGAAGACAAATATCCTTACCGCAGTTACTACAGTGTTTACTCCCTGTTGAAAACCGTTTATTAGGATACGGTTTTACTATCTCATCAAAGTCCGGCCCCCATCTGTACGCCTGTACAACGACGGGTTTTTTACGATAGCTTTTCCAGTCCATAATTTTTTATTTTTGTTTGTCTCGGCATTCTTGACACATTACTACGCCGTCTACGCTCTCCAAATCAGTGTTCGTCCCGCAGACCGGGCAGTCCTCGTCTTCCAAGTACGCGTATAATCCCCGCCTCAACGCATCCACGTCCGGATATACTACGCCTTTTATGAGACCCTCGATGTTTCCACCCCGAACCCAAACACACCGAATCAATGTATACTCTCCATCGTAGCCCCACAAATCATGAGACCCAGTATCCGCAGCCGCCAACCTCTTAGTCTCCCTAGCAGAAGAAGCCACCACAGCAACGCCATACTCAGCCCCCTTCTCAGCCCGGACAAAATACGCCCGCAACCTATTCTTCGTCATGGTTTATCCGCCTCATCGAATGCTTTGACTAATGCTCGGTCTAAGTCTGATAGTCGGATATATCCGCTGCCCTTTTTGACTTTTTCAGTCATTTCAGACCAAATCATAAACTTAAGTTTCCTATCCCTCGCCTCCTGGTCTACCTTGATTCGGTCAAGACTAAGACCAACCACGTCTATTTTTTGTACATCTTCCAACTCCTTTAGAAAAATAAGAAAGTGGTTTACTGAAAAATTAGTTAAGGGTCGTTCTATGTCCGCTACTAATACGTATACACTTGAATCATCAAGACATACAATATCCCCCTTCCGAGGCAAATACTCTTTAGTCATGGTTTCACCTTTTTTGTTCGTTTATCCACGCCATTACGCACCGTGCTTTCGCATCCCATACGCTTGCAGCATCAATTTCTTCAATGTGGACTTTTCCATCTTTTGTTTCGACATAATATGCTCCGTTACTATGCTTTGCTGAAATAATTGGCGGACAGCCGCTAGTTTTTCTTAGAGCGGCATAAAATCTTCTTTGAGCATTAGTTTCTGGGTTCATTTTGGTAATTCCTCAATCGCCGGGAATCCCGGCCTTTTCAGCAATCATAATTTCACCGAAACTGTATCTTGATTAATTCCTTCCCCTGATCAACCGGGACAATTTTCAGGTATTCCATAGTCGTCTGAATCTTACTATGCCCCATAATCCGATGCAATACTACAATGTCCCCACCACATCGCAGCCAATTAACCGCGAAACTATGCCTAAGCCGGTGAGGACTGCCCCCCAAAGTCTTCATACAGACTTGATAAGCATTAATCCGGGTAAAAGGAAAAATCCGATCGTCTAAATTCATCGACGCAGTATATAACTGCATTAAATCCCTCAGCGCCGGATGAATTGGTACTATCCGGGTCTTATACTTCCGACTCTTCAACCACCTAACAGCCATGACATAATTCTGGAAGTCTAAGTCCTTCTTTCTCAAGCCGACAACCTCCGAAACTCTGAGTCCAGACATCCAAGAGAATATTAGGAACATCTTATGATTATGATTCTTAACCAAATCTATCCTCTGGTTAATATAATCTTTGTCCCAATACTTCGCCAATTCATGCTTAACCGATTCCGCACGAATTGTTAAATTCTTCTCATCCAAAACAATGATTTCCCCACTAGTCATTTATATACCCCCACCCCAAACACTTAACAAAAACCGCATTTTGTTAAGGAAAAATCTTGAATGCTAACCACAAGCCCACCCCAAAACAAAAACCCCCCAGGATTTTAGTCAAGCAAAAAGCGATCATGCTCTCAAAAAAATCCAGAACATCAAAAACTTTTTTATCAGTCACTGTTTCACCCTCTTAAATTGTATTCGGTGCTGTGGTTCTATCTGCGACATTCCTAAGCCATATTTCCCGACAAACCAAGCGTTTAATCCCTGCCACGATTTGAACCCTTCCAACCGGGCTTCCCCATCTAGACGCGCCTCCAATTCGGCAGTAGTCTTACTAGTCACAAGGGTTTCAGCCATCCAATCACTAGCAGACTGACAAGATAAGATTTCTATCTTACACAACTGCTTCTTTCCTCGCCCGGGACAAACCGCCCTAATTGCGCCGACTGGTTCAGGCCGCATACGCCGCGTAACTACCTTAATATCCCCTAATACCTGCTCCGCCGCCAAAACCCCATCCTCATTACGACTACAAAAAATCATTTTTTACCCGCCCCCTTCTTTTCCTCTAAACCTAGTATTTTTGTTAGTTCATCTGCGTGAATCCACTCTCCATTACAGTCTATTACTTCCTGAATCCGGGAACGCCAAAAATCATCCCGTTCCCTGATTCGCTCCTGGAACCCATCCTCAGAATAACATGGGCAGCCCTCGAAATGCGTGGTATGCTTCCTCACTCTACTACCTCCCCCGGCGTTGATGCTGCTCGGTCTTTCCGTAGCAACGTAAGATACGCCTGCGCCGTCGGATACGCGCAATGTAGAACACGCATGATATCATAGGTATTCTCACAACTCTTAGCCCTAATCCTCAACAGATTAGCTGCCTTACGACCCACCGGCCGCCCTCTTCGGACCTCCATTTTCAGAATTGGATTAACTCCATCATCATAGCAAGAGTGAAACATATCTTGAGTTGGTTCTTGTTCTCTCGGTTATCGGGAATACTATTCTGCACCATATCCATCTTCCGCCTCTGCCCATCCAAAAGCCCCTGCAAACCATTATCAGCTTTCATTTTTTGATTTTCGCTAAAATCGATAAGAAAACCTTCTCATCCCTAACATACTGGAGCGCATAGCCGTTCCTCTGCACAGCAGCCAAACAAACCGCCTCAGACTGCCTAGACTCAGCAACATACTGGAGCGCATAGCCGTCCTCCTGCACCGCAGCCAAACAAACCGCCTCAGACCGCCTAGACTCAGCAACATACTGGAGCGCATAGCCGTCCTCCTGCACCGCA
>Ga0172380_10004242_pt1 | contig 18609 bp, 19 predicted proteins | sample Leawe162metaG_FD_119747 | JGI IMG/M metagenome (GOLD analysis project Ga0172380, IMG submission 119747) | Leachate microbial communities from a municipal landfill in Southern Ontario, Canada - Leachate well 162 metaG | ecosystem: Engineered > Solid waste > Landfill > Unclassified | place... | reverse complement strand
CCCCTAACCCCTAACCCCTAACCCCTAACCCCTAACCCCTAACCCCTAACCCCTAACCCCTCCTCCCCCATGCCCGACCACGGCGACAAAACTGAACAGGCGACACCACGACGACAGGCCGAGGCCCGCGATGAAGGCAACATCGCGCGCAGCCAGGACCTCGCCGCCGCCGTGTCGCTCTTCGGGGCCGTGCTCCTGCTCGGCACGTTCGGCTTGCAATTGTTCGGCGGCTTCCGCGCACTCGTCCAAAACACGCTCGGCGGCGACTGGGGTTCCGACCCCGCGAGCATCGGCGACCTGTCCATCTTCACCGCGCTGTCCACCCGGCTGGGGCTGACCGTCCTCGCGCCCTTCGCGCTCGGCCTGTTCGCGCTGGGCATCATCGCCAACGTCGCACAGTTCGGCTTCGTCCTCACCGCCAAGCCCCTGACCCCCAAACTCAGCAAACTCTCCCCCCTCAAGGGCTTTTCCAATCTCTTCTCCAAACGCTCCGCCATTCGCCTGGTCATGGCGCTGGGCAAAATCGCCATCGTTTGTTTCATCACCGGGCAGGCCGTTTATGAAAACTTTCCCAAGCTCGCCTCGCTCATGCGGCTGGACACCGGCCCGATGGTCGCCGCGGTCTCCGCCATCGTTTACGCCCTCGCCCTCAAAATCGCCGTGGTGCTGCTGGTCCTGGCGATCCTCGATTTCGCGTATCAGAAGTGGCAGCACGGCAACGATCTGAAAATGAGCAAGGAAGAAGTCAAAGAGGAGATGAAACGCATGGAAGGCGATCCGCTCATCAAACAACGCCGCGCGAAAATCGCCCGGCAACTGGCGATGCAGCGCATCGCCTCCGCCGTGCCCAAGGCCGATGTCATCGTCACCAACCCCACGCATTTCGCCATCGCGCTGAAGTATGACGAAACGATGGCCGCTCCGAAGGTCGTCGCCAAGGGGGCCGACTTCATGGCGATGCGCATTCGCCAGCTCGCGGCACTACATCATGTGCCCATCGTCGAGCGCCCCCCATTAGCTCGTGCGTTGTATCAACAGGTCGAGGTCGGGCAGGAGATTCCGGTGGAATACTACGCCGCGGTCGCCGAGATACTGGCCTACGTTTATCGCATCAACACTTCTCAGCAAAATAAACAAAGAAGGGCTGGTATCGCGGCGGCGGTTCGGTAGAATGGCGTTACACGTCGTGCGGACGCGGAGCGTCCGATGACAATTCGATCCGTTGAGCATGGATGCTCGCTTGGCACAAACCTCGGTCCAACCCGTTCTCGGTTTGCCGCACTGGATGCAGTGGGTCGGGCGTTATTCCTCGCTGCTGGTGCCGATGGCGCTGATCGCGCTGCTCGGCGTCATCATCGTGCCCCTGCCGCCGATGCTTATGGACATTCTGATTTCCGCCAACCTCTCGCTCAGCGCGGTGATTCTGCTGACGACGGTCTATGTCAAAAGCCCGCTGGAGTTCTCGGTGTTTCCGTCGCTGCTGCTGACCACCACGTTGTTCCGTCTGGTACTCAACGTCGCATCGACCCGACTCATCCTTTCCGCCAACGCCACCAGCCCGCAGGAGGTCACCGGCGTGGCGGGCAAGGTCATCGAGGCGTTCGCCACGTTCGTCACCGGCGGGTCGGGGGATGGGGGCCACGTCGTCGTCGGCGCGATCATCTTCATCATTCTGATCGTCGTGCAGTTCGTGGTCATCACCAAGGGCTCGACGCGCATCAGCGAGGTCGCCGCCCGTTTCACATTGGACGGCATGCCCGGCAAACAGATGGCCATCGACGCCGATCTGAACGCCGGCGCCATCAACGAAACCGAAGCCCGTCGCCGGCGCGAAGTCATCACCCGTGAAGCCGATTTTTACGGAGCGATGGACGGTGCCTCCAAGTTCGTGCGCGGCGACGCCATCGCCGGCATCATCATCACCCTCATCAACGTGCTCGGCGGGTTCGCCGTGGGCATCTTTGAAAAGGGATGGCCCGTCGCCGACACCATGAGCGCGTTCACCAAGCTGACCATCGGCGACGGCCTGGTGTCGCAGATACCCGCGTTCGTCATTTCCATCGCCGCCGGTCTGATTGTCACACGCTCGTCGAATCAGAACGACCTGGGCACGGAAATGACCGGCCAGCTCACCAGCAGCCCGGTCGCGTTGACGATCACCGCCGGGTTTCTCGGTTTGCTCGCGTTCACGGGGTTGCCGATGCTGCCGATGCTCGCGCTGGCCGGCGGGGTCGGCGGGCTGGGCTACGTCATGCGGAAACAGGCCGGTTACACGAAGCAAAACGCGAAGAATCAGGCGCAGGCCGACCAGAGCAAATCCGCCGGCCCGCCGCCGGTCGAAAAACTGCTGGTCGTCGATACGATGGAACTCGAAGTCGGCTACGCGCTGGTGCGGCTGGTCGATCAGTCGCAGGGCGGCGATCTGCTCGACCGCATCTCCATGATGCGCCGCCAACTCGCCGTCGATCTGGGCCTGATCGTTCCCCCGGTGCGTATCCATGACAACATGCAGATTCAGCCGACCGAATACCGCATCAAAATCCGCGGCAACGCCGTCGCATCGGGTCATGTCTATCCCGGCCAGTTCCTCGCGATGGACTCCGGCATCGCCACCGGCACCGTCGCCGGCATACCCACCAAAGAACCGACGTTCGGTCTGGACGCCTGGTGGATCGAAGCCAACACACGCCAACGCGCCGAGACGCTCAACTACACCGTCATCGAACCGTCCAACGTGCTGGCGACGCATCTGACCGAAGTCATCAAGACCCACGCCGACGAACTGCTGACCCGTGAAGAGACCAACAACCTCATCACGCAGTTGAAGGAAAAGTCGCCGAAACTCGCCGAGGAAACGATCCCCGCCCAGATCAAGCCCGGCGAATTGCAGAAGGTCTTGCAGGCATTGCTCCGCGAACGTGTGCCGATCCGCGATATGGAAACCATCGTCGAAACCCTGGCCGATTGGTCCGCTCGCACCAAAGACCTGGACGTGCTGGGCGAATACGTGCGCAACTCGCTTCGCCGCACCATCTGCAATCAGTATGTCGAGACCGATGTCGAAACCGGCGCGTCACGGCTGTATTGCATCACGCTTGATCCCGGCGTCGAAGACATGATTAACGGTTACATCGAACGCGGCGCGACCGGCACCAGCATGACCATGCCGCCCACCGTCGCCAATCGCCTGACCACCGCCGTGCTGAAAAACATTCAGCCGCTGATCGCCGCGGGACATCATCCGGTCGTGCTGACCAGTCCGCAGGTCCGGGCGCAGGTGCGTCAACTCGTCGAGCCGCACCTGCCCAACGTCGCGGTGCTCGGTTACAACGAAGTGTCCAAGGGCGTCGAAGTCGAGTCGATGGGTCTGGTGCAATTGGAAAATCCACAAACCTCCGCTCAGTCGAATGGCGCCGGTGGTAGAACTTCCATTCCTTCCGGGGGCGGGGTATTGCAAGGGGTGACGAATTGAATCTACGTACTTTTCAGGGCGGTTCCATGGCGCAGGCGTTGTCGCTGGTCAAAAAAGAAATGGGCGGCGACGCGGTGATCCTGCACACCCGCACCTACCGCACCGGCGGCTGGCTGGGCATGGGCGCGAAAAACGTCGTCGAAATCACCGCCTCCAACGATGTCAACGTGACGCCCCGCAAACGCACCGCTCCTCGTTTAGCGGGTGACGCGCAGCGTCCCGCCCATCCCCGCGCCCCCGGAACTGGAAATGCGATCCAACGCGCCTACGGCGCAACATCCGGCGCGGCCACCGCCGAGTTGGAACCGGAACCCCCGTCCGTTCCGCGGCACACGCGACTCCCAACTTCCGGGGGCGGGGGCGGGGGCGACGATCAGCTTGCCGCGGAACTGCGTCAACTTCGCACGATGGTGCAGCGCGTGGTCAAAAGCGCCGCCCCCCAGACGCAGCAACAGATGCCCGACGCGATGTTCGAGCAGTACCTCGCGCTGATCGAACAGGAAGTCGCCGAAGATTTGGCGAAGGATGTCGTCGATCAGGTCCGCAAGAAAGTCAAAGACAACTTCGACGACCCCCGGCTGGTTCACGACGCGATCCGCGATGCGATCGCGCAATACATCCCCACCGGCGCGCCGCAACTCGACCGCGTGCGGGGCCTGGGGCGTCCGTACACCCTCGCCCTGATCGGTCCGACCGGCGTGGGCAAAACCACCACCGTCGCCAAACTCGCCGCGACCTTCAAACTCCGCGATAAACTCAACGTCGCGCTGGTCACCATCGACACCTACCGCATCGCCGCCGTCGATCAGCTTCGCACCTACGCGCAAATCATCGGTGTGCCGCTGCACGTCGCCAACACCCCGCTCGAACTGAAACAGGCGATTTCCCGCTGCGCCGCCGCGGGCGCCGAGGTCGTTTTGATCGACACCGCCGGTCGCAGTCAGCGCGATGATGCGAAGCTCGATGAGCTGCGCGCCTTCATCGAGGCCGCCGACGCGCACGAGGTTCACCTCGTCCTGTCAAGCGCCGCCGGTGAAAAAGTCATCATGGAGGCGGCCCAGCGCTTTGCGTCGATCCGCGCAGACCGTATCATCTTCACCAAGCTCGACGAAGCGGTGAGTTTCGGCGTGCTGCTCAACGTGGTGCGCCGGGTCGGCAAAACCCTCAGCTTCATCACCACCGGGCAGGAAGTGCCCCATCAGATCGAGCGCGGCGAGGGCCGGCGCGTGGCGGAAATGATTCTCGGCGGACACCTGTGACACAGGACGGAAGATGGACCAGGCCAGCGAACTAAGACGAATCATGGCACAAGCCGGCGGGCCGAACGTGGTCGCCTCGCCGATAGCCCCGGTTGAAAGTCCAACCCGTCACGCAGCCCGCTTCATCGCGGTCACCAGCGGCAAGGGCGGCGTGGGCAAAACCAATGTCGCCGTCAACCTCGCCGCCCGCCTGGCGACGATGGGCCGGCGCGTGATTCTGCTCGACGCCGATCTGGGCCTGGCCAACGCCGACGTGCTGGTCAACATCACGCCGCGCGCCAATCTCGCGCACGTCGTCGCCGGTCGCCGCCGGCTTGAAGAAGCGATGTGCGACGCGCCCGGCGGGTTCACGCTGATCCCCGGCGCTTCCGGTTTGTCGCAGATGGCCGACCTCACCGAGTTCGAGCGCGCCCGCCTCTTGCAGATGCTTCGTCAGATCGAAACGCAGCACGATCTGGTCATCATCGACACCGGCGCGGGCATCAGTCCGAATGTTTTGAGTTTCATCCTGGCGTCCGATGAGGTGCTGGTCGTCACCACGCCCGAGCCGACCGCGATCACCGACGCCTACGCCCTGATTAAAACCGTGACCCGCCGCAAGGAAGACGCGCACATTTCGCTGCTGGTCAACCAGGTGCGGGATCGCGGCGAGGGCCGGCGCGTGTTCGACCGAATCAACGCTGTGACCCGGCGTTTTCTCGGACTTTCGATCCTCGACGCCGGCTTCATCGTCAGTGATCCGCGTGTGTCCGCGGCGGTTCGCCGTCGCAGTCCCTTCGTGCTCGATGAGCCGGACTGCCCCGCGTCCGCCTGTGTTACACAACTGGCGCACAAGCTGGATCGTCACGCGGCCGAACCCGGAAATATTGGATTTTTTAAGCGTGTCGCCGGATGGCTTGTCGGTTAGAATGATACAATAGCTCACGGACAAACAGGCGCCGACGGATCGGCGCATCGCATCGAGCAGCAACACGGCAGCGAAGGAACGCCTTGCCCATGCACGCCCGAATGACCGCATCCTTGCTCGCCCTCGCCGCGTTCGCCATCGCGATCGTCATGGGTATCGTTGCGGACAATTCCGAAATCACCACCATCCGGCGGGCCCTGCTCGCCATGTTCTGCTGCTACCTGCTGGGCTATGCCATCGGATGGATCGGCCGGCGCGCCGCCGCCGAACACGTTCAACGTTACAAGCAGTCGCATCCGATCCCCTCGGAGGATGCGGAACTCGACTTACAAGTCCAGGCCGCGTCGGAGAACGCGGCCGATACAACACCGCAGGATGCGTCCGGCTTGCGTCCGCGTTCGCAGTCGCAAGCCGCCTGATTTCCCGTCGCCGCATCAAGGATGTATGCGGCGAAAGATGATCTGATTCGGTCAAGGAGATGACCATGCCTTCCCCCAAACGCCGCGCCGCCGCAACCGTCGAAGTCCCCGTCGATCAACGCGATGTCACCGAGGTCTGGATCGAATACCAGAAGACCGGCTCCGGTGAGATTCGCAACTTCCTGCTCACCAAGTACCTTCACCTGGTCAAATACAACGCCGAACGAATCCATACCAAACTCCCCGTCGAGGTCGATGTCGAAGACCTCCAGTCCGCGGGCATCTTCGGCCTGATGGACGCCATCGACGCCTTCGACATGGATCGTGGCGTGAAGTTTGAAACCTACTGCGCCCCGCGCATCCGCGGCGCGATTCTCGACGAACTTCGCTCGATGGACTGGGTGCCCCGCCTCGTGCGAAGCCGAACTTCCAAAATCGAAGGCGCCCGCAAACGTCTGGCCATGAAAATGGGCCGCCATCCCACCGACGTCGAAGTCGCCGGCGAACTCGACATGCCGATGGACGAATTCAACAAGATCGTCAAAGACTCCGGCGCGGTCGGCGTCGTCTCCATCCATCGCAAATGGTTCGAGACCGACTCCAACAAAGATGTCCGTGAAATCGACGTTCTGCGCGATGACCGCCAGCCCAATCCGCTCTCGCAGGTTCAACGCCGCGACCTCAAAGACCTGATGACCAAGGGCCTCAGCCGCGCCGAACGCCTGATCCTTGTGCTGTATTACTACGAAGAAATGACGATGAAGGAAATCGGCCAGACGCTCGACCTGTCCGAATCCCGCGTCAGCCAGATGCACTCGTCCATCCTCGCCCGCCTCAAGGCGCAGATGCAGCACAAGACCGACGAGTTCGCCACGGAAGAAGAATGAGGCGGGGGCACTTCAGTGCCCCCGGAGTCATATAATCCAACCATGCCCCTTGTCCGCATCGCCCTCGGTTCCAATCTCGCCGATCGCGCGGCACACCTCCTCGCCGCACGCGATGCGCTGGCCGCCTTGCCCGGATCAACCGCCACGCGATGTTCGCATGTCTATGAAACCGATCCGGTCGGGCCGGGTCGGCAGGGGCGCTATCTCAACGCGGTGATCGAACTGCGAACCTCGCTGGAACCGGCGGCCCTGATGTGGGAACTGTTGCGCATCGAAACCGACGCCGGTCGCGTGCGCCGTGAAAAATGGGGGCCTCGCACGCTTGATCTTGATCTGCTGCTCTACGACGACCTTGTCATCGACACCGGCACGCTGACCGTTCCGCATCCGCATCTGCACGAACGCGCGTTCGTGTTGCAGCCCCTGTGTGACATCGACCCGAACCTGACGCATCCGGTGTCGCGCCGATCCGTTCGCCAATTGCTTGATGCGCTGAATGAACCCCCGTTAACGCTGTATGAAATGCCGGTGTGGTCGTCAAGCCGGACCTGAGACCTTACTTCCGGGGGCGAAGGTCCGGGTTCTTCACGCCGCTTCGCTCTTCTTCTTTGATTCGGCCTTCATTTCTGTTTTCTTCGTTTCCGCGGACTTCGTTTCCACGGGCTTCACTTCCGCGGACTTAACTTCCGGGGGTTTTTTCTCGGCCTCCGCGGATTTCTTGTACGAATCCGACCTGTAATCGGTCTGATAGAAACCCGATCCCTTGAAAATCACGCCCGCACCCGTGCCGATCAGTCGCTTCAGCTTCGGCTTGCCGCACTCGGGGCACTTGCGCAGCGGCTTGGCCGACATCGACTGAAACTCCTCCATCCGTTGCCCGCACGCTTCGCACTGATATTCATATGTTGGCATGATTTACTCCTTGCTGTCGGAACTTCCGGGGGCGGGGGCCGGCGCCACCGCGACCTTCGCCGGTCGCAGCGTCCGCTTCCCGAAACGATAGCCGGGGCTGAACACCATCGACACAGCGTTCGCCTTCACGCCCTCGGCCGGCTGACGCAGCATCGCCTCGTGAATCGTCGGGTCAAACGTATCGCCGACGCTGGCGTCGATCTTTTCCACGCCCGACATCTGCATCACCTTCAACAACTCATCCCGCACGATCTTCACGCCGTCACGCAGCGCCTTCGCGTCATCGCTCGCCGGTTCCACGCCCATCGCGTTCTCGAAATGATCCAGCACCGGGATCAACTGCTTCATCAGATCGCCCTTGGCGAACTCGATGCCGTCCGACAGATTCTGCGTCGATCGCTTGATGTAATTCGCATAGTCGGCACTGACACGCTGCAACCGCTCGAACAACTCATCGCGATCGCGCTGCAACGCCTCGGTCTCCGATGACAACTCCGACGCCTGGCCGGGGGCACCCGGTTCGACGGGCCGATCCTGTTCACGCTGTGGTTTTTGTTCTTCGGGGGGCATTACTCACCTGCCACATATTTGCGGATTTTATCGAAAAAACCCTTGCTTTCAGGCATCACCGCGCGGTCCTCCGTCTCGGCGAACTCACGCAACAACTGTTCCTGCTTCCTGCTCAGTTTACGCGGAATCTCCAGCAAAACCTGCACGATCAGATCGCCCCTGCCGCCGTGCCGCAGGTTCGGCAGCCCCGCGTCCGCCACCGTGAACGTCTGCCCATGCTGCGTGCCGCGCGGAATCTTCAACTCGTCCCGCCCGCTTAACGTCGGCACCTCCACCGTCGCGCCCAACGCCGCCTGTGAAAAGCTGACCGGCATATGCAGTATCAGATTGTCACCGTCCCGCACGAAAAACTCGTGCGGCTTGACGCTCACGACCACGTGCAGATCGCCGCGCGGCCCGCCGCCCCCGGAAGGTGAAAAGCCCGGCTCCCCCTCGCCCCTGACCACCATCGTCATCCCGTCCGCGATCCCTGCGGGAACCTTCACCTCAACCTTGCGATGCTTCGGCTTGCGGCCGCTGCCGCGACAATCGGGGCAGTGTTCGCTCACCACCGTGCCCTGCCCGTTGCAGGCCGGACAGGCGCGAACCATCTGGAAAAATCCCTGCCGCATCGCCACCTGTCCCACGCCGCCGCAAGTGGCGCATTTCTGAGGCGAAGTGCCGGGCTTCGCGCCGTTGCCCCCGCAGGTGTCGCACACGTCCTGCCTTGTGAATTCGACGTCCTTCGTCGTGCCCGTCGTCACTTCGTTCAACGTGATTTCGATCTGCGTTTCAAGGTCATAACCCCGCTTGGCGCGAGCGCCGCCCCCCCGTCGGCCGCCCCCGCCGAACAGGCCGCCCATATCGCCGAAGATTTCCTCGAACATCGAAAAAATATCCGACGCCCCCATGCCGGAAAAATCGTGCATCCCCGCCCCGCGCAAACCTTCGTGGCCGAACCGGTCGTAACGCTGACGTTTTTCAGAATCATTGAGAACTTCGTAGGCCTCGGCGCATTCTTTGAATTTGCGTTCGGATTCCGGGTCGCCGGGGTTGCGATCCGGGTGGTATTTCATGGCACAACGCTTGTACGCCTTCTTGATCTCCTCGATCGAAGCGTCGCGTTTCACGCCGAGTATTTCGTAATAATCGTGTTGAGTCGCCATGAGTCAGGGATTTAAACACAGAGGGCACAGAGAAAAGATTCTTGTTTATTTCTTTGAATTCCTCTGTGAACTCAGCGTTCTCCGTGTTCAATAAATGCAGGTCACAATGAACCGTTGATGATTCTGTGGACTCCGTCTCTTGGTATTTCGACGTTGAAGTTAATTAGGAGGCCGATTTTCAACGCGGACAGTTTTAGGTATGAAAGCACTTGCTGTTCGTGAATCGGGAGAACAGTTTCAACGGCTTTCAACTCAACGATGACCAAGCCGTTAACAAGAAGATCAATTCGATAACCGGCATCCAACTGCACATCTTTGTACGTTATAGGCAAAGGTTTCCGCCGCTCTACTTTTAAACCTCGCTGCGCTAATTCCCAGACAAGACGGGTCTCATAGGTTGATTCCAACAATCCCGGCCCCAGCGCCCGATGGACTTCGATGGCTGCGCCGATGATTGTGTGCGTCAAGGCATTGAGATTTTCCTTGTTGGTTTCCACCTCTTGTGTTCTCTGTGTCCTCTGTGTTAAAAATCCGCTCTGAAAAGCACACCCAGGACGTCAGCCCTGGGTGTGCGATGTTTTCAAAAAACGACAGGGTGTTCTTACGCCACCGCGCCTTCCACGGGTTCCACATCGTCCTTCAAATCCGTCACCATCACATTGGTCGTCAGCATCAGCCCCGACACGCTCGCGGCGTTCAGCAACGCGGTGCGGGTCACCAACGCCGGGTCGATGATGCCTTGCTTGACCATATCGACATATTCGTTGGAACCGGCGTTGAAACCGTAGTTGCCCTTGCCGTCTTTCACCTGTTCGACGACGACATCGCCGTCAACGCCGGCGTTCCCGGCGATCTGCTTCAGCGGGCTTTCCAACGCCGCGGCGATGATGTCGAAGCCCAGCTTCTCATCACCCTTGGCCTTGGATTTCGCCTTTTCGACCGCTTCGATGGCGCGGATCAGCGCGACGCCGCCGCCGGCGACGTAGCCCTCTTCCGCCGCGGCGCGCGTGGCGTGCAGGGCGTCATCGACCATGTCCTTCAGTTCCTTCATGGCGGTTTCGGTCGCGCCGCCGACGTGGATGATCGCCACGCCGCCGGTCAGTTTCGCCAGACGTTCCTGCAACTTTTCACGGTCGTAGTCGCTGGTGGTTTTTTCGATCTGCGAACGAATCTGATCGCAACGGGCGGTGATGTCCTTCTTCTTGCCCGCGCCTTCGATGATCGTGGTGCTGTCCTTGTCGATGACGATTTTCTTGGCTTTGCCCAGGGCGGACAGTTCGAGGTTTTCGAGTTTGACGCCCAGGTCTTCGCTGATGAACTGGCCGCCGGTCAGCACGGCGATGTCGCCGAGAATCGCCTTGCGACGATCCCCGAAACCGGGGGCCTTCACCGCCGCGATCTTCAACGCGCCCCGCAGACGGTTGACGACCAGGGCCGCGAGCGCTTCGTTCTCGACATCTTCCGCGATGATCAGCAGCGGCTGGCCGTTCGCGGCGATCTTGTTCAGCAGCGGCAGCAGGTCCGGCAGGTTGCTGATCTTCTTCTCGTGAATCAGCACCAGCGCGTCCTCCAGCACGCACTGCAAAGTGTTCGGATCGGTCATGAAGTAGGGCGACAAGTAACCCTTGTCGAAATTCATGCCTTCGACGTATTCAAGAGTCGTCTCGGCGGACTGGCCTTCTTCGACTTCGCAGACGCCCTGCGGGCCGACCTTTTCAATCGCTTCGGCGATCAGTTCGCCGATGACGGGGTTGCCGTTGGCGCTGATCGTGGCGACCTTTTTCAGGTCTTCCTTGCCCTTGCATTTGGACGCCATGTCACGAATGGCATCGCTGGCGGCCTCGGCGGCGGCGGTGATGCCGCGCTGGAGCATGACGGGGTTCACGCCGGCCGTCACGTATTTCAGGCCGTGCGTGAAGATCGCCTGCGCCAGGACGGTCGCGGTGGTCGTGCCGTCCCCCGCCTTGTCGGCGGTGCGTTTGGCGACCTCGTTGACCATCTTCGCGCCCATATTCTGGAACGGGCTGGGCAGTTCGATTTCCTTCGAGACGCTCACGCCGTCCTTGGTGACGGTGGGCGCGCCGTAGCTTTTGCCGATCACGACATGCCGGCCGGTCGGCCCGAGTGTGACGGCCACGGTTTTCGCCAGTTGATCGAGACCTTTTTTCATCTCGACCATCGCGTTGGCGTCGAACATCAATTGCTTAGCCATGATTTGGCTCCTTTGATTTCGGATTTGGGATTGCGGATCGCGGATTGGAATGCGGGATCAATCCGCAATCCGAAATCCGATATCCGCAATGGAATTATTCAACGATGCCCAGTAGTTCGGATTCGCGGAGGATGACGACTTTTTCGCCATCGACTTCGATTTCGCTGCCGCTGTATTTGCCGTACAGAACGGTGTCGTTCTTCTTGACCGACAGCGTGATGCGCTGGCCTTCGTCATTGAGTTTGCCGGGGCCGACGGCGAGGACTTTGCCCTGCGTGGGTTTTTCCTTGGCGCTTTCGGGCAGGTAGATGCCGGACGCGGTTTTGGTCTCGGCTTCGAGGGGCTTGACCACCAGACGATCATCGAGGGGACGAATCTTCATGTTGCTGTTGCTCCGATGTTTTTATAAGTTTCGGGTTTCGAGTTTCTGGTTTCGGGATTTCGCAGATGGGGGCACTTCGTGCCACCCGCTAAACATTCTTATGAAAACTTCCGGGGGCCGGGGGTTACATCATGCCACCCATGCCGCCCATGCCGCCCATTCCACCCATGCCCATGCCGCCCATGCCACCGCCCATTCCGGGGGCGGGGGTATCGTCATTCTTGGGCGTGTCGGTGATGGTGCAGTTGGTGGTCAGCAGAAGGGCCGCGACGCTGGCGGCGTTTTCCAGTGCGATGCGATCGACTTTGGCGGGGGTGATGATGCCGGCTTCGATCAGGTCGCCGTATTCCAGCGTCAGCGCATCGAAGCCGAACGCGCCCTTGCCTTCCATGACTTTGCGGACGACGACGGTGCCCTTGACACCGGCGTTGTCGGCGATGGTCTGCGTGGGCACCATGATGGCCCGCGCCACGACTTGCGCGCCGAGCTTTTCATCGCCGGTCAGGGTGTCGGCCAGTTTTTCGATGGCCGCGATGGATCGCAGGAACGCCACGCCGCCGCCGGGGACGATGCCTTCCTCGACCGCCGCGCGACAGGCATGAAGCGCGTCTTCGACACGCGCCTTTTTCTCTTTCATTTCAGCTTCGGAAGCGGCCCCGACATTCACCTGCGCCACGCCCCCGGCCAGTTTCGCCAGACGTTCCTGCAACTTTTCGCGGTCATAGTCGCTGGTCGTCGTGCTGATTTCGTTGCGAATCTGCTCGATCCGGCCCTGAATCGCCTTGCTTTCGCCGGCCCCTTCAATGAGGGTCGTGTTCTCGGCATCGACGGTCAATTTCTTGGCCATGCCGAGCTGGTCGAGTTCGACCTTGTCCAGTTCGATGCCCAGGTCTTTCATGATCGGCGTAGCGCCGGTCAGCACGGCGATGTCTTCGAGCATCGCCTTGCGACGGTCGCCGTAACCGGGGGCCTTGACGGCGCAGATTTGCAGTACGCCGCGCAGCTTGTTGACCACCAGCGTGGCCAGCGCTTCACCTTCGACATCTTCGGCGATGATGAGCAGCGGGCGACCGGCCTTGGCGACTTTTTCCAGGAACGGCACCAGCTTTTGAAGCGAGCTGATCTTGTCTTCGTGAATCAGCACGAACGCCTTTTCAAACTCAACGGTCATGTCATCGGCGTTGGTGACGAAGTTCGGCGAGAGGTAGCCGCGGTCGAACTGCATGCCTTCGACGACATCGACGGTGGTGTCGAGCGACTTGCCTTCTTCGACGGTGATGACGCCGTCTTTGCCGACCTTGGTGAAGGCGTCGGCCATGATCTTGCCGATCACCGGGTCGTTGTTGGCGCTGATGGCGGCGACGTTGGCGATGTCGTCTTTCTTCGCCGCGTCGATGGGCTTGGATTGTTTGCGGATTTGTTCGAGGGTGACGGTGACGGCTTTCTTCATGCCGCGCACCAGCGCCATCGCATCGCTGCCGGCGGTGACCAGACGCAGACCCTCTTTGAACAGCGCCTCGGCCAGGACGGTGGAAGTGGTGGTGCCGTCACCGGCTTTGTCGCTGGTTTTGCTCGCGGCTTCCTTCACGAGCTTGGCGCCCATGTTTTCGACCTTGTCGCGGAGTTCGATTTCCTCGGCGACGGACACGCCGTCTTTGGTGACGGTCGGCCCGCCCCAGCTCTTGTCGAGCACGGCACATCGGCCGCGCGGTCCGAGGGTGCTTTTGACGGCCCGCGCCAGTTTTTCGACGCCCAACAGCAATGACTGCCGAGCTTTCACATCAAAGGCCAAGTCCTTCACGGCCATAGTCGGAACCTCCATCAAATATGGTAAAAGTTTGCGTCCTCACGGCTGCAACCACAACGTCGCCGCAGCCCCGATGCAAGTGATAAGGGCAATGCCGGTGCCACCCCCGGAAGTTGGGGGATGAAAATTGTGAAGCGTAAATTATGTTGTTTGCGTTGGTTATGGGATGTGTTCGCGGCAAGGCCATGGGGCGGTCGGCGGGGCGGCTGTCAGGGTGGCAGACGGGGTGATTTCGCCTGCCAAAGGGGATCGCCCCCGGAACCGCGGCTCGGAAGCCCTCGGAACGCTGCTGATAAAGAGGGGGAGCAGTATCCAAAAAGCGCATGACGGCGTAACTACCCAAAGTTTGGCCAAAGTTCCGTCATATCTCTGTTGTATTCCAATGGTTGCACGTCCATGATGCAACCTTGACAGATCGAGGCGCATAAAAATCTGGAGCCGGATGCTTCCGCGTTCGACGTGCTGAGTGCCCAGTCAAGGAAATCACGAATGGAAAAAATGCAAATGCTTCAAATCGCCAAGACATTGGGTCTTTCTTCTCTACCGCTGCTCGTGGGGTGTTGTCTTGCGATTTGGGCGAAGTGGCCGTGGTGGCAGGTTTGTGCATTTGTCGTTATTGGTGCTGCCGTTGGAGTGATACTGTTGCGATGTTCTGCTCATGAGTTCCCATCCCCCGGTTCATCCAGTCAGAATATTCGCCATTCGCAGAAGGATGGCGAAAGCATCAAAACCGCTCGGCTGTCGGCCAATTCGCCAACGCCGCCTCCAGCAACGGAATCATCTGAGGAAGATGCTCTGTTACAACCCGCCAGACGGCGTCATGATCCACCTTGAAATAGTCGTGTACGAGAATGTGCCTCATGCCGACCATGCGCGCCCAAGGTAACGCGGGCGCACGCGCCCGACCTTCATCGCTCACACGGGCTGCCGCTTCACCGATGACTTGAACGCAGTGAATCAGCGCGTGCTGGAGAAGAACATCGCTGTCCATTTCCTCGCGGTGGCGCGTTGCGACAATGGCGATGGCATCCCGTGCGCCTTGCAGCATATGTTCCAGTCGTTCCCGATCTACACCGGCGTCCCTATGCGGCATATTGCACCAGCCGTTCTCGTTCCACGCGCCGGCGCACACGGTCGGACATGAAGCCATATGTTTTCAGATCAACTTGTCGGCCGAGCATGTCGGTCAGTTCCATCAACATGCCGCCGAGGTCGAGCAAGCTGGGTGAACCTTCGGGGCCGAACTCGACCAGCACGTCGATGTCGCTGTCGGGGCCGAAGTCGTCGCGCACGATGGAGCCATACAAACTCAGTTTTCGCACACCATGCCGACGGCAGAATTGAGCGATCTTTTCCGAGTCGAACTCAATATTGTGATAAACGTGTTTCATCGGAGCGATTCCGCGGTTGGATATGGAATTATAACCCGGATGCGAGGAACGCCCAAAGCGAATGTCGCTGCTCTCACGCAGATCGGCGGACATACACGGTGCCGTGTTGGGCCAGTTCGTTGATTCGACCGGCGTCGGCCAGTTCCTGCAATTCATCCAGCCAGCGCAGGGTTGCCGGTTCCAGACAGGGTTTCGAGGGGTCTTCATCGGGGACCACCGCGTCCACCTGCACCTTGACCACGCATGTGCCGGCATGAATCCAGCGGGCGACCTTCATTTTTTTGCCGGGCATGTTCATGATGATTCACTGATTGCAAGTGTGACTGTACTCAGCATACCCTTGGTCGATTCGTATTTCATTCGACCGCTAAGCCGCGAGCGGCTTACCCCTGGAAGCAGGTCACGACTTCGAGGTCGGCCATCGTGCGCAGGCCGGGGCGGGCGCGCTGGATGACGGGGATGGCGTTGGCGGCGATGGAGCAGGTGGCCAGGTCGCCGTGGACCCCGCCGGGGATGACCGATTCGATGCTGGGTTCGCCGCGGATGATGATGCGGTCCTGCGGCTTGGGTTGCTGGATCGCCGCGTGGAAAATCAGATTGATGACCTGCTTGTCGCCGACGTATCCTTCGCCGACCTGATGAACGCCCTTGACGCAACCGGCGGGGACGGTGACGTGATCGCCGGTGAGTCGCTCATGCGAGATCAGCGGACTGATGCGATCTTCGGCGCGGGTGAGTTTCCAGCCGAGCCGGGCGGCGAGCATATTCATGGATTCGGTGAGTCCGACGTGACGGATGCGGCCGTCGGCGACGCGCTTTTCAAACTCGGCGACGGTGAGGCCCGCGCCGATTTTTTCCTGGAAGGGGACGCGGCGACGGGCGGCGTCCTGATAGCGTTCGACACGGATGGATTCGACGCTGCGGCACACGCCTGTGATGACCAGGGGGAAGATATCCATGAGGAAGCCGGGGTTGACGCCGGTGCCGAGCAGAGCGACGCCGGCCTGCTTCGCGGCTTCATCGAGTTGCGAGGCCAGTTGCGGATGCGTCTGCCAGGGGTACGCCAGTTCCTCGCAGGTGCTGACCGCCGGAAGTTTTTTGCGACACAGTTCAAACAACAGGGGCGCGGTTTTAACCAGCGAAGAACTGGTCATGACGGAAGCAACCCCCGGAAGTTGATTGCCGTGATTAGCAGCTTCCGGGGGCAGATCATTGAGGCGGGCGACGACTTTGACGCCGATGGATTGATCGAGACCGGCGATTTTGCCGGCGTCCTGGCCGAGTTTGTGGGGGTCGTTGTCGATCGCGCCGACGAGTTGGAGCAGGGGATGCTCGTGGACTTGTCGGATCATGCGTTGGCCGATGGGACCGAGACCGATTTGGATGACGCGAATGGGGGGCATTATGAGTTCCGGGTTTCGAGTTTCGGGTTTCGAGTGGAAAGTGGGAAGTGGGAAGTTCGGAATGATACTTCCGCCTTCCCACTTCCCACTTTTTTTCACTTCCCACTTCCGCCTTCCGACTTCCCACTTGGTTCGGGGGGCAGTTGATCGAGTTTGGGGAAGCGGGAGGAGTTGAGGAGTTTTTCGAGGAGGTTGGGTTTGCGGAGTGCGGGGTGATCGGCGGGGAGGATGTGGGACTTGCCGCGACGGGTGCGGAGGACGAGTTTGCCGTCGGATTGGATATCCGCGACGACCCAGTATTTATCGACCTGGTACTGGTAATCTTCGCCGCCGGGTTCGGGTTCGATGTCGCGGGCGCGTGGACCGGGGGCGGGGGAACGCTTGGTCATGCGGAAGACGACGGGATCACCGATGCTGAATGGACGACTGGCGGCCATGAATTCTCCCGAACTGTTTACGTCATGTTATCGCGGGGGAAGGGAAGAGAAAAGTGTGATTGGGTGAAGCGGGGATTTGGTGAAGTGAAGAGATGGCGCGCGTTGCATGTCGCACTGCTGTTACCGGCTCCGCCCACTTCACCAAATCACCCGATCAAACTTTCTGCCCGTCATGGAGGGCGTGGCAGATTTGACCGAGGGCGTCGGCGGCGTACTTGACGTCTTGCAAGGTGGTGAAGGGGCCGAAGGAAAATCGTGTGGTTCCGCCGTGGGGCAGCGAGCCGATGGTGCGATGCGCGCCCGGGGCGCAGTGCAGGCCGGCTCGTGTGAGGATGCCGTATTGCGTTTCGAGGATCGCGGCGAGTTCGAGGGGTTCGATGTTGTCGATGCGGACGGAGAAGACGCCGGCGTGGTGCTTGACGGTGGGGTGGCCGTAGAGATGAAAGCCGGGCATTTCGCCCCATTCGGTGAGGGATTCGAGCATGGTTTTGATGAGGGATTGGCCGTGTGAATGGACATCGGCGAGTGTGCGGTCGAGGAGGTATTGCACGCCTTCGGACAGGCCGACGATGCCGATTGTGTTGTGCGAACCGGCTTCAAAACGATCGGGGAGGAAGTCGGGCTGGGTGTCCAGTTCGCTGACCGAACCGGTGCCGCCTTCGCGCCAGGTGCGCAGGCGTGGGGCGATGTCGGGGCGGAGGTAGAGGATGCCGGTGCCCAGCGGGCCGAGCAGGCCCTTGTGACCGGGGGCGGCCAGCAGGTCGATGTTCATCGCCTGCACGTCGAGGGGCAGATGCCCGATCGACTGGGCGGCATCGACAAGATAGGGAATATCGTGTTCGCGGGCGATGCGGCCGATTTCGGCGATCGGCTGGATCGTACCGGTGACGTTGGAGACATGCAGCAGCGCGATCAGCGCGGTGTCGGGCATGATCGCCTTGCGAATGAGATCGGGATCGACCAGGCCCGTGACCGGATCGACGGGGACGCGCGTCTGCGTGGCCAACCCGTCGGCGACGAGCTGATTGAACGGGCGGAGGATGGAGTTGTGTTCCAGGTCGGTGGTGATGAGATGGATGCGTTTGCGCGGCCAAGCCAGGCCTTTGATGGCCATGTTCAGGGCGTCGGTGCAGTTGAGGGTGAAGATGATGTGGCTGGGGTTTTCGCCGTTAATCAGTGTGTTGATGCGTCGGCGGCAAAGGTCGATGAGTTTGCCGGACTCGACGGACTGACGGTAGGAGCCGCGACCGGGCGAAGCGCCGAGTTCCGTGGCGTAATGCTGCATGGCGGCCAGCACGGAGCGCGGCTTGGGGAAACTGGTCGCGGCGTTATCGAGGTAAAGCGTGGGGGAAGGCATATCGTTGTGATTGTATGTTTGTCAGGCCGATGTGTCATCGTTGGGGGGG
>Ga0172380_10004241_pt1 | contig 18628 bp, 19 predicted proteins | sample Leawe162metaG_FD_119747 | JGI IMG/M metagenome (GOLD analysis project Ga0172380, IMG submission 119747) | Leachate microbial communities from a municipal landfill in Southern Ontario, Canada - Leachate well 162 metaG | ecosystem: Engineered > Solid waste > Landfill > Unclassified | place... | reverse complement strand
TACAAGTCCATGAGTAAGTCAAAGAATCACCATCCTGGTCAGACGCTGAAGCAGCCATTACAACTGACTGATTTTCATTCATAGTAATATCAGGACCGGCGTTAACCGTTGGTGCATGGTTAGTTCCGCAAATATTCTTTACCCTAATGGAAACTGAATCAGAGGCAGAACCACCCTTGCCATCACTAACATTCAAAGTACAGTTGTAAGTCGTATCTGAAGATACAGAAGGAGCGTAGTATGTCGGATTCAAAGAAGTTGAACTGGACAAGCTTCCTCCGGTACAAGTCCAAGAGTAAGTTAATGAATCACCATCCTGGTCAGAAGCTGAAGCTGACATTCCGATTGACTGGTTTTCGTTAACAATAATGTCATTACCTGCATTGACTGTTGGTGCATGGTTAGCGGCGGCAACATTTAATACCCTAATAGAAACTGAATCAGAGGCTGAACCACCCTTGCCATCACTAACATTCAAAGTACAGTTGTAAGTCGTATCTGAAGATACTGAAGGAGCGGAATAGGTCGGGTTCAAAGATGTTGAGTTAGATAAGCTTCCTCCGGTACAGCTCCATGAATAGGTTAAAGGATTGCCATCCTGGTCAGAAGCTGAAGCAGACATTCCGATTGACTGGTTTTCATTAACACTAATATCAGGACCAGCATTGACTGTCGGAGCGTGATTGGTAGAAGTATTTGAAATATTTGCATAGAAAACTACGTGACCCTGTGCCGGCCATCCTCCAGCTACATTTCCAATATTCACTTCAACGCTATTTCCAGTCCTGGTTACAGTCATGTCTGTCGCTGAAGATACTTGCTGATTAGGATACCATTTAGCAATATTTTCAAAAGTAAGAGTTTGAGCAGAACCTATGTTAATAGTTCCTGAATCAGAAACCTGTGCAGCATTATCAGCCCATAATGTACCTGTTACATGTATCGGACTGGAAGCAGATGTAGAATAACTTATCTTCATCCTCGTATTTGTAGCAGTAGTTCCATCTACTCCATTGTGGTAATAGACATCAAAAGCCACCCTATCTCCAGGATTAGCAGAAATGGGGTCTGACCAATTGGTCGTTCCACCATTGGTTGTCCAATTTCCAACTCTTAAGGTCTCCTTGTCGTTGCCCATAATGTTAAACTGCGGATTAGTGGCAAAAACTCCACCAACTGCAGCAAATAACGATAAAGACAACGTCAAAATGCTCAATACTATTGAGTTTAAAAACAATTTGGTTGTTATTTTTTTATTCATATTTCTATATTTATTATTTTTAATTATTATTCTTAATATTAAATTGAAAAAATGTGGTGGATGATGTTTTATATAGCAGGGTCTGGTCCTGGTCCGCCACCTCCATCGGGGTCCGGTCCTGGTCCGCCATCTGAATCTCCGTCTGAATCTCCTCCATCTCCACCACTATTGGGAGTGATATAGTCAAGATTGACACAAGTACCGTATCCAACCCCGACTACAGATTCTCCTTTGTAAATGATAGCTATCTCTAGCTTTTCATTGCCTTTTCCGTTAAGGAATGAACGATATACTTTAAAGTCATCATTCACGTATCTGGCAACGTTTTCCAGTGAATGTATCCGGCCGTTTTCAGAATAATAAAACCTGCTGAATACTCCACTAACAGACACTTCCTGGCCAATCCTTTTCTTGTAGCCTCTTATCTTATAAGCGACTACCTTGCTTGCGCCTGGACTCCATTCCTTGATGGGATCCTTCTCAATTTGAAGAGCGAGCTCTTCAAGTCGCATCGGCTCGGAAATTTTTTCCCAAGGGATGTCTGAGAAGATTCCTATATCACATTTTTCCCTAGGCGTAACAGTCGGAACGACTGTAGGGACTACTGTAGACTTTGGGGTTTTGTTTTCTAATGTCGGTACCACTGTTGGCTGTACAGTCGGAATAACTTTGCACTCCGAACTTACTGTCTTGGTATTGCAGAAGAAATTGGTGACCAAAGCACCAGCTATCAACGCAATAATTACTAATCCAACAACTGCGATTTTTCTCTGGGTTCCACGTTCCATTATAAACCTCCACCACAACGATTTTACTCATGGTGTATTGATTTCCTCGATAATACCGAAAAAAACAATACACCACAAGTAATTTAAAAGAGCTTTTTAAGCTCCTGTACGATACCAAATATCAAGTGATTTGTCAATACCCCACTATTTAATAATTGCTTGGTTCCCAAACCTTAAATCTATGTAAGTAAACTTGTTTAAATCGGAAGAATACTTAGAATCCTTCAAAACAATGCCTAATTTTTCAATCTGCCAGTCCAAATCTTCATTGATATTGAAGATTATAAGACAAGTGATGTTACTTTTGACCGAAACCTTCCCTTCAAACACATCAAAAACAGAAACATTAATTGAATTGTTCTCTAATTTTTCTTTTATCTTCGAAAGACTCTCCAATGTTTTCTCCTTATCAAGCTTTTCGATATCTTCCTTCTCACTAACGAAAATCAAAGAAGAATAATCTTCTTCCATGCAATTTTTAATAAAACTCCCGCTCTTATCAACCAAGTAGCATTTTGAGTTATCAAAATCATCGGTCCAAACGGCAAAAGGAGTTTTCTCGATTATCGTTAAAGATATTCCATCGGGAAAATTCTTTTTGATAGTCACCTTCTCTATCTCCGGAAAAGATTCCATCAAACTGTTAATACTTTTATTCCCGGATAAAAAAATACTGGCCGTACTAAAATCAAAACCCATAAAGGAAAATGTTGTCTTTAGCTTTTCTTCCGCAACTCTTTTCAATTCTTCGGTCGGAATATCCTTATTTCCGCTGACATTCAGACTGTTAATCTGGAATCTCGGCGAAAACAAAAAGAATCCGGCCACTGAAAGCAATATAATTGATGCAAAAAGAGAAACAGAAAAAAACAAATTAGTGAAGATGCTTTTCTTTCTTCTTCTGGATATTTTCCTCCTTTTTGCTTTTAATCTTCTCATTATAAGTGACGTTTTCTTTTTCTTAATTCTTCAAAAGCATACGTTAACCAATATAGGGGCGATAAGATGTAGTCTTGTGTTTTAACATACTCTTTTTCTTTCCCCCCGAACCCTTTTTTAAACAGGCTCAATCCCGCCCAAGGATGATTCTTTTCTATTTCAGGAACGACTCCCCAAAAATTATATAATTCACAGCCTCGCTTCTTTGCTTCTTTGATCGCTTCCCACTGCAAGAGATAAGAAACAGGAATTTTAGAATATTTCAAAGAAGAAGCTCCTTGATGGTAGAAAGCTCTCTTCGACCAATAGACTATCATAGCCGAAGAAACGGTTTCCCCTTTGTATTTGCCCGAAAAGATTACGATCTCGTTGTCATTCTTAAAAGATTCCAGCTCTTTTTTCAAATATTTCATTGAAAAGGGAGTAAAAGAATGGCGTCCGGCAGTTTCAAGATACACTCTTTCAAAATCGTCTAAATCTTTTTCGTCACGGCTCTGGATTATTTCTATATCTGGGTTCTTTTCTCCTTGCTTTACCAGATACCTGGTTGTCTTCCTCATCCCTTTCAATAATTCGTCTTCGTTTAAAGCAGCATCCAATTCCCAAGTTAATTCTGGATGCATATGAATCGGAGCGTTTCTCATTCCTAACTCTCTTAATATCTTAGCATTATTCTCGCTTCTTTCAAGGATAGGACTAAAACGGATAAAAACGGCCTTTTCTTTTTTACCTAAATCAATCAAATAATCAAGCAATGCTTTAATAACTTCTTTTGCTTCTCCTTTTAAAATAACCGGGCCGTGAGGAACGAAAAGAAAAACACCTCTTTTAGCTTTAACTTTTATTACATTGGAAACGGCTATTAATTCTTCTCCTTCAAATATGCCGAATCTCCAAATCCTATCCCCCATTGCTTTATTGAACTCTCCCCAATTCCAAGACTGGCAAAATGTCTTTTCAGTACATTTTAAAAGAAAATCTTCCCATATTCTTTTTTCTTCAATTTCTTTGATTGTCATTTTTTAATAAAAAATTACCAGCTTCCGCTTCCACCCCCTCCGAAGCCTCCTCCTCCGCCCCCTCCGCTAAATCCGCTGCCTCCACTTGAAGCAACAGTCATTGAAGCAACTCCCACGCTTGAAAAACTTTCTAAATTATCTGCAAAAGCAACCGGGACAAAAATATTAAAGTTCTTATCGCTATACCAGGTCGGCGAATAAGTTAATGATTTGAATTGTTCTGCCCATTTCTTTTCTAATCCGAAAATCATTGCAAAAGGAAGTAACGCTTCAAAATGTTCTATGTTCTTTTCCGGAGCATTATGAAACTGTATCCTTCTAATTTCAGCCAAAGCAATGTATTTTTTAAGTCCTAATAAATATTCTTTCGCATAGACTCCATTCAATGTTTTCTTGGGCATTATTATTCCAAAAATAATTATCATTATTCCGGTAAATATAATGCTTAAAGTGCCTATAACGCCAAACACACTTCCAATTATTATTGAAAGGAATAATAATATAGAACCAATAATAATATATGGCGCTTGAACCTTTTTCGGATTAACTAAAAAATATCCCTTTCCCGTTATTGACTCCTGGACCATCGACTCAAGATGAGCATCCTCTATTTTCGACAATAAGACGGTTTCATTTTTTTTAAAAATATCGGATAATAATGTTTTTTGAAATTCTTCTAAAGATTCGTCTGCTTCTTTTGTTTTGATTAAAAGATAATCTTTTTTGTCTTCAACTTTTTCTATCTTCAGATAACCTTTTATCGCCAAATATATCATCTCCGCAGAAATATTTCTAACATCATATCTTTCATTAATCAGTGTTGCAGATTCAAGAGGAGAAAGATTTTTAACGGGCCCGTATTGCGGGATAATAACGCCCCTTCCTTTAGGGTCTCTTCCTTCTCTATACCATTTGATAAAAAGGAAAATAAAAACAAGAACGGGAACAAAAAGAACTGCGTTATCTAATGCTTTATCTCTAATTACTTCTAAAGTGCTCGGCTGGTATAGTATCCCCTTTGGCAAGCCGACAACAATTGTTAAATAATTTCCGGGAGGCAAGACTTGATTGTGCTCTATCGAAAGCGTATTTCCTTCTTTTATAACCGGACAATCTATTTTACTGCCCAATTCTCCGTAATAACAGGCATATTTAGTATTGTTATTTTCGGGAACATGTATTTTAACTGAAGATTTATTTATATCTACCAAATTGTTTCCTCCAATCGCATTCCAATACAACTCATCATAGTCCGTAAAATAATTAATCTCCTTTCTGACTTTATAGTTAATAACATATGTTTTCTGTCCAGAAACAAATAAATCAGCATCACCAATTTTTATTTTAAAATCATTATTTACTTTGCTTGTTGAAAACTTATAACTGTTTCCATTTTCATCAACAACCGAAACATTGCTTATTTCAACAGTAAATATCCCTCCTCTGTCGCTATACTTAAAAGGAATATCCCTATAAATGCCGTGTTTTTGATTTTCTCCAAAATTGTAGAATATCTTCTCTTGAACATTTATCGTCGAGTCGGTATTTATCGTAATATCTACCTCATAATTGCTTATTTCCTCGGCCAAAGCCGGAAAAGAAATAAACAAGGCAAACATTATTAAAAATAATACTTTAATATATTTCTTCATTAATGATAGTATATCAGATTAAAACAAGACGTAAAACATTCAGTACTCAAGCATCTTGCTTATAAGCTTATCCCTCGTTCCTATAAAGTCATTGATATGTTTAATCGCTTCCAGCTGTTCAGAAATTTTATTATCCAGCTCTATGGCGCAAAAATCGGAAAAATATTGAATAGGATAATTTCTTAAATAATCTAATTCCGACAAATTATCCATATGGTGGCTATCGTAACGCAATTCTCCTTTTTTTCTATCAACAGAAGAAAAATCTTTTTTGATAGCGCTCACGTGGTTGCACTTAATCGGAAATTTAGATAAAACAGCCATTTCGTTTTCATACACTTTTAAATTAAGGAGTCTTTTATCTTCCAAGTGGGCAAAGTCGAGACAGATTCCTCCATAATTCTTAATCTCATTTTCGTCAAACGGAGAATGGGAAGTATTTTCAATGCAAATAATATCTTTATAATCAACCAGCCACTCTTTATCTATTGGGTAATCTCTTTCCGAATGAGTGTTAAATATCTTGGTACCATAATTCTTGACTAAAAAATCCAATTCTGAAACATCCATATCGCTTCGCAAATGAACAAAAGGAATTCTTTTAATTGAAGACTGCTTTAATAATTCGTAAAAATTATTTCTTTGTTCTCTGCTTAAACAGGTCGGGAAAAAAGCGACTTCCTCTATTTTCAAGTCTTTAACTTCCTTCAATTTATTCTTCCAGTCGGAACCCTCGGTTGTTGTAATGCTCGGTATTAATTTCATAATTAAAATCCAAAACCAGTTATTTCCGCCGCCTTTCTGGCCATAAGCATCTTGGCTTCACGAGAAACATCGTTAATGCACTCTTTCAAAACTTGCTCCTGTTTTTCTTTATCGAGCTCGTTATTTAAAAAAATACTGACTATTTCCGCTCTCCCATTAACGACAACTCTTATTCCGTCCTTCTCTTTTTCAAGGGTTTCTTTTCCTAAAGCACTCTCCAAATCTTTTAATTTCTTTAAATCTTTTAATTTATCAAACATGTCTTTTTCTTTAATTATTATGACTTATTCTCTCTTAAATACTTTAAACAGTCAAACGCATTAAACATCAAACAATTTAACCACTTTAAGCGCATCCCTCCTTGAAATATTGATATGGGTCGGCAAGGAAATAATTCTCCTTGCGGCTTCCTCGGCTCGAGGGCAAGAAGAATGGATATAGCAAAGATCTTTCAGCGAGGTTGAAGGAGGAACAATCGGAGACCCGCTCCAGCCGTCATTCAAATATATCCCCTCCTTTCTCGCTTCGGATATAATCTTCTCGGGATTAACGACCATGACCGGATACTTTAAAAATACCGCTTCCTTGTTATTCTTAAAAACAATTCCTATTTTCCTCTTGATAAGTTCTTTTTCGTACAGCTCGGCAATCTCTCTTCTGTGCTCGTTAAACCTATCTATTTTCTTTAACTGATGCATCGCCAAAACAGCCAAAGCATCGGGCATTCTTTTGGGAAAATAAGGAGGAAGTTTTCCTTTATTTTCTTTTTTCGTTACCGCTTTTGATAGAATATTGAGATTAAGGAATAGTGCTAATAACCCCCTGCCTATTTTTGAACTATATAAAGGCAAAACTATCTTGTTCATTAAAATCGGGTGCAATAATTGCTGCTTAATCCAAAACAACGAAGGGTAATCCAATTCTTTTTGAAAGTCGGAAACCTTTTCAATCAAAGATTCGTTATTAACAACGACCATTCCTCCATAAACAGAAGAAATTATTTTATCTCTTCCGAAGCTGAAAAAGCTTGCATCGCCAAAAGAGCCGCAAAAGGAATCTTCAAATTTAGCACCCAAAGCGTGGGCGCAATCTTCTATTAAGTAAATTCCTTTTTCTCTGCAAATATTTCTTACCTTCTTAATCTCGGCCGAATAGCCGAAAGTGTGCTGAACCATGACCGCTTTGGTTTTAGAAGTAATCTTCTTTTTAATTTCTTCAACAGAAATATTCAATGTTTCATCAATATCGACAAAGATTGGCTTTGCTCCGACATATAGAATAGGATTAACCGCAGCATTACAAGTAAAGGCCTGGACAATAACCTCGTCTCCCTTACCTACTTCCATCGCCTTTAAAATAGCTATCAAAGAACTTCTTCCCGAATTAAAACTGAACGCATTGTTAAATCCAAAATAATTCCTGAACATCCTCTCCAGTTCTCTTCCTTTTTTCCACTTCCAGGGATTAAAAATCAAGCTCAATGCCAATGAGACATCGTCCTTTTCCGTATTGGGAGATAGAGAAATGGAAATAATCTTGCTCATTGTTTTAATTATTTTTCATATTTTTTCTGACATTCCATAGCGATTTTGATGCATTCCTCGGGGTCATAATTCAAATCGTCACACCATCTAATGGTTGAAAATAGAATATTCCCAAGTTCTTTCTTCAATTCCTCGTCATTATGAAACGGAACATCTTTCTTTTCGTTTCTTTCCCAGCGACAAATATCTCCATAAATCTTTCCCAGCCTGACTATAATTTGAGAAAGGGATAACTTTTTACCTCCCCATATCTCTCTGCCATTTTTCAATAATTCTTTTATTTCCATATTATTTTAAAAGCTTACCAATTACTTTAAGAGGAACCCTCGACTCTAATAAAACAACGTCTCCTTCGGAAGCAAAAACAGAAATCTTTTTCAATATTTTTTCTCCGTCTTCTATGAATATAATATTCTCTTTTTTCATTCCCGATTCAACCGCTCCCCTTCTTAAATCATTAAAATAGTCCTTTGAAGTAATTATCGCCAAATCACACACCTCGCCGATTTTTTTACCGATATTAATATGTGCTTCTTTTCCTTCACTTCCCAGCTCAATTAAGCAAGGCATTACAATTATTTTTTTATTCTCCCAATTCTTCAAATATTCTAAATGAGAAACAATACCATCTATATTGGAAGAATACGTCGCATCAATAACATTAAAACCATTAAATTTCTTAAGCTTCATTCCTCCGATTGAAAAATCTATTTCTTCAACTCTCTCGGCAATATTTTCTAAATCCATTCCCAATTTTTTAGCAACAGCAATTGCGGCTAAAAGATTAGGAATATTATTGACTCCATTAATATTAGCACGGATAAATTGGCTTTCTCCTGTTTTAAAAACAACCTTAAATGAAATTCCCTCTTTCCCGCCTTTAATATCCTCAGCCCACACATCTTCCTTTTCTTTAACCGAATACTTTATACTGCTAATTTCCGACTTGAAATTGTTTCTTATAAACTCATTATCCCAATTTAATACCGCTAATCCTTCTTGAGGCAAGGAATTAATCAATTCAAACTTGGCTTTAATAATATTTTTCTGCGAACCAAAAGTAGCCAAATGCTGGTTGTTTATCCCCGTCAATATCCCTATCTTCGGCTTTGCAATATCAGCCAACAGCTTTATCCCCGCCCGATTGTAAGCTCCCATTTCACAAATAAATATCTCGTGCTCTTCGTTGACTTGATTTAAAATACATTGAGATATTCCCATTTCAGAATTCTCATTTTTTTCGGTCGAAACAACCTTAAAATCTTTCGAAAGAATAAATTTCAAAAATTCCTTGACCGAACTCTTGCCATAGCTTCCTGTTATTCCAATAACTAAAAGATTCTCCAGTGATTCTCTTTTTTTTATCGCTTTTTTAATTGTCCTATTTCTTAAAATAACCGTTATCGGCTGAAGTAAAAGAATTATTGAAGAAACTATTAGGGGGGTTAAAATATCAAAAGTCAGAATAACTAAACCAAAAGTAATCAGACTAAAGACCATTAATTCATTCGGGCTTAAGTACTCGTCGATAAAAAGCCTAGTCATAACAACCGTAATTAAACCTAGTGGTATAAAGATTATCGGTAAAAGAAAAGAAATCTTTGAGGTTATTTGAGGAGATTTAATCCTCCTTCTTATCATCCCCCAGAAAGCCGCCAATCCTTCGATTATATATATTAAGAAAATCAAAGGAATGGCTATTAGGGCATAAGCTCCATAATTAACTAAAAAATCATTAAGGGGTCCGGGATAGATATAAACATTTGAGCCAAAAATAACCAGCAGACAAAAGAAAGCAAAATATTTAAAATATGAATTCCAATTATAAATTATTTTCCTTCCATTATAAGTATCAAAGTGGGCTAAAAACCTGCCGATGTGATAATTCTTCAACTGCCATAGATAAGTCCAAAATAAAAAAGCTTTAACCTCTTTTAAGAACCAGAAAAACAAAACGGTTAATCCTATTGCTGTCGGCATCCATGGTTGAATTGAAATCATACTATTTGTTTAAAAAACTGATTATGGCTTCGGCAACTTCTTTGGGATGAGTTTTGTACGGATTATGCCTTCCCCCTTTGATTATTTTTAATTCCGAACCTTTTATCTCCTTATTTAAAAAATACGCATCTTCTAAAATAGTTGCCTTATCCTCGCTTCCCCAGATAATAAAACAAGGTTGTTCAACTTTCGGCAACAAAAATCTTAAATCCTCGCTCACCACTTTTTTAAAAACCTCCTTCATCACCGGACTGGCCTTATAATAATCATTCGCTCCGGCCAGCTTATAAATAAACTTTTCGAAAAAACGATAAGCGGGGAAATCCTTTGAAACAAATCTTGAACCTATATTAGCCAGGGCCTTTGAAATCTTCTGCCTCAAATCCAATCTTTCTTCCCTGACTATCGCCGCATCGCACAGAATCAATTTTCTAACATTTTTATTTTCCGTTGCTATTCTCAAAGAAATTCCTCCTCCGAAAGAATGCCCCAAAAGGCAAAAATCCTTCAAGTCCAGCTCTTTAATAAGTTTTGAAACGATGTCTGCGTAATTCTCCGTTCCCCATGTTTCGTCGGGCGAAGGAGATTTTCCGAACCCGGGCAAATCTGGAATGATTAATTTAAATCCCTTACCGGCCATCTCTTCAACAATCTCCATCCAAGACATGGAAGATGCTCCCCAGCCGTGGACAATTAAAAGGAGCTTGCCTTCTCCGGCAACCTTGTAAAACAACTCTCTTCCGTCAATGACAGCCCTGTTTTGCTTGTATTCAATCGATACCATTATTTCCTTTTAATTTCTTTAAACCCCAGATATTTGTGAAGAACCTTGGGAATCTTGATTGAACCATCTTTTTGCTGATTATTCTCGAACAAAGACATTAAGATTCTCGGAGTGGCGATTCCGGTATTATTTAATGAATGGGTATATTTTATTTCTCCGGCTTTGTTTTTATATCTAATATTCAATCTTCTTGTTTGGAAGTCAAAAAAGTAAGAAGAAGAATGGGTTTCCCTGTATTTATTTTGGGAAGGAACCCAGGCTTCAATGTCATATTTTTTGACCTGACCTAATCCAAGGTCTCCGGTACAGTTTACAACAACATGGTAAGGAATATTAAGCCCCTGCAAAATGTCTTCGGCATTCCTGGTTATTTCCTCGTGCAATTCAACTGATTCCTCTTTGTCGTTTCGGCACAAGATAACCTGCTCTATTTTCATAAACTCATGGACTCTAAATATTCCCTGAGTATCTTTTCCATAACTTCCAATTTCAGTCCTGAAGCACGGAGAAAAGCCCATATATTTTATAGGCAATTCTTCTTCCTTTAAAATTTCATTAGAATGATAGCTCATCATAGCGACTTCCGAGGTTCCGGCCAGATACATTCTGTCGTGGGTTTGATAAACTTCATCTTTAGATTGAGGCAGATATCCGGTACCGGTCATAGCCTCTTCTTTAACCAAAGAAGGAGCATGAATGGGAATAAATCCTTTTTTAACTAAAATGTCTGTCGCATATTGCCAGATAGCCATGCAGATTAAGAATGCTTCTCTTTTTAAAAAGTACCCTCTGAATCCGACAACCTTAGTCCCCCTTTCAAAATCAACCAAATCTAAATCTTTGGCTAATTGAACATGGTCTTTAATAGGAAAATTGAATTGTGGAATCTTTCCCCATTTTTTAATCTCTAAATTGTCAGCATCGGAATCTCCTTCGGGAACCGACTCATCGGGAATATTGGGAACCAAAAGCATCAACCTTTCAAATTCTTCATTAACTTTCTTGTACTCATCTTCTTCATTGTCAGAATTCCTATCCAACTCCCTCATCTGAGCGATAACCAACTCTCTTTCTTCCTTGGTTTTAGCTTCTTGAATCCTTTTATTGGCCTGATTCTTCATCGCACTCTTGTTTTCTATCGCCATCATCAATTCCTTCCTTTTGGCGTCCAATTTCAATAAATTATCTACGTCAAAATCAACCTTTTTCTTTCGGCAAGCTTCTTTTATTTTATCGGGATTTTCCCTGATTAATTTAATATCTAACATATATTTTAATTACATAATATCAATTTAGGAGAAAAAAGGCAAATGAAAATTGTTTAATTTAAATGTATCTGATTAAATATAAAAAAACGGAGATACTACCTATCTGATGATAGATCCTCCGTAGGAACGACATGTGCGTCTTTTTTGTTCTTCGAAGTCTTGAGAGACTCCGATATTTGTTCAACAGCGGTCTTTGTTAATCCATTCCCTTCGCAACAGAAGCCTATGCACATAAACAATCACCTTAATTTACTGATTTTATTATATTTAAAAAATAATATTGTGTCAAAAAATGAAAATCGTATATATAGCTATATACGATATCGTAAAAAAATAAAGATTCTTTATGCTGGAAGAAGAAAATCTTCGGGACGGGTCAAGCTGATAACCTCCAGCCGGTCTCTTTCCTTTGGTGAGCTATGGTCGACTACCGTAAAGATTTTTATACTTTTGATAATTCCCCTGTTTTTCACCAGTTCTTTCGCCTGTTCGGACAATCTGTCAAGCAGAGAGTCGTTGATAATACCTGTCACGATAACAACTTCTGCCCTTACGACTCCTATAAATTCTTGAGCAATAGATGTCAGCTCATTTCCTTCGGGTACGAAGAAATATCTATCAGCGTTAGCTTTTCTGGAAAATTCTTGACAAAAGTAATTCTCATTGAAATTAAGGCCGACAACCGCTCGCCAAAAATTTGCCGGCTCTATTTCTTGAGCCAGGTAACCGGCTAAATCATTAACCATTTCAAGCTTTTTCGAAAGATCGACCATAATGTTTCCTTTTTCTACAGAAACCCGTCCGTTCTCGATCAGTTTTCGCGCAACATAGAAAGAAGACAACTTTTTTAAAAGACCTACGTTTTGATCCATAAGGTACTCTCCTCTATCCAAAAAAGGATAGTGACACCTTAATCTTACTAAAAAAATAAAAATGTGTCAAAAAACCCGGGTTCCCCCGGGTCGTCCTTTATTCTTTGTCCTTCATCAGCGGGAAGAGTATCACCTCCCTCAACGAGCCCGAATCGGTAATCATTGAAACGATTCTGTCTATTCCCATGCCGAATCCTGCGGCCGGAGGCATGCCGTATTCCAAAGCCTCGACAAAATCATCGTCAGATCTCTGGGCCTCTTCAAATCCTCCCTTAAACAACTTTTCCTGAGTCTTCAATCTTTCTTCCTGTTCCAGCGGGTCGTTCAATTCAGAAAAAGCGTTAATCACTTCCGCTCCGGCAACAACAAGCTGGAAGCTGGCCAATTTTTCTCCTTCAAGGCCTTTGGCTAAAGGCTGGAATCCTTTCGGATGATGAATAACGAAAGTCGGCTGGACTATCTTCGGCCTGCAATATTTTTTATAAATCTCATCGGCGATGTTCGGCTTATCAGCTCCTTCCGGAATATCGATTCCCATTTCTTTCGCCTTCTTCAATAAAGCCTTTTCATTTAAATCTTCGTATTTTATATCAGTATATTTTTCCAATAAGGAAAAAAATTCTATTCTTTCAAACGGTCCCTTGAAATTCAATGTCTCTTCTCCGTATTTAATGTCGGTTGTTCCTAGAATCTTATTTAAAATAACTTCAAACATTCTCTCTGTCATTTTCATTAATTGCTTGTAGTCGGCATAGGCCCAATAGAATTCGATCATAGTGAAGTCGGGATTGTGAAACTTGTCCACCCCCTCATTTCGAAAACACTTTCCTATTTCATAAATCTTCTCAAATCCCCCGACCAATAATCTCTTTAAGTACAGTTCGGGAGATATCCTCAAATAAACATCAAGGTCCATCGCATTCAAGTGGGTTTCAAAAGGCTTGGCTCTCGCTCCGCCGTAAAGCATCTGCAGAATAGGAGTTTCTACTTCTAAAAATCCTTCCTCGTTTAAGAAATTCCTCAATTCTTTTATAAAATTTGAACGAATGACGAATTTGTTCTTAACTTCGGGAGAAAATATTAAATCCAAATATCTCTTTCTGTATCTTTCTTCAACGTCCTTTAATCCGTGCCACTTTTCCGGCAACGGCCTCAATGATTTAGATATCATTTTATAATCCGCAGCCTGAATTGTTTTTTCTCCTCTTTTGGTTTCAAATAAAACTCCTCTGATTTCTATAAAGTCTCCTATGTCAAAAGAATCTAAAAATGATTGATAACTTTTTTCTCCTATTTTGTCTCTGGCAAACAATGCCTGGAACCTTCCTGTCCCGTCTTCAAAATCAATAAAAGTCAAAGCTCCATGAGTTCTAATTGTTCTTACTCTTCCCACCAAAACGACTTCTTCCTCTTTTTTAGAAAGGGACGCAAAATCCTCTAAAACACCTTTAATTTCATGAGTTCTTTTGACTTCAATAGGATAAGCGTTTTCTCCGTTTCTTAAAAGCTTCTTTAACTTTTCAATCCTATTTTGTCTTATTTCGTCTACAGTAGACATATTTATTCTATTTTTAGTATCTTGTATTTAAGAGAACCCTTAGGAGTCTTAATCTCCAGCTCAGCTCCTTTAGGTTTATTCATTAATGCCTGGCCTAAGGGTGATTTAAAAGAAATCCTGTTTTCCATCGGGTTGGCTTCTTCCTCTCCGACAACGTGATATCTTTCTTCGTCCCCGCCGTCTTTAATTGTAACATAACTTCCGATTTGAACCCAGCCTGTATTCTCATTGTCCTTAATAACTTTAGCCGAACTGATTAGTCTTTCCAAGTCAAGAATCTTTCCTTCAATCGCGGCTTGATTCTCTTTAGCTTCATCATAGGCTGCATTTTCGGATAGATCGCCGAAAGAAATAGCTTCTTTTAATTGTTCCGCTACCTCAATTCTGCCTTCTTTTCTAAGGTATTCAAGTTCTTTTTTCAGCTTATCCAAGCCTTCTTGTGTCAAATATTTATCATCCATATATTTATCTGCTTTTAATTTAGAAAAAGGGCTTAATCCCTATGATTAATCCTTTTAACGATAGTATAGCATAGATTTATAATAACGCAATATTAATTGCCTGCCTCATTAACTATCTCCGAATCAGTTTCCTTCCTTTCTTTCTCTCCGAAGTAATATCCCAAAATCTCCCTTGAAACAAGGTTAGCCAATCCCGTATTCTGAGGTACGCTTTCAACCAAAACAGTTAAAACTATATCCGGGTCGTCATATGGAGCAAAGACGCTAATCCAATTATGATATATCTCATTCTTTCCGGTTTGGGCCGTACCTGTTTTAGCTGCCGAAGAAACAGGTAAATTCTGCAACGAACGAGCGGTTCCCGCAGCAGACAAGACTGTTTCTCTCATTCCCTCTCGCACCGCATCAACAGCCGACAAAGAAACAAAATTTTCACTCATGACTTTAGGCTCAAAAGTTTTAACCGTCTGATTATTATTATCCAAAACACTTTTGACGACGTGCGGCTCCATTAATTTTCCTCTATTCGCGATAGCCGACGTAGCCATGGTTAATTGCAAAGGAGTCGCCTTAAAATACCCTTGGCCGATTGAAATATTATAAGTGTCTCCAGGATACCAATTCAATTTAGTCTTTTCTTCTTTCCACGTCGGGTCGGGAACTAATCCGGTCTTTTCTTCCGGCAAATCGATATTTGTTTTCAGGCCGAAACCGAACTTTTCCAAATATTTCTCTATTTTCGCAATTCCCAAACCGTTAAAACTCTTGTATCCTCCTCCAACCATATAAAAGAATGTGTCGCAAGATTCGGCAATGGCTTTTTTTAAATTAGTCCATCCATGCGTCATCCAGTCTTTCTTAAAAGTATCATCATTTAATTGAATTCCTCCCTCGCAATTAATTTCTTGTTCGGGAGTGACAATCGCTTGCTCTAAAGCCGCAACTCCTATAAACGGCTTGATTGTCGAACCGATAGGATACTCTCCTGAAATAGAACGATTGAAAAAAGAAGTTTGAGGATTTTTTAATAAATCGTTGAATTCCGTTTTGGTCAAATCGCGGGAAAACATATTATTGTCGAAGGAAGGATACGAAACCATGGCTAAAACTTCTCCAGTCTTAGGATCGACCGCTATAACCGAACCTCCTTTGGCCGAGTAGCCGGCAACGGCGCTTGAAAGGAAATACATCGCCTTTTCCTGCAAATCATAGTCAATATTTAAAACCAGATTATTTCCCGATTGCGCTGGCTTAACAATTTCTTCTTTAACCAAGTTTCCGTGAACATCTTTTTCTCGATTAATCTCCCCCGGTATTTCTTTTAATGTATCGTTATATTGCTTCTCTACTCCCGACTCGCCATTAGAACTGTCTCCGGAAACATATCCCAAAACATGGGCTAAATCATAACCGGTCAAATAATCCCTTTTTTTCTTTTTAACAATTTTAAATCCCGAGAGCTCTTCTTCTTTGGTCTTTAGAATAATCACCTTATCTTTATCCAAATCACGGACTAAAGAAAACTCATTCTCTCCAGCTTTTTTCATTTCCTCAATATTATTCTTTAAGCTGTCAAACGGCATGTCTAAAATTCTCGCCACTTCGCGAATCTGTTTTTCTATCAAAAATTCTTCGTCAGGAAAGTTATAAATATTGCAGTCTAAATCAAAAGTCTGAGTATTTGAAACCAATTGCTTGAAATTCCTATCGTAAATGATTCCTCTTTGAGCTTCAACCTCCGAAGACAAAAACTTATTCTTCTCGGCTTTTTCGGCATATATTCTGTAATCGACAACCTGGAAGAAAAAACATCTTAAAAATAGGCCGAAGATAATAAGAAAAAAAGATGTTAAGACAATCCTGAAAATGGTATGCGAAAGAGCTGTTTCCATCGCATATGCTCCCTTGTCTCCTTTGTGCGCCAAAGCATCCAAAAAAACATCATCTGTTTCAATGTCAGAATCGTTCCTCCTTATCTTAAATTTTTGGCAACCATGAAAACGACCCCATCCTGACATATTTTGATAAAATAAATTTTAATAATAAAGAAAAGAGAGAAAATGAAACTGCGAAAAGGCCGATATGGTGAGATGAATAAATATCCATCAATAATCCCGTCATAAAAGCGGAAAATAATCCTATCCTTCCTTGCGGCTCTTCAAAGAGATTGATTAAAACGACAAAAATTAAAAGAAAACTGAAAAAGGTTAAAAAAGGAAGATAACTTGATTCAAGTATGAACCAAAAATATATAATAAGGAAGAGAATAAATGTTTTGATAATTTCTTTAATCATTGTATATTTCGGCAACCTTGATTACGAAAACATTGCTAATCGTACTTAAATCAAATACCTTTTCTATTTCCGCCAATTGGAACGGCTCGTTGTCAAGTTTTTTAACATTCTTGACTTTACCTATCAACAAACCGGAAGGATAATTGCCTCCCAAGGCAGAGGTAACAATCAAGCTTCCCTCCTTAAGCTCCTTGTCGCGCGGAAACATGTCTAAGCTGGATTTTAAGCTACCTTCTCCCTTGCTTAAAGCAAAACTTTCTGCGTCCGGTATCTCAACATCAATATTATTGCCCTTTTGGGTGATAAGCATTACCCGCGAATAATTAGGATAAACATCAATAACCTTTCCAAGCAACGCCTTACCGGAAAGAATCACCGGAAATCCTTTCTTGACTCCTTCATTTAGCCCAATATTTATCAATACTGAATCAGATAGAATATCCTTGGAAATAACTTTACCTAAAACCAAATCAAAATCCTTTTGAAGATTTAATCCCAAAGCTTCTCTTAATGTTTCATTTTCTTCCCTCGCTCCCTGCAACCCGGCCAATTCCGAGAGCAGCTTCTGATTTTCTTCAATCAATTTTTTATTCAACTCCTCCTGGTTTTTTTTAGAAAAATACTCTTCGCTTCCTTTGTTCCACAAAGAAGCTTGGAGTTGTTCTGCTTTTGAGTAGAAGAAATTTTTCAATCCATCCTTAAAAAAAGCATTTATAATTAAAAAACAACCGATTAAAAAAACAAGGGCTAATATTCTCTTCTTGGTGATGACGGAATTCATACTCTGATTATATACTACAAATACAAAAAAGCAAAATTAAAAAAAGTATGACGAATTGCTTCGTCATATCTTATATCATCAATAAATTGCTGACTAGGTTTGATTATTATTGGTGCTCCAGAATGGATTCTTCCTAAAATAAATTCTATCGGTAAATTTTTTGATTGATTTTTAAAAAGACAACAGGCTCTAAAAAAATCATCAATAAGTTTCAGCTTTATGTAGGGACACAAAGCAGCTTTTCCTGGATGTCCATCTGCATAATACAATATCAATCCTCTTCTTATCAGCCAGGTCAGCATATCTCTTTTAACATCTTCGGACGCTCCCTGACTAAGAGCAAGACAGAAAATTTTTGATCCAAAGTTGCCTTGCTTTATCATCTTCACAATAACTTCATCAACGGCTGGAGTTAAATCAACCTCAGTTTCAATCATCATAATCACCACACATATGTTCATTTAAATGAACATTAACTTATATATACCACGCCGAAGATTTGAACGTCAAATGAAACAAAAAACTCCTTTCGATCTTTAATACGGGGACGACCTACTTTCGCGGATACCACTATCATCGGCCTTAGAAGATTTCACTTCCGAGTTCGGAATGGGATCGGGTGGAGCACTTCCAGTATAGT
>Ga0172380_10004240_pt1 | contig 18629 bp, 14 predicted proteins | sample Leawe162metaG_FD_119747 | JGI IMG/M metagenome (GOLD analysis project Ga0172380, IMG submission 119747) | Leachate microbial communities from a municipal landfill in Southern Ontario, Canada - Leachate well 162 metaG | ecosystem: Engineered > Solid waste > Landfill > Unclassified | place... | reverse complement strand
GCTTGCCGATGATCTCCTCGGCCGCAAACCGCTTCCGCTTCGCCGTCGCCATCGCGACACCCCTTCCTGCAGTCCAGCGCGATTCTCACTCTCGCGCTGGATCCGTTTGAGGGGGTCAGGTCACCCTTGTCGGTGCTCTCGCTGTCGAGCTCGGCGGCGCGCTCGTGTGCCTGGGCGAGTCGGGCGCGGAGCCGTGCGTGCTCGATGATTTCGCGCTTGTCGTCGTCGCTGAGCATCGGCTCGATGTCCGCGAGCACGGTCCCGAGCCCCGAGACCTTCACGTCCTCGTTCGTCTCGGGAACGAGTGCCGAGCGTGAACAGCTCGTGCCAGTCCGCATCCGGTGCTCGGTTGCGCGGTGCTACCGCAACTGGTTGCACGAAACGGCGCCCGTCCAACACACAGAGACGAACAGCGCCGAGGCTGCGATTCGCGTCACGTAATGACCTGCAGTCGCACCGCGCAACACCAGTGATTGCAAGGGATTCCGGTAGTCCATGGTGTTGACATCGGCACCTACAGTTGGATCGTCTAGAGGACGCATCAGGTGTCCGATCGGCCCTTATGCTAGCCCCGGAGAAGAACTGGCGCCCGCCTTCGCAGACACCGAAGTGCACAGATGAACAACGTCGCGCAGCTGAAGTGGGGGCCACCGTGATGGGTGAACTGTCTCCGATGGCCGCTCCAGAAGTGCCCACCGCCATCGACGGCGGGAGCGTGCCGCAGGTGCTCGTTCGCTACCTGGGAGAACGCCTCGGGACCATAGGGTCCCGTGGGCGACGGTCCACGCGTTCCTATCGGTACTCGGCCAACGAGCCACTGTTCTGGGTCCACGAGGAGGACGCGGCCTGGTTCCGGAGTGCTGTCGAGTTCACGGTGATGGAGGAGTCGCGTATCGATCCTGTCACGGACCAGCGGCTGCGACTCCGGGAGCAGATGCGGCAGGAGATGCAGGAGATTGCAGCATCCGCGATCGCGTCTGCGTCTCCGCCTGCCCATCGATCGGGGCGGCCCGCGACGCCGCTCATGACTCTGCAGCGCGTGTGGCACCTGAAGAACCACGCAGACCAGGTTCTCTCGAACACGCAGATCGCCGAGAAGGTCTTCGGACCACGCTTCGACGAATCGCCGAATCCAGGCAACCTCGTGAGCAAGATGTTGGCCCGGGCGAGACGAGTGTTACCGGACCGCGACAACAAGTGCCCGATCTGCTAGCTCCGCATGCAGCCAGTCGCGTCAGCATGAATTAACCCGGACTAGGAATAATTCACGACCTCCGGGTCGGCCAGGTGGGACCTTCCTCTTGGAGGAGATCACGTGTCCGAACGAGCGGGCGCCCGCGCGCGCCGAGCCGACTATCTGTTCGCAGCGTACGTTGCCGGCGGCGTCGGCAAGCGGGTCTATCCGCTCCATGAGTTCCTCACGGACCTGCAGGCTGTCGGCATCGACGTCTCTCTCGGGACGCTCAAGCGTGACTCGACGGAGTCTGCGTGGCAGGCGCGGGCGAAGTCCGCCTGGCGCACTCAACAAGCTGAACAGATCCCTGAGCTGCACCGCGCAGTTCGGGCAGCGGAACTCCGCTGCAGCCGGATCGCTGGGACCCTGCTCGACGTGGGGGGACGTGCCCTCCAGGAGATCCTCGATGACGAGGATCGAATCAGCGCACTTCACCCCGCGTTCATCGCGCGATTCCTTGACCTAGGCGTACGCGTGGATCGGCAGACGGCGGAGACCGTGCAGTCCCTCCATGACCTCACGGTCGACATCTGGAATGACGTCTTGCTTTCCGTGGTCCGGATCTTCCTCGAGATCAACGTCGACCCGATTCCTGAATCGCGCGCGGCCAGCTTTGGCGAACTCCTCGATGCACTGGCCACCGATCGCATCCGGGCCGCCCGCGGAGAGGCCTCGGAATGAGACGTCCCGAAGGTCGTCGCGATGATCCGGACGCGGCGGGCGACCTCTCGGCAGGGCCCACCACCGTGTCCTCGTCCCCGATGGTTCAACGGACGGACGCCGCGCGAGGAGTCGCGCTCCGCCCGTCGGACACGCTGACTGCGGAACTGATCTGCGCATCGACATTTTGGGAGTGCAACATGCAACGGATCTATGCCAGCGACCTGCTGAACCCCTCCGGAGACGACCATGAAGATGAACACCGGGCCTGTCGCGATAGCTTCCGCCACTTCCTCGGGCACTGGCGCTTCGTGAACCGTGAAACCGGCGCGGTGCTCTCGTTCAACGAGTTGTGGGAAGGACAGGCGCGGTTCGTGGATGTGATGGAGACACACCGCATGATCCTCGCGTTGAAGGCAGGGAAGCTGGGATTCACAGAACTTGAGTGTGCATACGATGCGTGGGCTGCCCTGTTTGGGCCGCCGAACGCGCGGGTGCATGTGTTCTCGAAGGACGAGAAGGCGGCTGTCGATCTCATCGCGCGGATCCGCGACGGGATCCGTCGACTCCCACGCTGGATGCGCCGGGCGCCCGCCGGGGATCACAACGACGGCACGTCGCGGACGACGATCCGACTGCGCGTCGGTCGCGACGACGTGCGAACGATCGTTGCGTACCCGGCCTCCACGACCGCTGCGATCGACCAGACCGCGATGCACAGTCACGTGGACGAGTTGGCACACATGTTGCATCCCGAGGAGACATGGAACTCGATCCAGACCACGATCGCGCCGAACGGGAGTTGCCACATCGTGACTCGCGGTGCCGGAGACGATAACTACGTCGCGACGCTGTGGACCGCGGCGACGAACGCAACGACTGATCTAGTCCCGTTCTTCCAGCCCTGGACCGCCCGCCCCGGGCGCGACCCGGCGTGGCGCGAGTTGCAGGCAGCAACGCTGAACATGCAGGGATTGCTCTGGTTCGCGCCCGAGACACCCGAGGATGCCCTGGCGGGTGCGGAGACGAGGGAGTTCCTGTCGCCCGAGAGTTGGGATGCCTGCTATGACCCCCGTCTGCCTGAACTGCTGCCCGGAGACCCGACGCCCATCGTGGTGGTGATCGACGCGGCCGTGACGGGAGACTGCTGTGCCGTAGTGGCGATCTCCCGTCATCCGGAACGGCACAGCGAGGTCGCGGTCCGCGCGTGCCGGTTGTGGAAGCCTGCCGACTTCGGCGGGCGAATCGACCTGAACGTCGTCGAGCGGTTCATCAGGCTGCTCTGCAAGGGCGCCTGCCGGAGCGGGCATCCAGTGTCTGACCCCGATCCCAACTGCGGCCTCTGCCGTGGTGGCGACATGTCCATCCGCCCGCACAAGGTGGTCTGTGTCGTCTATGACCCGTACCAGATGGAGCAGATGTCTTCCCGTCTGAAGGGGAAGATCTGGATGCGGCCCTTCCCGCAAGGATCGGACCGTCTCGTCGCGGACAGCCTGCTCCACAAGCTGGTGCTGACCAGGCAGCTCAGCCACAACGGCGACCCGCTCCTGCGAGAGCACGTCCTCAATGCTCGAGCGAAGCTGGAGAAGGACGAGGACTCCCGGATGCGGATCGTGAAGAAGGCCGCCGACCGCAGGGTGGACTTGGCGGTCGCGATGAGCATGGGCGTGAAGGTGGCGTTGTACCTGAACATCTAGTTGGACCGAGAATCCGGTCGCAGTCCAGTCGCATTTTCGAAGCTGGGCTGCGACCGGCGGCCGGTCGCAGCCCAGCCGCCGCCGTGGTCAGGGCTTCCCGCTGTTGGTCATTGTCGAGGTGAAGGTGGTACGCCGGGAGGGATTCGAACCCCCGACCCTCAGTTCCGAAGTCCTACCTACGGCCTGCGACACCGTGCCGCGGCGTGCCGCCAGATACGGATTCCGAGGTTCGTGGCAGGCCACGGCGGTACCGCATGGGGCCGCTGGGGGTCACCGTGGGGGTCAGCATTGCCCGAAGGCGGAGCCAGGGGGAGCGTCCGCGCCAATGAGCGGAGCGAACGAACTGGTCTCGCCCAGCTCAAGGTCGAAACGTCTGGTGAATCGGCGGAGCCGGAGAGCATTCGCCCCTGGTGACCCGCGGGCTCTGGGTTCGGCCCATTCAGTCGCGTGGCCCGCCGCCGCGTGAGCTACGCGGAAGCTAGGGCTTGGGGGGCTGTTCGGGGGTTAGCGTGTAGCCAGCATGGAGCACGTCCCTAACAACAGGCTCATCAAGAGAAGACAGTAACTGACGGCACCAATGAGTCCGCCGTATTTCCCCGCGTAGTAGAGCCCAACCGGAAGGCCAACGACGATGAGGGACGCCCCAACCATCGATACGACCGCTCTCGCGGAGCCGAGGACAAAGGCGCCGACCAGGATGAAGATGTAGCCCGCCACGAAGGGGGCAACGACACATCCCAGCGTACCGCCAACGATGCCGTTGCTTCGTCTCCTGTTCATGGTCCCGGACTATACGCGGCGGGGTCAGGCGCAGGCGCGGGGCCCTCACACGCCGCACCCCGTTCGGGCATTGACCCCTCCTCGCGCCCGACCTCAAGCGCGCGCGTCGGCCAACGTGGGGCCCGACGGGGGGCACCGGGCTCGCCGCGGGGAACCGGAACTTGTCGACCGCGCCAATACGCAACGGGCCGAGCTCCATCGCCATCCAAGAATCCTAGGCCGAGGCTCGCCGCCGGGCATCGTGCATCGGTGGCGGGATTGGATGCTCCTGGGGGGTGAGATGTATGCGCGTCCGACGGCAGAAGCGTCGCCGCTCACCTCAGCTGCGCCCCCACCTCGCCGGCGGCATCCTCGATCGCACCGATGACCGCGCGCAGGAAGTCGTTCTGGTCTGGCGACGGCGTAGCGCCCGGCACGGGCACGTTCTGGATGAAGACGTCGTCGGAGATCTGTCGGGCCCGAGCGAACGTGGACCGCGGCCCAGAGAGTGCGTAGGCGTCCTGCCAGGCGCGCATGGGACGTTCCGAGAGCCGATCCCGCACGAGTTCGATCAGTCGGTTGGCGATTGCCCGCGAGAGACCATCGATGATCGCCGTCATCTCCTCCTCGCTGGGTGGCGTGCCATCGCGCCAGCTCAGCGGAGCCTCCAGCGTCTTGTAGATGGCGTCCTTCAGGAGCTCGCGCAGGTCCGAGGCCGGGCGCAGCGTGTCGTACTGGTCCGCGCTCCCTTCGGCGTAACGACGGTTGAGGGCCTTGACCCTGGTCCAGTGCTCCTTGTCCACATCGGGTTCATAGGTGAGTCCGAGAACCGCCCGCCAGCGTCGATGGAAGGAGCTGGCGGCTGCCGCGATCGCGAAGCCGACGTTCGCCCGGTCGTAAACCGGGCGGGCGGGGCCCGTCTCGCGACGGTCGGGGAAGACCTGAAGGGACCGGAGCATTTCGGAGAGCTGCCCAACGGTCAGCCTTCCGGAGGGCGTGCTTGTGTCTACCGGCTTGTCGACACCTGCAAGGAAGAATCGAGCATCCACGAGCCGACGTCGCACCGCACGCTCGGACCGCATTCCAAACTCGTCGCGAATCGACGAGAGGAGATTCTCCACCGATGCGAGCACGTGGAGCGCCCGGTCGTTCGCGCTCCGGAGATTGTCACCCTTCACCTCATCGAAATGCGTGAAGCAGAAGGAAAGCTTCTCTGTGTTTCCCGAGGTCAAGATCGAGCGGATGGCCGAGGCCGCCGCAGCGAGTGCGGGCTGCGCGGCATTGTCCACGAGGAGGACGGCGTCGGCCTTCTCGATGGATTCGGCAACCACGGTGGGCAGCGACACCGCGGATCGCGCGGTGTGCCCGAGTCCCTCGCCATCGACGAGAACCAGCCTCGGACGCGAGCCCCCGAACCAAATGGGCTTGAATGGACCACTCACGCGAATGCCGTCAACGAGCGGGCTGAGAAGGTGGCCAAAGCGCGGCGCATAGTTCGAGGAGAAGCGATTCACAGCGCGAATGAACTCGACGCGATCCGGACTCTCCCATGACCACGTGGAGGGCCACGTCTGCTGGTCGCGAGTGACCGCTCCGGGCGAAAGCACATCGAAGCGCTTCTCGATCTCGTCGAGCAGTGAGTCGACCACGGCGTTGAACCGCTCGTCGCCTCGGAGCATCTTGTCGAGCTGCTCCTCGACGAGTTCCTGCGCCACCCGCTCATCATCGCCGTCGCGCACGAGGTTCTCACGGGCGGCAGCGTCGTGGAACTTGACGAGTTCGCCGAGCGTGCTCACCGCGCGGTCGATGACGGCCTTGGTGACCGCGAGGTCGATACCGCTGATGCCCTCCGGCTCGGCCTCGAAGTCGTTCGACGACTCGTCATCGCCGTCGTCGAGGTCATCGAAGACCGCGCCCGCGGACCTTCCTCGAAGCCCCGGTGCCTGCTCCTGCCGCCCGAGCACGTAACTGAAGCGGAAGCGCTGATCCTCATGGTCGAGCAGCAGGCGACGAACCTCTGCCGCTCCCGCGCCACGAAGAGATGCCAGCGCAGCCCGAGACGCGTTGTCGAGCAGGTGGTCCACCACCTCATCGCGACGGAAAAAGGTCACGACAGCGCGGAAGGGCGCCTCGGCGAAGATTATCTCGGTGTCAGCGATGGTCGTCTTGGCAGACGACGTGGATGGGAAGCGCTCGGACTCCGGGTCGGTCCCAAGGAGCTGGCGCACGACGGTCGTCTTGCCGGCGCCGGTCGTGCCGAGGAGCAGGACCCGACGGTACCCCGCGTCCGCGCCGGGCAGCGGGATGAACCTGTCACGCATCGTCGCCGAGGCCGCCGCGGGAACCGGCTCCATGCCGTCGTAAAAGGCGGCGAGCACGCGCGCATCAAAACGCCCCTCGACGGTGGCACGTGCCATGGTGCTCCAGAACTCCGGAGCCGCGAGGAGCTCGTTGAGCTGGCCAACGAGGACGTCGGCCTCGGCCGGATCCGAGGTCCCGAGACCCCGACGCACCCGTCGACCGGGCCTGCCGGTGGAGGGATCGAAGCGGGCCGGATGCCTGAAGATGACCGAGTACCGATCCCGTCCAGCGTCCCGGGTCTTCGAAGCCGTGTAGGTGGGCATTCTCTCCCCCTCCGTGTTCCCTGCGTGTTCCCGGGATGAAGGTAACGGACGAAGCGTGCCGCGTCAAGCGGTCCGGAACACGCAGGGAACACGGACGGGCCTCGGCAGTCCGCTGGACGCGCCTCGGAACCGCGACTTGATTGGCCCCACGCCTTCGTCCCGCGCACCGAGCTCGTCATTCGTCCTCGGCAGGGACCGACAGGTCCAGCCGGAGGGCCTCAACGGCCTCCGCTGGCAGTTCCACCCGTTCCGCCGCTCGGTCGGTGCTCCAGTCATCGGTCGTCACCGACCCGCCCATCACGAGCTCGAACCATCGCTCGCGATCCCGCACGACGCGGAACTGCCGTTCATCGCCGAAACCGGCGATGAACGGCTCGAAGATCACGATCGGTTGAGCGGCCCGCTCCGCCTTGCTGTTGATGCGATCGAGGCGTCCGGTGCGCTGTTCGAGCACGCTGGGGTTCCAGTCCAGGTCGTGGTGGATCACGAAGCGGCAATCGAGGTGCAGATCGACGCCCTCCCCCATGACGGAGCTCGCGACCAGCACCTCCGGGAAGAGCGGCGTGTTGAAGGCCAACATCAGGCGTCGGCGAGTCTCCATGTCCGTCGCGCCATTGACCAGGCGGACATTGGGCAGCACCGACTCACGTCGTTGCGAACGGGCGGCGGGTAAGAGATCCAGGGCGGTGATCGTGCGCTCGCCGGTCTGGATCCCGGCGAGTGCGTCGAAGATGTCGCGGCGTTCCCCCGGTTCCAGTGACGCGGCGTAGGTCCCGAAGGATCGCACCTTCTGCTCGAGCGACATCCTCGACTGGTCAGCGGCGGCGAGGGCAGTCTCGATGGCGTGCACCGGATCCCGGGAATCCAGATCTATGTAACGCGCGAGGTAGGAGTCCGTCCGCAGGAAGCTCAGCGTGATTTCGCCGAGCCGCGTCGCGTCGTCCGCGCCAAGGTGATTCTCCGCACCCATCGCCTCCACGTGTTGGACCAGGTGGCGTCCGCCCGCCGAATCCGACCGCAGCAGCCCGTCGCCGCGATCGCGGAGCCGGTCGAGCACTTCCCCGTCGCCGACCCCGGGGGGCAGTCCAAGCCGGCGCCGCGCGAGGCTGATTACCTCCGCGCGCAGCGCGCGCGAGATGGACAGACGGAGCGCGCGTCCGGTTTCGCGGTAGAAGCAGAAGACGAGACACTTCTCGCCGGCGGCCCAGAGCCGGCGCACGCGCTCGGTAGTGGCCTCGATCTTCGGATGGGAAGGGGTCTCGATTCCACGCAGCGTGTCGCTGACACGATCGAGGTACCACGAAACGGTGGCAGGCAGGTCCCCGTCTTCCACCGGGGTCGCGTCGTCATCGAGGGCCCTCGGGCGATTCTTCCGCGTATCGACGTAGGCCTCGAACGACGAAGCGATCCCGCCTGCAAAGAGCGACTGCGCACTGTGGTGCTCGGTGGCGCCGGCGAGGGATACGACCGCCTGTGCCCGCGCGGCGAGAAGGAATGGAAGAACCGCCTCGCCCGGAACGTCGAGGCCTGCGATGGCTTCCGCGGCACCATCGTCGCCGATGATCGTCTTGCCGAACTCGTACCGCCGGTGAGTCGCGCGATCGGAGCGCAGGTGTCGGATCACCCACGGCCGGAGTTCGGTCTCCGCATCACGAAGCGCAGCCTCCGTCCTGGCGACCTGATCTGCCGCGATGCGGGCGGCCTCGGTGAGCGTTTCGTCCGGATGCCTCCACCAGTCGGCAGGCACGCTGACGACATCCGCGGCCGTGAGCCGTCCCCATGCGCGGTCGAGCCTGAGGGCGGAGGCCTGGGCGTGGTCAAGGCGATCGCGGAGACCGGCCAGGCGTCGCCCGTGCTCCTCGCGCTTCGCCTCCGAGACCCACGCGACGCTCCCGAAGCGATCAAGGACGTTCAGCAGCTCGCGATGCCCGAGCTGGAACGGCGTCGCCGTGAGAAAGAGCATGCGTTCAAACACACCGTTGAGTGGACCGCTGAGCTTGCTTGCCGCGTTCCGCGCGTCGGCGTCGGCAAACAGCCCGGCGAGCTGGTTCGGGTTCTTGAGATGGTGCGCCTCGTCAAGGATCAGCAACGGCAGGTGGATGCTCGCCGCACTCATGCAGTGGCGCCACGTGGCATCCAGCGCGTCGTCGAGCGCGCGGCGGGCCTCTCGGAGTCGCTGCTTCAGATATGCGCTGGTGCGCAGGGGGATCCCGGCGAGCGCATCGCGCACCGGCTGCAGGTCGACACTCTCGAGCGCGCGCATCACCGACTCCGGAACCGGCTCGTCGTCCAACTTCGCGTCGGTGAGCCGCTCCCACTCGCCCCGCCAGCGATCGGCCGGCAGGACAAGCAGGCGGCCGACTGCCGCCGGATGCCTGCGGAACGGCGCGTGGTTCAACAGGTCGCCGCCCCAGCGCGAGACTGCTCGCCGCTGCGCGTCGCCGTTGCGCTGGTAGCGCAGCGCCTGGCGAAGGAGCGCCAGCTTCATGAACGGATCACGCAGCGCCGCGGCCAGCGCCGTGTGCGTCATGAAGATGATTCCCGCGCGGCTCTCATCGGGATCATCGAGCAGCTTCAGGAAGTCCGAGCCGCGCCGGATCGTCTGGCTCGTCGCACGAATCCCGTGTCCATCACGCAGGCAGCGCGCGCTGAAGACCTCCCACTCGCGCGGCCACTTCGACTGAAGCCCCGATGGAACCATCACGACCACCGGACGGCGCGCGGCATCGCCCAGCACCACAGAGGCGGCGACGGCGAGCGCGACAAAGGTCTTGCCCATGCCGACCTCGTCCGCCAGTACGATGCCGGGCCTGTCATCGAGACGCCGTAAGATCTCCCGTGCCGTGCGGGTCTGGCGCGCCGCATCGTCCACACTGATGCGGCCGCTCCCTCCGAGGTCGATCCGATTGCTGAACGTCCAGCTCACGGGGTCGCCTTCAGGAAGGCCGCATCGGCATAGGCGCGGATCGGCACGGGGCACGCGCCGCGCGCGATCTTCGCCGCATATCGCGCGCGGAGGCCGGCGAGCGTTCCCGCCACGTGACCCCGCACGCTCTCGATCGGCACCTTGCGCGCAGCGGTCGTCCAGTCGACATCGGCAACGGTGAGCGCGATCTCGGCCAGCAGGAACTCTGTCTCCCCCGGCAGCAGCGAGGCGTCATCCGGATCGATGAGTCGATCCGCCAGCGTGGTCGGCCCGAGGACGCCGGCCAGACGGGATTCGAGCGTCTCGATCGAACCGATCGGCCTCCCCAGCCGCGTGCGGAGGCCCCAGAGGGCTGCCGACCATTCGCGCGTGCGCAACAGCATCCTTGCGGAACCGTCGTGCATCCGCAGGGGATCGAGGATGTCCTCGCCGCCCACGGGCGTGGCGAGGTAGCGGCGATGCGCCTCCTCGAATGCGGCACGCAGCGGACGGGTGCTCGCGAGCACGGCGAGGATCAGGCGTGTCGGAAGCTTCTGCAGGTCGGACGGTGGGGGCAGCAGCCCCGGATCGATCATGTTGACCGACCAGTCCGCCGTCGCCGTCCCCTCGGGAGTCTCCCAGCTGACACGCAGCACCGAGGGAAGAATGGGGGTTCCGGGGACCTCTCGCCGGACGATCGTAGGTGACTGATCGGCCGCCCAGGTGGCGTCGGTGAGCAGCACGTTCCTGTCGAGTGTCTCGATCGACCAAGAGGCCGGGAGCGAGGCCGGTCGGAACTCGAGACGCAGCCGGACGGGACCAACGGCCTCGATCTCGGCAACCTCGAAGCCGACGGGCAACGGCAGCGAGGTGGGCTCGTCGTCGGGCGGCTCGGCCTCGAAGATGGTCACGGCTGGGTCGAGCGGATCACCCTCGCACAGGAGCTCGCGCAGCGCGGCCGCGTCCCTCGATTCCGCCGGGCATCCGATCCACACGTTGATCTCGCGGTGCCCGTAATGCTCGTCGAGCCCCAGTCCCGCCGCGGTCATGTTCGAGGAGCCGATGAGCACGGCGAGCCAGTCGTCGCTTTCGTAGGCGAGGCATTTCGCGTGCAGGCGTCGGAACTCGTTCGGCTCGGGCTGCAAGAACGCGGCGCATCGCACCTCGATGTGCTGCGACCGCGCGTGATCGAGGATCTCCCGGGGCGCCCGCGCGAGACTCGACTCGACAACGACCGGAACGATGTACGCGGCCTCGCACGGCTCGCCGTTGCGCCTTTTCGTGGCGAGTCTTCCCTCGAGGCTGGTGATGGTGCGCGAGACGAGGTGCGGCTGCGTGTCCCAGAAGGGCGACAGCGCGGTCATGCCGCGCGGGCGGGCGCCCACCCAGACCGAGTCGAGCGCGGTCAGGGGCGAGCGCCCCGGTGCGGCTGGCGCGAGTGCCATCGCGAGTGTCCCCGACTGCCGCACGGGAAGCGCCGCTGCCGCCACACGCTCGTCGAGTTGCTGGAGTATCGCCCCTGCGCGCGCCTTCGGCCCTCGTTCGGTGTCCGAGCCCGGCGCGAGAGCGACCAGCGCGCGAAGCTCGCCGCTTAGCTCGGCGAGGAGGACGCGGGGAACGCGGCTTCCCGGATCCAGGTCGATCGCGAGTGCGATCTCGACCTGGTTGCGATACCCCGCCGTGGTGAGGTTAGCCGACCCGATGAGGACTCGGGTGGCGTGCTCCCAGAGCAGCACCGCGACCTTCGCGTGCAGCAGGCCACCATCGACCGCGACGCCCAGCACGTCCCATCGAAGGTTGCGGGGCTCCGTCGCCGCGCTGCGGTCGGTGAGCACGACGATGCTCGTCTCGCTTAGGCGCTCCTCCTCTTCGATGAGCGCGGCGATGTCAGCCGATCGGTCACCCTCGCCGAGGACGCCGCCGAGACCGAGAAACCGCACGAGGCAGTCCTCCGAGAAGAATGTCGCGTCGAACGTAAAGGTCGTCGCGAGACAGGCAACGGGCGCACCGGCGCCCGGTGGCGCCAGCCAGTGCTCGAGCAGTCGGGTTGCGGTCATGGCGTGGTCGCGCGCATGAAGCCACACAGGGTGACGAGGCGCACCGGGTGCAGGAACGTTGCCGGCTCGGGTGGGACGAGCTGCCGATAGTTCTGGCGTACGACCCAGCCGTCGCCGTACTCCTCGAACCACGGCCGCTTGCCACGTGGTGGCTTGGCCTTCTGAATCGCATCGTGGTGTGCGAAGAGGGTGGTGGCCATTTCCGCCGCCGCAAGGGAAGGTCCGAACGCTCCCAAGGTCGTCTCGAGTTCGCCTTCGCGCCCGACCACGGCCAGCGCCTCCGATGCCTCCTGGTACAGACGCGGCAGCTCGTGCGCGCACCGCGCCAGGATCGCGTCGGCTCCCAGGGTCGCGAGCGTGACCGCCGTCGCGCCGTGCGAGGTCGAGAGGTAGCGGATCTGGTTGAAGGCCAAGTCCAGCGCACGCGACAAGGCTTCGTACGCCTCGATTGCCTGCAGGTGAGGTCGAAGATCCGCGGACGCGAGCGGAAGGATCGCCTCCAGCAGTGCCTCGTCCCCACCATTAGGCTCGAGACCCTCGAGCAGTCTCGCGGCCTCGTCCCGAAGAGGAACCGCCGGGTCGCGCAGCCAAGATCGCAGCACGCGACGCTCGTTGGAGCCCATGTCGCTCGGCATCATCGTGTTCGCAAGCTCACCGAGCAGGTGCGACATCGCCGGGACGGCGCACGCCCCCACCCGCAGTGAGTTGCGGATGGCCTCCCTGAGTCTGGCTCGCAGGCTGCCGCCGGCGGTCGCTGGAATCTCATCGACGTACCCGGGCATGCCCTTGTCGGCCGCCCACGCGGCGGCGAGATCGAGGCAACGTTCGGCAGGACGAAGCTCGGCATCGACCACATGCATACCGACGGACAACGGCTTGTGGACGCCGACGAACCCGAACACGTTGGGGCTCTTGAGGTAGTTGCGCGCGTCCAAGCGGCCGTTCGAAGCGATGACGAGGCGGGCCTTCTGCGATCCCGGGATCCCGAGCGGGACCTCGGCGGAACGCCGCCGGAAGAGCGCCTCGAGAAGGATCCACTCGAAGCAGATCGATGGCGTGCTCACGCCATCGCCGGGAGGCTCGTCGATGAGCGATTCCCACGCGAGCGCACCCACCGCGGTGGCCGTGACGAACCGGATGTGTCCCATCCGTGCGCGCACATCAGGGACGATCGCGTTGGCCAGCCGATCCGCGAACGCGGCGAGACCGAGCGGGTCTAGACTACCCTCGCCGGCCACAGGCGGATCGAACGCCGAAAGCTGCGGCAGCGTGAGACCCGCGAGTGGCATATCAGCCCCCAGCGAAATGCCTGAGCGGCGCGATGGTAGCACCGGCCAGAAGCAATCCCTAGGAATGGCCGATTGCGGGTGTGCTGAATCACAGCGGTGGCATCATGGCGGGGCACTTGGCCGGCTGCAGCACCGAACGTCGACGCGTACCGCCTCTTCCGCTCCGATCCCACCGTCGGCGGAGGGTTCGAACGGGCCCTCTTTGCAACCGTCCCACGTGGCACCACTACCTTCACGCCGCAAGGAGCGCGATGAAAGGGCAACACGCTTCGCGTTGTAGATTGCAGAAGCCCCGACGACGGAGGGAGTCCGCATCTCCATCTCCTACCGATCGTCCGCGGACTGCATAGGCGTTGCGGAAGCGTCCGATAGCGGAAACCCGTATTCTCGGGCCACCACCTCGTACGGCCACGTGTACAGGTGATTTTCGATGAAGCGGTCGGGTGTGATGTGTCCGCGTAGGGACCGAAGAAATCGGCCGTCGAGCGTCTCGACCTGCCAGTTCGGGTTCACCCGCCGGCCGATTCGCTTATTGCTGTAAGCGATACCTTCCCGCCCCGTCGAGATGCTCTCGATTGGCCAGCACTTGTGGGCGCGCGCGGCGTTCATGGCCTCAGTGAAGTAGGCTCGCCCGAGGTGCGAGAAATGCCATTCTGAAGTCCGTCCGGGTAGCCGCTGCTCATACATCCGTGCCCTCCAATTCGCCTCACACGCTGTGGATGCCGGAACGAAGACTTTCGCCGCGGATTGATGCGAACGTCGCGTGCGCCGCCAATTCGCTGGCGCGCGCCGGATGGCGAACGCGCTTGGGCAGGAGCTTCCGCCGTCGCCGCCTGTCAGCCGCCACCAACTGTCTCGACGGGGAGCCGGATCGCCGCGGATCGGCTCACCAGGCTTGCCCGCCAGCGGAGCTCATAGTGTCGGCGCTGAGCCGGCGTCGTCATCCGAGCGTCGCCGAGCCCGAACTGGGAATCATCGTCGGTCCGGCGCCTCAAGTAGGAGCTGTGTCGCTCGGCCGGCGCTTCCACTCAGATCGCGCTTCCCCGGGCAGGCACTCGCGACACATCGAAGCCACCACCCGCGGACAGAGTAATCGAGGACCATCGGCCTACGACATGTGGGACATGGTTCGGATCGCCGCACCGCATCCGCTCTGCGGTTCAAGTCGGCACGATCCATCAGCGCGACGCCCATCTGACTGGCCTCAGATCGAGCACCGCTCGTGAAGTCGGAGAGCGTGACGAAGATCCCCGAGGTGAGTGGTACACCCTCCCGCGCGAGGGTCCCTCCGAACCTCCTGATGTCATCGACGCGCACCTGCCAAGATGTCCAGCGCTTGCACTGGACGATCTGCCGCACGCCACCCTGGGTAAGCTCGAGGTCGATGCCGCCGTCCGCCGCATCCTGCCGTCCGGTCTCGCGAACGTGCCAGCCCTCGCGACGGAAGACCTCGCCGACGAACCACTCGAACTCCTCGGCGTTCAGCAGCCGCAGGTTGGTGGTCCACTCGACGAGCAGGCGGCGATCCCGCGCCTGCAGCCGCGTGCCCATCCAAGACATCAGGATAGCAAAGGCGAGCGAGACGAAGAGGAAGTTCATGCTGGCCATCGCGAGCGCGGAGACCGGCTGGGGGAACCGGAGCCAGATCGCGAGTGGCAGCAGGACGGCGCCGCCAAGGTAGATGGTGACAACGACCCAGAGCAGGGCGCGTTCTGACAGACGCGCACTGCTCGTCACCAAGGCTCGTTCGGCGAGCTCATGCAGGCGATTCACGCCGAGAGCCTACCCCCGGGGATAGTCGTCCGTCGAGTGGAGGCCCGCGGCCGGACGATCGCCCCGAGCCTGAGGAATTCGTACCTTCTGCCCTCGATTGAGTGTTCCGTCGCGATCTCAGAACTGTTTGACGGCGGTCGCGTCTGCCCCCTCGTACAATCCAACCGGCCGTACGAAGAGGAGTCGTCACTTGTTGGTCGCCCGCGATTACACACTGAACGGAGCTCGGCGCGCGGCGATCCTCGTGCGACCACCCCGGCCCGCCGTGGTCGTCTCATCGATCGAACAAGCAGAGATCGCGATCCGGGCCGCGAGCGCGATTCGCGGCGGGAAGTCGTGGATGCTCGTGCCGGCCGTGGACAATACGGTGCCTGAGCAGTGGCTGTCTCTGCTCGAAGCGTTGGACCCGGACTCAATTCGCATCACCGAGGACGTAGACCGTGGCCCTCTGAGCGCAATCAAAGATACCCACGTCTCGAACTACCGAAATGTCGATGACTTGCTCGGAGGAGACTTAGTTCATCAGGGTCTTGCTTCCAGGAGTGCAACCGATCTCCAACAGATGATTCTTGTCGATGGATCAGATCAAGCGGTTCCCGACACCGTGCTGCGCCTGCAGCCTTTGGCGCGCTTCGGCGTTGCGCCGACCAACTTGCCGCAAAACGTGTTCCGATTTCACGGAACACCGCCCTACCAACTTCACGATCTCGTACGTGTGGCCAAGAGTGACGCGGCCACTCTCGCAGATTGGCTGCTTCGCCCGATCTCGGCGCGGCTGCCAATGGATGGTCGCGGCGGCGGGGTGTTCTGGCCCCCGATATCACTCACCGACATCGGTATATGGGCTGACGGACCGAGCGACCCACCACACGAGCGCGACGACGACTTGTCGCTCGCTACGTTCCTCGTCGTTGTCGGGGAGTCCATAGCGGACATGTGCCTGTTCTGGACATTGCGCGCGAACCGTCCGATGTTCGTCTTCCCGTTCTGGCTCACTGAAGCACAACTCGCTGACGCCGACGTACGTCAAGAGCTCCTGCAGGCCTTCAGGATGGAGTCCGCGCGCGGTGTCCTGGGCAATGGAGACAACCGCACGTCGCTCCATCTCATCAGCACTTCGATCGACACGAGCCAACTCGTTACAGAACTGTCGCGGGAGCTTGGGATCCCTGCTCGTGGATGGCCCTCTGACGCTTGGCCACGGTTCTTCGACCGCCGTATCCGATCGTCGTTTGTCAAGCGCCAGCATCTACTCCACTTCGATTCTGGCGCTACGTCCCTTTTACTAGCCGACCACGAACTTCCGCTGAACAGACCGTATTCGGTCGACATCGAAGTCGAGATTGACGGGTTCGGTGTCCCGAAGGGCGAGTACTTCGGCGCGATCTTGGGAACCGCGCACTGGACGACAAGATCGGGCGCGTTTCGATTCTTTGTGAACCAATTAGGAGGTCCCCAAACATCCACCGAGTTGAACCTACGGCTTCATCCGCTCGCCGAGATAATTGAGAAGCCGCTGCGCTCGTTGGGGTACGAGATACGGCAGGACAGGAAGGCGGCAAACACGCTTGGTTTGACGCGCTTACTCGGAGGCGATCGCCACAGCGTCGCAGTTCTCAGCTGCGCTCCGCTTGTCGAGATGATGCGGAAGATGAGTCACCGACAGTCGTTTGAGGGACGGCAAGAAGGCCGATATGTCGGGCGGGTCGCATCACAGTTCTCGGAAATGAAGGGCGATCTGCCTGGGGTCAGCACCAACCAGCTGAACAAGATCGTTCAGTGGCTCCTCCACCGTCGGCTGCTATTCAGAGGTCTCAACCTCCGGTGCCGAAGTTGTGGGACGGAAGTCTGGTACCCCCTAGAAGAGATCGGCAACTCTTTCGTCTGCGTCGGATGCAGGGAGCCACACAGCTTTGCGTGGGATACCACGACAAGCAACTGGCGCTATCAAGTTAACGAGCAGATGGCACACGCTATCGATCAAGGCATCATCCCGCAAATCATTGCGGCGGAAGAATTCGATCGGGGATTCGTGGGCGATCCGCCATCGGCGTTTCTTATGCCTAATCTCATCCTATCGGGTCAGGCCGACGGCCTACCGAACATTGAACTCGACCTGTTTGGATTCTCACGCGGCCGATGGCTGCTATGTGAGTGCAAGACAGGGAACGAGGATGCCTCGGAGCAAGTCAGGAAGCATCGAGAGTTGGCAAATGCGATCGGCGACTGCGATGTTGTACTAGTCTCCGGAGTCGCCGACGACTCAGAAATCGAGGGTGTCGACCTTCGACTCTTTTGGGATGGGAATCGTCAAAGGGAACCCGTGACTCTCGACAGCGCAGTCGGGGCCATCGAGCGCAGCCTCCGAGGCATCGAGTACTAGCATTCTGCGAGCAGCGCCGCTCGCCCGCTACCCCCACGACAACCCCTCCGTCGGACGACTACACCCGACCGGCCCTTCGGCGAACTCGAAAAGCCTACTGAGCCTGCCCCGGTTTCCCGGAGTGTTCGTGTGTAGAGGGCATCATGCCGCATCGGTGTCTGCCGCGGGCCTCCCCTCGTAGTCGACGGGACTGAGGTTGCCGATCGAGGTGTGCCGTCGGCGCGGGTTGTACCAGCCCTCGATCCATTCGAAGATCGCCCGCGCCAGCTCGGCCCGTGTCGTCCAGGGCTGCCGGTCCAGCAGCTCGAGCTGCAGCGTCCCGAAAAACGACTCCATCATCGAGTTGTCGAGCGCCGAGGCGACGCGCCCCATCGAGCCCAGCAGCCCGGCCGAGCGCAGCCGCTGACCAAACGCCCACGCCGTGTATTGGGCGGATTCAAGTGGTTGACGCAACACCTCGTGATGGAGGTGGTGCGTCGTGGGTGTCACCAGTCGTCAGCGAGAGCTTCGTGCGTTCCGTGGGCAGATGTGGTCACCGGGGCGGCCGTCAATTGCGCGGCGTGAAGACCGGGTCCGCTTCTGGGAAGCTGTCGCCCGCGGAGTCACAAGCGAAGATGCGGCCGTCGAAGTCGGGGTGTCACCGCCAGTCGGTTCGAGATGGTTCCGGCAAGCTGGCGGCATGTCACCCATTTCGTTGGCTCCGCTGTCGGGGCGCTATCTGTCGTTTGCCGAGCGGGAGGAGATCGCGATCGGGTACGCTCAGCACCTCAGAGTTCGCGAGATCGCGCGCCGTCTGGGTCGTTCGCCCTCGACGGTCTCGCGCGAGCTGCGGCGCAACGCGGCGACGCGCAGCTCCACGGTGGACTACCGGGCAACGACTGCGCAGTGGCACGCCGAGCGGCGTGCGAGCCGTCCCAAGGTCTCCAAGCTCGCGGCGAACGATGCGTTGCGCGAGTACGTGCAGAATCGGCTGGCCGGGACGATCACGAGGCCTGACGGTGAGCTGGTGCCGGGACCTGCCGTGCGTTGGATCGGCCGTCGCCACGGTCGCCGCCAGGACCGGCGGTGGGCCAGGGCGTGGAGCCCCGAGCAGATCGCGAACCGGTTGCGGGTCGACTTCCGTCATGATGAGACCATGCGGATCTCGCACGAGGCCATCTACCAGGCCCTGTACGTGCAGGGTCGTGGCGCGCTGCGCCGCGAGCTCGTCGCCTGCCTGCGGACCGGACGGGCATTGCGTGTGCCTCG
>Ga0172380_10004239_pt1 | contig 18630 bp, 17 predicted proteins | sample Leawe162metaG_FD_119747 | JGI IMG/M metagenome (GOLD analysis project Ga0172380, IMG submission 119747) | Leachate microbial communities from a municipal landfill in Southern Ontario, Canada - Leachate well 162 metaG | ecosystem: Engineered > Solid waste > Landfill > Unclassified | place... | reverse complement strand
GCGCGCCTCGATCCCCGCCACCACATCGATGTCCAGCGCGCGCGCCTGCGCGGCCAGCGCGTCGTTCACCGCGCGGAGCGCGTCGGCGTCGTGCAGCAGCGGCGTGATGTCGCGGAAGAGGATTCCCGGCTGCGGGAAGTCCGGCACGTCGCGGACCAGCGATCGCCAGCGCGTTTCGTTCTGCGTCGTCGTCATGTGCCGGATGCTGCGCGTGCGCCTCGCGCCGGTCAACCGCGCCCGCCGTACCATCGATGAGCGACCAGGAGGTGCCCCATGACCCAGTCGAACGCCGCCGCGAAGCCTCCCGCCACCCCGCCCGGCGCCTCGCACATGCGCTACCACGCGGAGCACGCCCACCTGGGCTCGACGTTCGGGGGTGGCTCCTTCGGCGCCTTCGCCGAGGCCACCGCGCGCTTCTTCGGCACGCCGCAGTACCTCATCGGCCAGACCGTGATCGTGATCATCTGGATCATCGCGAACGGCGTGCTCTTCTTCGCGCACTTCGACCCGTACCCGTTCATCCTCCTGAACCTCGCGTTCAGCACGCAGGCGGCGTACGCCGCGCCGCTCATCCTCCTGGCGGAGACCCGGCAGGCCGATCGCGACAAGGCGTGGTCGGACGCCGACGCGCGTCACCGCGAGGATCTGGCGCAGACCACGCTCGCCCTGCTCCAGCAGAACACGGACCTCACCACGCAGGTCGAGCGGCTGTCGCGCGAGGTGCGCGCGCTTACCGCGGAGATTCATCAGCGCGTCGTTGTCGAGGCGCGTTGACCACCCCGCTGCGCCTCCCTAGCATCGCGAGGCAGGGAGGCCGCATGACCGACGACGCAGAGGCCTGGGCCGCGACCGCTCCCTGGTACGACCTCGACCTTGAGGGCGTCGACGAGGATGTCGAGATGTTCCGCGCCCTCGCCGGATCGCGCGGGGGCAGCGTGCTCGAACTCGGCTGCGGCACCGGCCGCGTCGCGATCCCGCTCGCACGTGACGGACTGCGTGTCACCGGCGTGGATTACAGCGCGGCGATGCTCGATGTCGCCCGCGCCCGCGCGAAGGCCGAGGGCGTGCGCGCCACCTGGCTGCAGGGCGACATGCGCGACGTGCGCCTGGGGCGCACCTTCAACACCGTGATCGTGCCGTTCGGCAGCCTGCAGCACATGGCGACGCCCGACGAGGTCGTGCAGGCGCTGGAGACGGTCGCCGCGCACCTCGGTCGCAGTGGCTACGCCGTCATCGACATCGAGGCGCCGCACCCGGAGGACATCGAGCCCGGCCCGCGGCCACTCGTCATGCACTGGACGCGCCCGTGGAACGGCGGGCAGGTCTCCAAGCTCGTCGCCGTCGAGGCGCACCCCTCCGAGGGCGTGCGCGAGGTGACGTTCCACTACGACGTGCAGCCCGCCGGCGGCGCGCTGCACCGCGACAGCCACACCTTCACGCTGCGCGTCATCAGCGCCGGCGAGCTGGAGCTCGCGGCTCGCCTCGCGGGCCTCGAGCTCGTCTCCGCCTATGGCGACTACGAGGGCTCGCCGGTCGCCGACGGCGACGATCGCCACATCGCCGTCTTCGCGCACGCGAGGCGCCGACGATGAGCGTGATCGCCGTCGACGCCATGGGCGGGGACGAAGCCCCATCCGTCGTCGTCGAGGGCGCGATCGAGGCCGCGCGCGAAGGCATCCAGGTCGCGCTCGTCGGCGACCAGGCGGTGCTGGAGCAGCACATCGTCCGCATCGCGCCGCAGGGCGCGCCGCCCACGTTGCGCGTGGTGCACGCCGGTGACGTGATCGAGATGGGCGACCATGCGGCACTCGAGGCGCGCACGCGGCGCGACTCATCGATCTACGTCGGTCTTCAGCTCGTGAAGCAGGGCGAGGCGGATGCGTTCGTCTCCGCCGGCAACACCGGCGCGGTGTTCGCGCTCTCGCTGCTGCTGCTCGGCCGCATCAAGGGCATCGAGCGTCCCGCGCTCGGTGGCGTCTTCCCGCTGCCCACCGGCCCGGTGCTGGTGCTCGATGTCGGCGCGAACGCCGAGGTGCGCCCGTCGCACCTCGTCCAGTTCGCGCGCGTCGGCATCGCGTACATGCACGAGCTGTTCGGCATCGCCGACCCCAGCGTCGGCCTGCTCAACATCGGCGAGGAGCCGACGAAGGGCACCCCCGTCGTGATCGAGGCGCACGCCGCGCTCGCCAAGTCCGGCGTACGCTTCATCGGCAACGTGGAGGGGCGCCAGGTGTTCAACCACGTCGCCGATGTCGTGGTGACGGACGGATTCAGCGGCAACGTGTTCCTGAAGACCGCGGAGGGCGCGATCGACGTGCTGTTCCGCGAGATCCGTGACGCCGCGACCTCGACGCTGCGCTCACGTATCGGCGGCCTGCTGCTGCGCCCCGCGCTGCGCGGCATCGTGCAGAAGACGGACTACCGGCAGTACGGCGCCGCACCGCTGCTGGGCGTCAACGGCGCGGTGTTCATCGGCCACGGCCGCAGCGATGCGCGCGCGATCGCCAGTGCGATCCGCACCGCGCAGCGCGCCGTCGATCACCGCCTGCGCGAGGTGCTCACCGCCGCGATCGCCGAGGCCAGTGACGGTGCACCGCCGACCGACGCGTAGCCCGCACACGACAACGCCGCCTCGATGAGGCGGCGCACGATGAGACATCGATGTGTGTGATGCGTACGAACGGCGGGACGCGCGCGCACTACGGGTGCGGCGTCGGCTCCTCGCTCGGATCCGGCACCAGCGCGCCGAAGCCCGCTGCGCCCGGTGCGAAGCGCCACCACATCCGCATCGAGTCGCGCAGTGACTCGACGCGCTGCACGGAGTTCTCGTTCGGGCCGATGCATGCACCCAGGTGCAGGTCGAGCACGAGCGCACCGACCGTGTCGATGCCGGAACGTACCGCCATCAGCTGCGTGACCACGTCCTCGCAGGGACGCTCGCTCTCCAGCATCTTGGAGATGCCGCGGATCTGGCCCTCGATGCGGCTCAGACGCGCGCGGAGTTGCTCGGGGGATGCAGATTGGTCGGCCATGACGCGCCTCCAGGGGGCCCAGCGCTTGACATACCCCTATGGGGTATCTACGATGCTAGGCAAGCAGCGCAGCGCTGTCAACGCCACCCTCTGCACGGTAGTGTAAACGAATCGAGCAGCGGGCCGGCGTCGGCCGAAAGGAATGCAAGATGACTCACCCGTCCGACACCTCCGACGCGACCTTTGAGGCCGACGTCATCAACAACGACACGCCCGTCCTGGTCGACTTCTGGGCCCCCTGGTGCGGCCCCTGCCGCATGGTCGCCCCGATCGTGGAGGAGCTGGCCGGCGAGTACGACGGCCGCGTGAAGTTCGTGAAGCTCAACACGGACGAGAACCCGGGCATTGCCAGCAAGTACGGCATCCGCTCGATCCCCACGCTGCTCGTCTTCAAGGGCGGCGAGGTCGCGGGCCAGATCGTCGGCTTCCGCCCGAAGTCCGACCTCCAGAAGCGCCTCGAGGCCGTTCTCTAGCCTCGTCCCGCACGCACACAGCACGAAGCCCGGGGCATACGCCCCGGGCTTCGTCGTGTCTTCTCGTGCACCGTGTTGATGCGAAGGTCGAGCCTGTGACCTGTGCTAGCCCGCGAGCAGCGCTGCCGCGCTCGACCGGGGCGTCTCGGTGCGCTGCGTCTCGCGTGCCGCGCAGTCAAGGCACAGCGCATCCGCGCCCGCCGGCACGGTGTACGCGGACGTGACCTCCTCGCCGCAGCCGGCGCACGTCACGCGACGCCCGCGCACGGGTGTCGAGGTGATCGCAGGAGCCTCGCGCTCCGACCACTGCAGCAGTGCATCGACGTCCAGCGTGCGGTATGCGCGATCCTGCGCGTGCATGCGATCGTCGCAGCAGACGGGCAGCGCATCGACACCCGGGCGCACGGCAACACGCACCGCGCGGCCGCCGAGCGTGAACGTTGCCGCGACCTTGCCGCGTTCGCGGATCGAGAGGCGACCGCTGCCGGGTGTGCAGCCGGTGACCGCGACGATCGCATCCGTCGCGCAGCGCGCCGTCTCCACCTCGATCGTCATCTCGCGCAGTGCATGTGCATCACCCGCAACGCCCAGCACATCCAGCGCCTGCAGCGCCATGCGTGCGCCGAGCGTGATCCCGGGGCAGCGGTGTCCATGCTGCGCCGCCGCGCCACGGATCGCCGCGCGTGTCGCCGCGTCGCCATCCGCGCTCAGCGCCAGCGCGCACTCGAACGCGGAGGCGATGTCGTCTACATCGGTGATGCGGAACGTGCCGATCGCGCGCTGATCCATCGTCAGCAGGTGGACGACCGTCGGCTGGCCCGGCTCGATCATCGCCACCGCACCCAACGTGTCCGACTTGAATCCCTCCACGACGACCAGGTCCGCGTTGCCCGCGAACGTCGCCACCAGCGGGGCGAGCTCATCCACGCGCGCGGAGCGCGTCAGCGTCGCATCGCCCGCGCCGAAGACGACCGAATGCGCACCGGCCGCCGCGAACAGCTGCGTGTCGGAGCCCTCGCGATCCTCGGGTACCGGGTGGTGCGAGCGCTTCACCGCCCCGACCTCGTATCCGCGGGCGGCGAAGGCCGAGATGAGTCGAGAGGCGAGCCAGGTCTTCCCGATGTTCCGGCCGGGGCCGATGACCCGGATGACGGGGACTGCTGCGGCCATAGGGGTGCGCTCCGTCCGTGCTTGTATTCACGAGCATGGAGGTTGCCGATCAAGGCCGCAGTGTCACTGGGTCATGGAAATCACGGGACGTTCGTCACTGGGAGGCTGAGGCTCGTGAAATCATTCTCATGCCGGTTGATCGACGTTCAGTGCGTCGCTCGACAAGGGTTCGTGGTCCGGCAGTCTGGAGGCAGACGTGACAGAGCAAACCGGGGCCCAGCTCGGCGAGCAGGTACAGGAGCAACTCGGGAAGCCCGCCTCGCGGCGTTCGTTCCTGGGCCGCGCGGCCGCCGTCGCCGCGGGCGTCGCCTTGACCGAGGCGCTCGCCTTCGAACCCCACCACCTGGAGGCCAGCGATCCGGTCGCCATCGGCGACCCGTTCAAGGTCTTCCCGAAGCGCGACTGGGAGAAGGCGTACCGCGACATCTTCCAGTCGGACTCCAGCTACGTCTTTACCTGCGCCCCTAACGACACGCACGACTGCCTCCTCCGTGCGCACGTCAAGAACGGCGTCGTCACCCGCATCAACCCGACCTACGGGTACGGCAAGGCACAGGACCTCCACGGCAACACTGCGTCCCACCGCTGGGATCCGCGTGCATGCCAGAAGGGCCTGGCGCTCGCCCGCAAGTTCTACGGCGACCGCCGCGTCAAGGGCGCGATGATCCGCAAGGGCTTCAAGGACTGGGTCGACGCTGGCTTCCCGCGCGACGCTGAGACCGGCGCTCCGAAGATGGACACCACCAAGCGTGGCGAGGACGGCTGGCTGAAGCTCGGCTGGGACGAGGCCTTCGCCATCGCCGCCAAGGTCTACCAGAACGTCGCCACCACCTACTCCGGCTCGAAGGGTACCCACCTCCTGGAGAAGCAGGGCTACGACCACGACATGGTCGAGGCCGTCCATGACGCCGGCGTGCGCACGATCAAGATGCGCGGCGGCATGCCCCTGCTCGGCATCGGCCGCATCTTCGGCTTCAACCGCTTCGCCAACGGCTTGGCGCTGCTGGACGCCAACGTCCGCAAGGTCGGCCCAGCCGACGCCCTCGGCTCCCGCGCGTGGGACTCCTACGCCTGGCACACCGACCTGCCCCCCGGCCACCCCATGGTCTCCGGTCAGCAGACGGTGGACTTCGACCTGTTCGCCACGGAGAACGCAGACCTGCTGATCACCTTCGGCATGAACTGGATCTCCACCAAGATGCCCGACGGCCACTGGCTGGCCGAAGCCCGCATGAAGGGCATGAAGATCATCACGGTCGCCACGGACTACCAGTCCACGTCGAACCGTGCGGACGAGGTCGTGATGATCCGCCCCGGCACGGACGGCGCGTTCATCCTGGCGGCCGCGCAGTACATCATGGCCAACAAGCTCTACGACGAGACCGTCGTGAAGCGCACCACCGACCTGCCGCTGCTGGTGCGCATGGACACCCGCAAGCTGCTGGGCGCGAAGGACGTCTTCGCGAACTACCAGAACGCGGCGCTCACCAACTACGTCACCATGGTGCCGCCCGGCACCTCGCTCGGCGCACTCCCGCTCGGCCACCTGCAGGGCACCGAGTACATCCCGACCGACCTCCGCGCGGAGTGGGGCGACTTCGTCGTCTGGGACGCCGCGGCGAAGGCGGCGAAGGCGATCAGTCGCGACCAGGTGGGCGACAAGACCGGCATGGATCCCGCGCTTGATGGCGAGTTCGATGTCACGCTGGCGGACGGCAAGACCGTCAAGTGCCGCACGGTCTACTCGCTCGTGAAGCAGTACCTCGACAACGACTTCACCCCCGCCATCGTCTCGGAACTCACTTGGGCGCCGGTTGCGGCGATCGAGTCGGTTGCGAAGCAGATCGCAAAGGCGAAGCAGAAGACGCTCATGCCGACCGGCATGGGCCCCAACCACTTCTTCAACGCCCACCTCAAGGATCGCGCGATCTTCCTGCTCGCCGCGCTGACCGACAACATCGGCCACCTCGGCGGGAACATCGGCGCGTACGCCGGGAACTACCGCGGCTCCGTCTTCAACGGCGTGCCGCAGTTCATCCAGGAAAACCCGTTCGACATGGAGCTCGACCCCGCGAAGCCGTCGCGGCAGAAGCCCTACTACAAGTCGGAGTCGCCGCACTACTACAACTACGGCGACCGCCCGCTGCGCGTCGGCAACAAGAACTTCACCGGTGCCGGCCACATGCCGACGCCCACGAAGCTCATGCACTTCGGCAACTCCAACTCGCTGCTCGGCAACATCAAGTGGCACCACGACGTCGTGCACAACACGCTTCCGAAGATCGACGCGATCTTCGTGAACGAGTGGTGGTGGACCGCCTCCTGCGAGTACGCGGACATGGTGTTCGGCGTCGACTCGTGGGGTGAGCACAAGCTCCCGGACGCCTCCGCGTCCTGCACCAACCCCTTCCTCCACATCTTCCCGCGCTCCCCGTTGAAGCGAATCTTCGACACTCGCTCCGACTACGAGGTGCTCGCGGGCGTGTCGAAGGAGCTGGGCAAGCTCACGGGCGACCAGCGCCTGGTCGACTACTGGAAGCACATCCACGAGGGCAAGTCGGAGATCTACCTCCAGCGCATCTTCAACGCCTCCGGCACCACGCGCGGCTACGACGTGCTGGACCTGGAGAAGAAGGCACAGGCCGGTGTGCCGACGCTCATGAACTACCGCACGTACCCGCGCAGCCTTGGCTGGGAGCAGCGGTACGAGAACAAGCCCTGGTACAACCGCACCGGCCGGCTGGAGTTCTACCGCGACGAGCCGGAGTTCATGGAGCACGGCGAGAACCTGCCGGTCTACCGCGAGCCGATCGACGCGACGCCGCACGAGCCGAACGTCATCGTCACGAAGGGCCACCCCGTCCTCCAGCCGAACGGCCCGGAGAAGTACGGCCTGAAGATCGACGACCTCTCCACGGAGACGCGCCAGGTGCGCAACGTCATGAAGCCGTGGAGCGAGCTCAAGGTGACCAAGCACCCGCTCAACGCCAAGGACCCGGCGTACAAGTTCATGTTCATCACGCCGAAGTACCGCCACGGTGCGCACAGCACCCCGGTCGACATCGACTGGATGGCCGCGCTGTTCGGCCCCTTCGGTGACATGTTCCGCCACGACAAGCGCTCCCCGTGGACCGGTGAGAGCTACATCGAGGTCAACCCCGCCGACGCCAAGGCGCTCGGCATCAACGACGGCGACTACGTCTGGTTCGACGCCGACCCCGAAGACCGCCCGTACCGCGGGTGGAAGAAGGAAGACCCGTACTACAAGGTCGCCCGCGGCATGTGCCGCGCCAGGTTCAACAACGCCATCCAGCCCGGTGTCACGCGCATGTGGTTCAACATGTACGTCGCCACGAAGGGCTCCGTGAAGGGCGCCGAGACTCGCAAGGACGGCCTCGCGAAGAACCCGGAGACCAACTACCAGGCCATGTTCCGCCACGGCAGCCACCAGTCCGGCACCCGTGCCTGGCTCGGCCCCACGCTCCAGACGGAAACCATGGCCCGCAAGCCGTACTTCGGCCAGCTCATGGGCAAGGGCTACGAGGCCGACGTCCACACCGTGGTGGGCGCGCCGAAGGAGTCCTTCGTGAAGCTTGAGAAGGCGGAAGACGGCGGCCTTGACAGCAAGGGCCTGTGGTTCCCGGCCAAGGAAGGTCTGCGCCCGACCTACGAGTCCGATCTCATGAAGCGGTATCTCACCGGCGGCTTCTACCAGAAGTAACCGCAGGGAACAGCCCACGACGAAGGGGGCAGACCGTGGCAGACGTATTCAACTGGCAGCTCCAGCGGAAGATGAAGTACCAGTACGAGGAATCTCGTCCGCAGAAGCAGATCGCCTGGGTCTTTGACACCAACAAGTGCATCGACTGCCAGACGTGCACCATCGCATGCAAGCAGACATGGACCTGGAGCACCGGCCAGGAGTACATGCTCTGGAACAACGTGGAGACGAAGCCCTACGGCTTCTTCCCCATGGGCTGGGACGTGAAGCTCCTGGAGTTGATGGGTGGTGCCAAGTGGGACACCGCCGGCCAGCTCACCTCGGAGACGATCTTCGAGCAGGCGCCGGCCGGCGAGCGCGCGAAGGGCTTCCTCTTCGACTCCGAGCACTGGGCGCACCCCAACATCGGTGAGGACGAGCCGGTCGGCGTCGCCGAAAAGGGCACCTACGTCGACAAGCTCCCCCACAAGATGTGGTTCTCCTACCTCGCGCGCATCTGCAACCACTGCACCTACCCGGGTTGCCTCGCGGCCTGCCCGCGCGAGGCGATCTACAAGCGGCCGGAGGATGGCATCGTCCTGGTCGACCAGGAGCGCTGCCGCGGCTACCAGGAATGCGCGACGGCCTGCCCGTACAAGAAGGTGATGTACAACCCGGAAGACCGCGTCTCCCAGAAGTGCATCGCCTGCTACCCGAAGATCGAGCAGGGCGAGCAGCCCCAGTGTGTCGTCTCCTGCATCGGCCGGATTCGCATGGCGGGCTACATCAGCCCTCCGGGTGTCATCGACCCGAAGAACCCCATCGACTACATGGTCAAGGTGAAGAAGGTCGCGGTGCCGCTGTACCCGCAGGCCGGCACTGAGCCCAACGTCTACTACATCCCGCCCGTGCACGCCGACCGCGAGTACCTGCGCCAGATGTTCGGCCCCGGTGTGGACGGTGCGATTGACGCGTACCAGAAGACCAAGACGGACGCAGACCTGCTGGGCCTGTTCATGCTCTTCGGCTCCACCGAGCGGATCATCCGCCAGTTCGCCGTGCAGGGTGAGACGGCCATCGGCTACGACGAGAAGGGCACGGAGCTCGTCCGCGTCCCGGTCCGCGAGCCCAACATCGTCCGTGACTACTTCGACCGCGTCCACGACAGCTACCTGCACAACATCACGTAGCCGACGCGACTCGAGAAAGGCATATCGATGACCACCGAGCAGCACCCCGGCACCGAGGAACAGCAACCCGAAGCCGAGGCAACCGCCAGCCGTCGAAAGTTCCTCACCCAGGCCGCCGCAGCCACCGCCGTCGGCGTGGTCGCCGCTGGTACCGCCGGCTATGCGATCTCGCAGCAGCCCGGTACCACCGACAAGCTCGTCAGCCACTTCCACGCCGGCGACCTGCCGATCGACGACCCGCTGAACAAGGCGTGGACCGGGCTGGACGCCTTCGTCACGAAGATGGTCGCGCAGAACATCACGACCCCGGTGCAGGCGACCGTCGAGGTGCCGGAGCTGCGCGTCCGCTCCATGCACAACGGCAAGCAACTGGCCGTGCACATCGAGTGGGCCGACGCCACCATGGACGACAAGGAGAGCATCGCCGTCTTCCGCGACGCCTGTGCCATCCAGTTCGAGGTTGACCCCGCGAAGGCGCCCTCGTTCACGATGGGCAACGTTGACGGCCCCGTGCATATCTGCCAGTGGCGAGCCTCGTGGCAGACCGACATCGACGAGGGACACCAGGGCGTCAAGAACCTCTTCCCGAACGCCTACAACGACGTCACGCCTGAGGGCCTGATGCCGAAGGACGCGGCGACGAAGTTCTACCCGGCACGCGTCGCCGGGAACCATCAGGCGGATCACGACCGCAAGTCGCCCGTGGAGGAGCTCACCGCCATTGGCTTTGGCTCCCTCACCACCCACAGCACGCAGGACGCTGTCGGTAAGGGCATCTACAAGAACCGCCGGTGGAGCGTGGTGATCGCGCTCCCGATGAACGGTTCCGACAAGACCAAGGCCAGCCTGAAGCCCGGTGAGGCGCGCAACATCGCCTTTGCCGTCTGGAACGGCTCGAAGGGCCAGCGCGGCGCGCGCAAGCAGTACTTCCCGTGGGCGGCGATGGAAGTGGAGGCTGGCGGATGACCACCGCAGCACTCGAATCGCCTCGCGTCCAGGCAGCCCTGTACCGCTCTGCGGTGTACGAGGCGCTGAGCTTGGGCTTCGCCTATCCGGACGCCGTGACGCGTGATCGCCTGCAGGTGCTGCTGGAGGACATGCGCGACTTCCCGATCGAGATCGCGCCGGAGCTGCGCGCGCACGTCGTCGCGCTGCTCGACGCGTTGCTCGCCGCCGACCCGATCTCGCACCAGGTCGAGTACAACCGCCTCTTCGACCAGTCGATGCTGTGCTCTCCCTTCGAGACGGAGTACGAGGCGGATCCCTTCGCGAAGGCACGACAGACCGCGGACATCTCCGGCTTCTACAGCGCGTTCGGCCTCGCCGTTTCCTCGGAGCGGCCGACGTTGCACGACTTCATCGGGTCGGAGTTGGAGTTCATGAGCCTCCTCACGCGGAAGGAGGCGTACGCCGACTCCCGTCACTGGACGCGACGACTCCAGACCGCGGAGCAGGCCCAGACGACGTTCCTTCGTGACCACCTGGGGCGCTGGACGCGGACGCTGTGCAACGACCTCACGGGCGCACTTGAGGGCGATGACGACGCGACCGCGCACTTCTACCGGACGCTGGGCGCGCTCTGCCAGGAGTTCGTGGAAGACGAGCTGCGGCGCTTCCGCATCCGACCGCTGCGCCTGAAGCACCGCATGATGGGCGACGCCGAGCCCGCCACGTGCCCGCTTGCCCCAAGCGTCACCGCCGCTGAGGCCGGCAGCCTCGCGTTCGGCGACGCGGAGGAACTCGGTGCTGATCCCACACTTGGGTTCGGCGAGGAGTAGCGCGGGAGGCGCCTGTGCCGGAACGCCCGGCCGCGACTGAGTCCGACCCGAATCCGCCTCCCCTTCCGGCGGACGGGCCGAGCACACCCTCGCGGCCGGCGCGTTCCCCATTCGACATGAGCCTGGCGGAGGCGCTGGATCCTCGCGACTCGATCCGCCTCTACGGCAACGCCGATCGCCGCTCCTACCGAGGCCGCGACCTCACCATCTTCCGCGAAGGCGATCCCTGCGAGCGGCTGTACGAGGTGCTGGCGGGGCGCGTCCGCCTCTCGCGTACCTCCCATGATGGACGACGGCAGGTCGTTCGCTACGTCACCGCTGGCGGGCTCTTCGACCTCGTACCCGTGCTGGACGGCGCTCCGCACGTCGTGACGGCCTCGACGGTGGAGCCAACCGACGTGTTGCGCATCCCCCGGGAGGACGTGCTGCGCGTGATGGCCGAGTCCACGGCGGCCGGCGGCGTGATCGCACGCATGCTCGCCGCGCAGCTGCGCGACACAGTGGGACTGGTGAGCGACCTGGCCCTGTACCACGTCCCCGCGCGCGTCGCGCGCATCCTGCTCCAGGAGCAGTTGCCGCACGCTGGCGTCGGCGCGGGCATCCCCTCGGCGGGGGCGACGCGGCGTGAGCTTGCGGAGAACGCGGGCACCTCGCGCGAGGTCGTGGGGCGCTTGCTGCGCGCGCTGGAGGCATCCGGCATCGTTCGCACGGATGGCTCCCACATTCGCATCGTGGACGTCGACCGTCTTCGCGCCGTCGCCGAGTACCGCTAGCCGCTACGAGTTGCCGATCAGGATGTCGTGCGTGCACTCCAGTACCACGGCGCGCGCCTGCGGATCGCCCTGCACGCGCGCCATCGTCGCCTCGAAGTTGGGTAGGCAGCCGAACTGGTCGCCGATCGAGTCGTAGTAGGTGGCCGCGAGCGAGAGCACGCTCCGCAGCCCGTTCATGTCGCGCCGTGTGAGTGCGGTATCCACGCCCAGATCGAAGATCGACTGCCATGCCGCGTCGGTGAGCGGCCGGGCGCGAATGCGCTCGTACGCTCTGTGCGTCCACGTTGCCACCGAATCCGGCTCGCCCTCGATCAGATCCGCGATCTCCATCACAGCGCTCCTCGTCGCCCACGAGCATAGCGGGGCGGCCCCACTCCCGGGGAGGCGGCGCTACCGCTCCCCGGTGCGGGTCCAGGGTCGATCACACACCTGAATCACGCAGCCACCCGCTGGGAGTTCGGCCCCCGCGCTCGTACACTCGAAGCACGCCGTTCGACATCCCCGCCACCCCCAGAGGCGGCCGCCGACGCCCGACCAACACACAATCAAACGCGGCTGCGAAGGACCCCATGGAAGAGATCGACATCGCCATCATCGGCTCCGGCCCGGCCGGCCTTGCCGCCGCCGTTTACGCCGCCCGCGCCCAGCGCCGGACCGTCATCTTTGAGCGCAACATCGTCGGCGGTCAGATCGCCACGACCGGCGACGTCGAGAACTACCCCGGCTTCCCGGAGGGCGTGAACGGCCTCGACCTCGCGCTCGCCATGCAGAAGCAGGCCGAGCGCTTCGGCGCGGAGACCGTCTACGAGGGCGTCGCCGCCATCACGCCGGACACCGAGGGCGTCGGCTTCACGCTCGACATCGCGGACGGCAGCACGGCACACGCGAAGACCGTGATCGTCACCGCGGGCGCTGACTACAACAAGCTCGGCGTCCCCGGCGAGGGCGAGTTCACCGGCAAGGGCGTCTCCTACTGCGCGACCTGCGACGCGGCGTTCTTCAAGGACGTCCCCGTGATCGTCGTCGGCGGTGGCGACGCAGCCGTCGATGAGGCGCTGTTCACCACGCGCTACGCCTCGAAGGTGTACCTGGTGCACCGGCGCGAGGAGCTGCGCGCCTCGCGCATCCTCCAGGAGCGCCTCCTCGCCCATGAGAAGGTCGAGGTGCTCTGGAACACCGTCGTGGAGCAAGTGAACGGCGACACCACCGTCACCTCTGCGACCCTGCGCAACCTGAAGACCGGTGAGACGCGCGAGCTGCCGGTGGAGGCGGTCTTCATCTTCATCGGCCAGACGCCGAACACGAGCGTCCTGCGCGGCCTGGTGCCGCTCGACCCGGGCGGGCACGCGATCGTCGACCTGTGGATGCAGACGCCGATCCCCGGCCTGTACGTCGCCGGTGACATCCGCGCCGAGGCTGCTCGACAGCTTGTCACCGCGGCCGGCGACGGCGCCACCGCCGCGATCCGCGCAGAGCACTTCATCGCCGACCACTTCGCGTAGGCGTACGCGATCGGGACTGCATCGATCGCCGTGAAGGGGCAGCGGCCATGACTCGTCACACGCTCGTCCGAGGCGCCTCGGGGCGCATGCTGCTCGTGCTCGTGAGCCTGTGGACGCTGCTCGCGGCCCCGCGGCCCGCTGCGGCCGAGGATGCCCCGCGCATCCTGAACGCCTCCGCGGAGGTCGCTGCGCACAATGCACTGGTCGTTGAACTGCGCGTGCGCACGGATGTGCCCGCCGGCCTCGTCATCTCCTACGGCAACCGCGAGGTGGGCACGTTCCGCATCGTTCGCCCCGCGAACGGCACCACCGAGCAGACGGTGCGCATCATGCGGCTGCGCGCGGAGAGCGACTACGGCCTCGTGGTTTACGCCGTCGCCGGCGACCAGTGGTCGACGCCGTGGGTGCGCGACGTGCGCACCGGGCAGTTGCCCGACGTCCTGAAGCAGTGGAGCTTTACGACCACCGGTCGACCGACGTTCGAACTGAGTTACTCGAGCTTCAACTCCGGCGGACACACCGGCATCGTGGTGCAGGACGAGACCGGCGCGATCGTGTGGTACTACCACCTGCCCGGCGGCAACATCATCGCGGGCCTGCGACGCCTCGACAGCGGTGACTTCCTCGCGATGGTGCAGGGCGTGGGTCTGCTGCGTATCTCCGAGGATGCGCGCCTCCTCCAGATCATCGAGGATCGTGACGGGGAGACGTACAGTCACCACGACATGGAAGTGTTGCCGGACGGGCGGGTGCTCGGCCTCGTCGACCTGCCCGCTCGCGTGGATCTGACCTCGTACGGCAAGGGGGCGGCGGAGCTGATCGCGAACCCGGCGATCGCCGAGTTCCACCTCGAGAGCGGGCGGAAGACAGTGCTCTGGCAGGGCCTGGGGCCGATCGATCCAATGCGCGAGATGCACCTGCCCGGGCTGCTGCCGATCGACGGCGCGCGCATTGGGCCTGCGCTGGACTGGCTGCACACCAACTCGATCACCCAAGGGCCGCGGGGGAACTACCTCGTCTCATCGCCGTTCACCGATGCGGTGTACTCGATCTCATCCGACTTCCAGCGCATCGAGTATCGCCTTGGCGGCCCGCTCTCTGACTTCCGCTTCGAGCGCCCGGAGGATCGCTTCTACTTCGAGCACTCGGCCTACGAGTTGCCCAACGGCAACGTGCTGCTCTTCGACAACGGCGGCGCGCGCTGGACGAGTCACCAGCGACCTGCGTCCGAGGGTGGCGCGTACTCCCGCGCGATCGAGTACCAGTTGGATCGCAGCACCGGCATCGCGCGCAAGGTCTGGGAGTACCGCCACACTTCGGATGCCTCGGCGCCGGTCGTGTCGAGCGCGGTGCGGCTGGCGAACGGGAACACGCTGGTGAACTTCGGCGTCTCGCCGGTGCTCCTGGTCGAGGTCGACCCGCAGCAGCGCCCGGTGTGGACGCTCTCGTACTCGGCGCCTGCCACGTTCGCTCCGCCGGTGAACACCGGCGCGCTCACGATTCGCTTCGTGGTGCGCCCGCTCGACACGTTGAACGGCGAGGTGCGCCTCGCAGCCGGGGCGCGCTAGCGATCGAGGCTAGAGGGGCAGCGCGTCGTACAGGCGCGCGTTGTCGAACGTCAGGGCGTACTCAAGCGCCGCGTCGCGCGCCGCCTGGTTGCGTTCGGCGTCCGTGAGCCAGCGGACGACCGCCGCGGCGATCGAGGCCGGGTTGTCCTCGATCAGTTCGCCACAGCCGCGCTCGGCCAGCGCGCGAGCGATCCACGGCACATCCGTGATCAGCACCGGTAGCCCGCAGCCGAGGTAGTTCTTCACCTTGCCGGGGTCGGCGCCGAACTGCGTGAACGTGTCCAGTTCCTTGATATAGGGCGCGATCGCCGCGGCGGAGCGGGCGAGCGCGTCCTCCATCTCCAGGTCGCTCTCGATGCGCCCGGTGAACTCCACCCACGGCTGCACGCCTAGTTCCTCGACGAGCCGGTCGAGGTCGGGCCGGTACTCGCCTGTGCCGATCACGCGGAAGCGGAAGTCGGGGATGGTGCGCACGATCTCGGGGATCGCACGCAGCACCAGCTGCACGCCCTGCTTCTCCAGCATGTGCCCCACGAAGACCAGCGTGTGCTGCTCGCACGCCTCGTAGTGGTAGCGCCGGATGCGGTCGACCCAGATGCCGTATGGCACGATGAAGTGCGCGCGGTACGACTCCGGCGTCAGGCCGAGCAGTTCGCGCTTCGAGGTGACCATGAGTTCCGTGTGATCCCACATCTCATCGGCGTGGAGCGAGGCGTAGCGATTGATCCAGCGGTAGATCGCGTTCTTGAGGCCGGAAGCGAAGCGCTGTTCCGGCACGAAGTCGAGGCACCAGTAGGAGACGAGGCGCACCGCGCCGACCGCGCGGAGGAGCAGCCCGAAGAACGACAGCAACCCGTCGACGGCGATGTAGCGATCCCAGCGCCCGCCGAACCAGAGGATCCACCAGGCGGTGAACCACAGCTCCTTCAGGTAGATGAGCGGCTCCGGCAGGCCCGCGAAGTCGCGCGTTGCACCCTCTGCAACCAGTGTGCCCCTCCGATAGAGCCGGTACGCGCTGCGCCGATCAGGGGCGTCCGAGAACGAGTGGCGGACGTTCAGCACCTCCGGCGCGCCGCGGAGGTTGAGGTAGGCGACCAGCTCGTCCTCCGCGGTGGTGTGGAACTTGTGCGCGACGACGACGATGCGGCGGGCCTGCATGGCGCTCCTTGGGCGGCGGTTGCGCGCCGGGCGGCGCGGTCGAGAATGTACCGTGCTCTCGCCTCGTGGGCGACGAGGCGCGGATGAGGGGCAGTCGGATGGACCTGGCAGGTAAGCGTGTACTGGTGAGCGGCGGGGCGGGCTTCATCGGCTCCAACACCGCATGGGCGCTGCTGGAGGCAGGCGCGGACGTCGTTGTCGTCGACAACCTCTGGACCGGCCTGCGCTCGAACGTCCCGGAGGGCGCGCGCTTCATCGAGAGCAGCGTCGCGAACCGCGACCTGCCCGCGCTGCTGGGCGAGTGGCGTCCCGACATCCTGTACCACTTCGCGTTCAACGTGCTGGTCCCGAAGGCGGTCGAGGATCCGCGCCTCGATCTCGAAAGCATCGAGGGCTCGATCAACCTGCTCGAGATGGCCCGTCGGCAGGGCATCGAGAAGATCGTGTTCGCCTCGTCCGGCTTCCTGTACGGCAACACCGATCAGCTGCCGGTCGCGGAGACCGCGCCGATCATCCCGGTCTCGCCCTACGTCGTCTCGAAACGCGCGGTCGAGGACTACCTCGAGTTCTACCGAAGCGCGTACGGCATCTCGTACGCGATCACGCGCTACGCGGCGGTGTACGGGCCGGGGCAGGTGACGGGGGCGATGGCGGATTACATCCGCAAGCTGCGCGCGGGCGCGCAGGCCGACATCTGGGGCGACGGACTGAAGACGCGCGACTACGTGTTCATCGATGACGTGGTGCGGGCGAACCTGCTGATGCTCGATGCACCGGACGAGCCGGATGGGCGGCCCATCTACAACGTCGGCACGGGCATCGAGACCACGCTGAACGAGCTGTATGCGCGCATCGCTCGGCTGCTCGATCGGCAGCCGAGCCCGATCTACCACCCGGATCGCCCGGGCGAGCAGATGCGCTACGCGCTGGACGCGACGCGGCTGCGGGAGCGGCTCGGCTGGGAGCCGCAGGTGAGCCTCGACGAGGGCCTGGCGCGCATTATCGCCACGCTGCCGGACTAACGCGTCGTCGAGCCGCCTCCGAGGCGGCTGCGCACGAAGGCGAACGCCCAGAAGCGCAGCCACGAGGGCATCAGGAACATCGTCACCAGCTGCGCCGCGAAGTAGGTCGCGTCCATGACGCTCATCCGGTATCCGTACTCGGAGACCGCCTTCACGCGGATGTAGAGCGTACGCAGCTCCAGCCGCCGCCCCTGCACCTGTGTCAGCGAGGTGCGACTGGTGCGCAGGCGGATGAGGCGATCCGGCAGGTTCCCGAACGCGCCCAGCGTCCCCAACCGGAAGTAGAGGTCGTAGTCCTCGCCCTCACGCAGTGATGGGTTGTAGCCGCCGACGGCGCGCACGGCCTCGGTGCGGTAGATCACGGCGGGGTGCGCGAACGGGCTGTAGCGGAACAGCTGCGCGCGGATCGCGCGGTCGTCCGGGTGGTACGCGCGGATCGTGAGCGGCTGCAGGCGCTCGTCGCAGATCTCGATGGTGCCGCCGCTGACCACGACCTCCGGGTGGGCGTCCATGTACGCGACCTGCTTCGCCAGCCGGTCGGGATAGCACCAGTCGTCGGCATCGATGCGGGCGATGAGGGCGGCGCGTGCCACCTCGATGCCGTGGTTCAGGGTGCGGCAGATGCGCGAGTTGCGCTCGTTGCGGACGACGCGCACGCGCGGGTCACGCGCGGCGTACTCCGCCAGGATGCGAGGCGTCGCGTCCGTGCTGCAATCGTCCACGGCGACCAGCTCGAAGTCCTCGAACGTCTGCGCCAGGATGCTGTCCAGCGTCTCGGCGATCGTCGTCTCGGCGTTGTAGGCGGGCATGACGACGCTTACGCGGGGCACGCCCGAGGTGGGCGCTGCCGCGTGCGGGGCGAGCTGCGAGACGAACGCGAGTTTGTCTGTCGTCATGGCCAATGGGAGAATACGGGCCGTCCGCATCTCCCGCCATCGAGCACGGACGGCACGACGCACGTGCCTCGACGGGGCCCCCCATGACGACCGCTCGCCCGCTCGCCGACCTGCTGGAACCCTCGCGCGTGATCGGCTACCACGACGGCATCGCGCTCACCGCGATCCCCGGCGCCGAGGATGTGCAGGCGGCCCGCGAGGTGTGGGAGCGCATCTACGACTTCAACCTCGCTGAGCTCACTGCGGAGCGCGAGGACTTCTGGGCGACGAAGCTCGACGACCACATGGCGGAGATCGAGCGCTGGCACCGCTTCACCGCGGACGACGTCTACGTCGAGATCGGCTGCGGCCCGTCCTACATCGGCGAG
>Ga0172380_10004238_pt1 | contig 18634 bp, 41 predicted proteins | sample Leawe162metaG_FD_119747 | JGI IMG/M metagenome (GOLD analysis project Ga0172380, IMG submission 119747) | Leachate microbial communities from a municipal landfill in Southern Ontario, Canada - Leachate well 162 metaG | ecosystem: Engineered > Solid waste > Landfill > Unclassified | place... | reverse complement strand
TTATCGTAACTATTAACGCAAATAACCTATCCCATTATGTGCCTTGACAATAAAGGAATCCTTAAATGATTTAGTTAGATCAAATCCTATAGCATCTATTCCTAACTGATACGCAGCAAAGATACCATTGCCTGAGCCAAGAAAGGGAATGACTATGTTTGAACCTGGAGGAATGAAGGTTGAATAAATTTCCTTCATAAGTTCTACTGGTTTTTCAGTTAAGTGTGTCTTTTGTGTAGGTGGAACTGGAGGAACGTTATAGGTATTAATCGTTCCTGGTTTGTTTAACTCTGGATTTCCTTTCCATGCGTAGAAAAACATCTCATATGAATTTGCGAGACGAATATTCGGTTGATTAGACTGTCCCTGACCTTTAGTCCAGATTCCACACATACGAGTTGTTTCAAACCCTGCGTTGATTATTTCTTGATACATAGTTTCAAACCAAGGAGCCGGAGCAAACCAGCATATCATCCATGAGTTTGGTTTAAGAACACGATAGCATTCCTTAAACATTGTTCTCATTCCTTTCCAGGGATGATTAGGGTCTTTACTACCTTCAATATATATGTCAGCAGTGATTTCGTTATAGTCATTTTCAACGTACTGAGAAATACCTGTAGGTTTTTGTTTAACATTCTGTAATTTTATAGCATATGGAGGATCTAGTTCGACAAAGTTATGAACTTCGTCAGGTATTTCATGCATACCTTCAAATGCACTCTTAATAATATATCGACTAATTATTGAATGAATAGTAGTGTTGGATTTACTACTCTCTATTTGCTTTGCAAGGATATTAGTTTCAACCGCTTTGGTTACTTTCTTAATTAGTTTATCTGCATCAGATGCAGTTTTACAGGATAAGAATATTTCAGGATGTTCAGTTCGTAACTTATTACGTTGAAGTGAATTGGTTACAGTCATACGATCTACACCTAATTCCAATGCAGTATCTGCTTTAGTCCAACCAGCCTTTGACGGCCCAGGTGTTGCCTTCCCATATAGTTGTTGTTTAAGTTCATGAATCTCAGCCGTTAAGGCATCCATTTCCCAGAATTCCATTTCTTTACGATGAAAGTTTTCAGATTTTTCAATGATTTTCATTTCTAATTCTGTTAATTCACGGTCGTAAATACGGGCAGGAACTATAGTGTTTCCTTCTTCTTTAAGAACAGTTATCCTTCTACCACCAGCTAAGAGTTCATAAGTTCCATTGTGAAGATCTTTCATTGCGAGAGGACCTATAAGACCTGTCTCACGCATGTTATCTCTTAAACCAGTTATATCTCCCATATCTTTACGAGCACGATCACCTATGATTATTTTATCCATCTCTACCATTGCCACTAGTCCAACATCTATAGCCATTTAATTCTCCTCATTGAGTTTAAGTTTGTTAGTTAACATTTCTAGTAAACGTTCTGCCTGTTCAGGAGATACGTTAGGTACAACTTCCTTTTTCGCTTTCGTTGTAGTAGATTTTGTTTTAGTTTGTGGTTTAGGTTTTATCTTACGACGATTTTCTCTAATAGAAAGTATTAGTTGTAATCCTTCATCGTAAGATAATGTTGTTACTGATTTATAACCTAATGATGATAGATTAGCCATAGTTATCTACCCTCAAATAATTTACAGTCATTATTTTGATTAATTATAGTTGGAGGATTAGTAAAATTTAAATAAGAAGTACCTTCCTCGTACCAAGTATCAGGTCTTTGAATTCTGATTATGTTACTTGGACTTGTACATACATACTTAATTGGAATAATACCTCTAACTGTATTAAGAAATTTACACTTACTACAGTATATTTTCTCTGTCATTTCTTCTTTCCAATCTTCTTAGCATTGGCTAGAGGACTAAGAATTTCAGTAGGTTTGACTCTAGGTGACATTAGAGCACCAATTACTACCTGTCCATGTTCATCAATGAGGTCAAGTACTTCGTCCAATATCCTTGAGAATATTGCTTTACGTAGACCGTGGGTAGTTATTAGTTTGTTAGTTCGAGTCTGTTGTTCCTCAGTTATTTCGAAACTAAATCTTGGTCTATATTCATCGTTGTTCATTTTAGACTCCGAGATTGAAGGTTCTAATTTTTATATCTGAATTAGAATATATGAATTCAGAATATGTGTCGTAAGGTTTAAGTTGTTCAATTACTATTTCTGTAATCCCTGCATTGATTAAGGTACCTATACAGTTTTTACACGGTTGGATAGAGTTCATATATAGTGTACAACCTAATGTACTCACTCCATTTCTTGCCGCATTGGAGATGGCATTTTCCTCTGCATGTTGAGCAGGACATAGTTCCATGTGAGTACCAGATTCGTAACTAAGAAGTTTACGAGGACAGGTATTACCTATATCAGTGATTCCCCATATTTCTTTGTAATCTACTGATTGAGTAAGTAATTCAGATAATAATTTATCCTTAGTAAATCTCTCATGCCCACAATGAGGAACACCTCTAGGAGGACCATTGTAGCCTGTAGAAACTATAGACTTATTACGAACTAATATTGCTCCTATTTTTCGTGACAGGCATGAACTCTTGCTTGCGATAGATTGACAAATGAGATGAAAATAGTCATCCCATTTGTCGGTTGAGTTATTCTTTTTCATCTATGAATCGTTCCTTATAATCACGAACTAATGCATCAAGAAGAAAAGTATAGTTACGAAGATCACCTACTTTTTCATCCCATTGTTTTATAGTGAAATCTTCAGGATGTTTACACATATCTGCTATAGATGTGAAATGTTTAGTTGCCATACCTATTAAGGCTGAGTGAGGCGTGATTTTTTGTGCAGCACCAGCACGATAGAATTGTTCAAGACGATTTTCATCACCTGAATATTCAGCAGCCTTTTTCATTAATGTTTTTAAGGAACGGTTGTAAGAAGCATCGAGTTCTATCATAAATTCATTACTGTTCATCTTTTTTCTCCTTTTAAAAATTAGTTAATTGCCAACAGATGAGACTGTGATTGACTACTCACCATATGACTACACAATGTCCTTTTTCTGGCTTCTGTTGGCAATAAATAGTTATGATAAAAATTATCTTAACTGATGAATTCCTTCAGATCATTTTCGATCTCAGGTTCTGTGAAGGTTAGATCCTTTAGTGCCTGTTTAGCTTCACGAAGTTCATCTGAGAGATTTCCAATTTTGTAAATTAGAGCTGTAACTTCACTCTCAAACTCTCTTGTATTACAGTCTTTAACTCTCTCAATTGCCTTTTTTATTGCCTCTGTTTTTTCCATCTTCATTCTCCTTTTATCCTGTAAAGTTAGTTACTATTTGCTCTTTAATCTTCTGATCAAGAGTCTCGACTTCGATCATAAGTTGAGGAGGAATGGTAATGTTAGTTGAACCATATCCTTCGTTAAAGTTAGATTCTGAAACTTTAGTAGCCCCACATCTTACTTCATAAGTTCCACCTATGGTCTTCGTCTTGTCATCTTTTTCAATTATCTTCCATTTTGTTACTATAATTTTAACTTCCATAATTCCTCCTAAAAGTTAATAATAACCAGCAGGTAGGACAGACCTTGCCTGCTAGTAATTATGTTGAGGCTTAACAGTACCCGTAAACGGTGGCCGTGTCATTTTTAAAGACTTCGTCTCAGTCTACCTCAACATTCCCTCCACCTACTTTCTACCTCTTTGTGATGTACCTTTTCACAGTATTTTTATCTCCGTACTCATCATCCTTTTTGTAGCCAAGAACCATCCATCCTTCAAGTCCCTGTAGATCATCAGTCCAACTGAAGGGTTTAGAATAGTCAATACCAAAGGCTGCTGCGAAGGTTTTGAAATTGTTAAGGTTTCTTTGAAACTGCTTCGGATCAATCTTGTCACGGTCACGAAGGTCCCAGAAGAAATCATTAAACTCTGTTACCATCGGATTTGAAGGTACATCAAAAACAGGCTGATAATACTGAGCATTGTTTTTGTCACTTACACCTTCACGGACAGAGATGATTCTTCCTTTTACTTCGCTTCCTGCAGGAAGGACTAAAGGCTCCGGTGCGTTAGCAATTTCTTTCTCGAGGTCACTGTAATCTACTAATCCCATTTTGTTTCTCCTTGTTGTTAGAGGTTAATATTAATTTGACAGTAAAGAATTAATTTCTTCATTTATACTGTCAATAGTGTCAGTCATTTGATTTGCTCTTGCTGTTAATCCGTCATAGACTTCTTTAAAACATGAGCAGGGTCGTTCAGGTTGAAGATTATCACCTTTCAAACCTTTTAATTCGTCTATTGAATTAATTAATCTTGTAGTTGCATTTTCTAATCTACCCATAGCATGATGAATTATCATGTATTTAGGATCAATTGATATTGGTCCACTATCATCCCCACAGGATATATGACTAGCTGCATAATTCTTATTACCTGACTTCATTTATTTTCACCTCCTTTCTTTTGAATTAGTTATAATAAAAATTATCATAACTTGGTTATCCTTCAAGTTTTGGTTTATCTTCAGTTGAAAAACCACACTTTTTAAGCAGTGCTTTAATATCTGGTTCCTCTTCTGAATTAAGAACTCCTTTACCTTTTAGTCGACTACGAGCAACGTATTCGCCTAATGAGTCAATGAGTAATTCACGTTTAACTGGACTACCTTTTCCTTTAAGGACATAGATTTCGTCAAAAAGGAGAGGGATAGTAACAACTGCTTGGCCAGTAGTGAAAAAACGATAAGTTACTTCATCCTTTGAAACTCCAGTTTTTGGGTCTACATAAATGACTTTTCTATTCTCACGCAAATGACCAGTAAGAATGAAGTCACATGGTAGTTTCATAAACTTCTTTATGTAGTTTGTCATCTCAAGTTTCTGAGGTGTATAGTCATGACGATGTTGAGGACTTTCACCTGCTCTTCCTTTGGAGGCTAGGCCATAGTTCATTACAGCATCACCCCAAGTTGTGGCACTATCCAAACAATAAGTTCCAAAGTGGTTAAAGTAACCTATTTCAAATCGTAGATCTATAGCCTTTTTCCACTTAGCAAATTTGTCAGGGGTAAAAGGATCATCTGCTTCCCATTGAGTATCGGCTATGATTTGTCCTTTAGGATTGCTCTCACTTCTGATGAGGTCTCGTAAGGATTTCGTCCCTCCAGGATCGAAGGAGTCAATGTGAATAGGGAATCGACAAGTTCTGAGTAGATATGTCTTGCCAGCATTAGTTTCTCCGGTAAGAAGTAGAGAGAACCTTTTTTGTAAAGGGTCATTGCTGTAGTATTCTTTAACTGCTTTGAGTTCGTTGAGGTAATCATAAGGCATTAATTTTCTCCTTCTTTTATTATATCTGATAAATAACGTTTCTTTAAAACTTTACCTACCGCATCAGGTATACTTTTTATCTGCCCATCTTCCCATGGAATAGGAAGGCCACCTATGTCGATGAGTTGGTCAATAATATCTTCAATAGGAATATCATGACGTAGAGCAAGAGAAGTCATACGACCTACAACCTCAGCCTTGGCCATGATAGAGGCACCAGATTTACCTATGGTGCAAAAGACATGACGAGGTTTGCCTTGTTCATCTTCGGCAATAGTTATGTACATATTGCCATAGCCGGTTGGAATTTTAGTAGTGAATGATTTTAGAAAGTCCAAGTTACCCTCCAAAATTTAGATTAATAATATTCTTACTTGCCTTCTCATCTGGACGCCAGAATTCTACTTCAAATCCAATAGGAGGGTCTTGACATCGTTGAAGTGGATTAGGCCAGGACATGCAGAAATCATGGTAGATACAACCTCTATATGATGTACAATGTTTAGGATTCATCGGATAGGCCATCATTACATTATCGTCTTCTTTACATTTGTCAAGTATTTCCATTTCATAGTCAATATCTGCACAAATACGATTGACATTCCAGAGCCAGACATTCATTTGCTCAGGTGTTTTATAAACAGGTGCCTTTTTAAATGTAGCATAATAGCCTTGAGGTCGTGCAGCAGAACCACGGGATAGATAGGTAAAACCTACACCGTAGAATTCTACACCTAGAACCTTCTCAATAGGAAACATACAATATAGACAATGAGTGTAAGTTCCATTTTGGACAGATAGGTAGAATTGATTAACCCAACTATCGTATTTTATATAATTTTCCGTTGTAGTTTTATGATCCCAAGAAAAGATCATTTCATCTTCTTTACGTCGCATAATAGAGTCCATACGATAATGGAGGACACGAGTTTCGCTGATAGGAACAGTGCCAGATATTTCAGTCATCTTGTTCCCATTGATTTCTACGACTTCGTTTTCTTGAAGATCAGATAGGAGATAAGGATCTCTGGATAAAGCAAGTAATGCAGAAAGAACAGCTGCGGGATTTTTAGGGCTATAGAGTGAGTCAGTTTCCTGTGAGAATTCCTTACGGTATTCAGTAATGAAGGCATTATAAGCTCCTTCAACATCATCATAGCCGTTAAGTAGTCCATACTCACGAGCCTCATGCCAACAGGAACCGAAGTGTAGATCATGAGCGGGAATGGATAGTTTCCAACCTAAGATATGACGATAGAAATACATACGAGGACAACCGTACCAATCATCGAGTTTTGAACTATCTTTAACTTCCCATGCAGGGTTAGGAATAAGTAGCATTTAATCTCTCCTTTTTTAATTCTTCTTTATTTAATGTATTTATTTCACCTACTTTAATATTGTAACTTCCACAGTTTCTACATTTTGTAGGTTTATCATATACTTCAAATACTGTTAGATATAACCTAAGTTGACCACAATTAAAACAAAAGTATTCCCATTTAGCATTCATTTAATTAGTGCCTCCTTTGCTAAGAGGAGATTTTTTAAAACTATTGGTTCGAGGAATATTTTATCTGTAGGTTGAAAAGGGTCATTAGCGTGGAGCCAGATGCCATTTTCTACAAATAATGCATAGACTCCATCACCTATGTATTCAGTCTGAACAGTTTGTCCTTTGTATTCTATTTTATACATTAATAAACTCCTTTATCAATAGCAGCAATAGCTGCATCGACTTGAGATTGTGGGACAGAAACCCAGATGAGGATATTTCGTAAATCTGTTAATTCACTATTGGCTTTAGTCCGTAATTCAGAAATATTTCCTTTAACCCAATAACGACAGAATGGTTTGCCTTCTGAGTTAAAGGAATTAATGAATCCGTATTCTATGTCAGGATGAGTTAATATTGCTTTACCTTCAGCATCTTTTGCATGATCGGGAATGTAGGCTATTTGACTTCCTCTATACATATCACGTCCATCTTTCATTTTCATCTTATTTTCCTTCCATTTAACATTTTAGTTATGATAAAAATTATCGTATCTATTCTCCAACGCAATCTCATTATAGTGAGTTCCCATTGATTAGTTACTTGCTAAATATTTTCATCCTAATTCAATATAAGCATTTAGTTCCACTGGAATAGATACGATCTGTCATCCCATGAATTCGTCCGAGAAAACATGATTACGTTCTATGTATTCTCCGTCTTTGAATAACAATAGATTTAGTTTATGATGCTTAACTGCGAATAAACATGCCGCAATAGTATTCATCATATTCAACGCACAGGGGACTATATAGTCATCAGGAGTTGAATCCTTTAATCTTTCGCCAAACTGACGAAACATGTTGTTAGTAGCGTAACGATTCATAGGACCTTCAGAGAGAAAAATAATGTCTCCAAATTTCTTAGCGGCTTCAAAGTTATGTGTTGAATTATTTACGATAAATACCTTTTGCATTTTAGTTATTCCTTTAGCTGACGAATTTCTACATAACACCTCTCCCACGATTTAGCTGCAGGATAGAAGCCGACGATAGTACATTCCAGTTTACGTCCTGCTGCAAGTTTGGCAACTACTTCGGAAGAGAATTTTTTAGGAACGTAACCAAGCATAGTTTGAGTTACTATTTCTGTTTCAAAATCAGTGTCCTTATGTTCATAAATTAGTTTCACTGCATTAGGATCGTATTGGTTAGTAGGTTCAGGAACAATCATTAGTTCTACATCAATTCCAAGAACGTCTAATACTTCATTCATCTGATGATGTTGAACTCCTGCGATGAAGAATGCGTGAGTGATTTCATAGTGTCTTTCAGGTGGTATACTTTCTGCCATCTCAGCTATTTCCTGATCGTCAGGAATGCAATTTTCTTCATAATCTAAATCTTCTTTAGTAAGATCTGCTCCATTATGTTCTGCATACCTTCTAATATCTTCTTCTGTTCCACCCATTTCTAATATTCTATCATCATCCATTTTAATTCCTCCAATTAAATGTTAAAGGTTAAATTATAGATTTTCCATCTTCCTCCTTTTTATTATTATCAATTAGTTTTAAATTCTTCCTTCTTAACTTTCCACATCCTAAACAACGATAGGCATGTTTAGTTTCACCTATGATTTTCCACTTCTTTGGTTGGCAAAGATCACAAGAGGAAAAAGTCATGTATTTAGATTCTGTCATAACATTATCTCCAAATCAAAGCATCCTTTAGGAATGCCTTTGTTTGTTAAGTGTTGATAGTGAACTATTGCCTCATGTCCGGCGAGATCATCACGACAAAGCCAATACTTCTCCCTTTCTTCATCATCAAGTCCTGCACTGACAGAGAAGAAATCACCTTCTTGGGAGGAAAGAATGATTGAACCTATACGACGTTTAGGAATTCCATCTTTTGATATTTCCTCATTCCAACCGACTATTTTATAATTATCTACTCTCTTAGGTTTAAATTTCATTATCCATCGTGATCTTTTATTTATCTCATATGGAGCAAATAGGTTGCGAATAATTATTCCTTCATATTTTTGCTCTATAACCTCATCATAGACTTTTTTAACTTCATCTATTGTCTCGCATATCCAGTAAGGAGCGAGGAATAGAGGAGGTTTAATAGCGTCTGCCATTGAGTTTAATCTTAACATTCTTTCACTTTGAGTAATGGTTAGGTCTTGAAAGTCGAAGATATGAAATTGCATCTCACGATATCGAGGATGAATGTTAACCTCACGAGAACAGATACTGTGAATAAAATCATGCCCACTTTTATAAACAGTGCTAGCCATTCCTTCAAGAAATAGTTCATGACTATATAATTCTCCATCAGGAACCCAGGTTATGCCTAGTTTGTCTAATGCCTCATTAATGTGAGGTAGACAGAAAAAGGGATTTTCTTCAGATGAAAGAATCATATAGTTCCCATTTTGTAGTTGTCTTCCTACACAACGATCTCCATCATATTTTATTTGTACAAGAAATGGAGGTTTCCAACTAAGCAGTCGTTTATCCTCATAGGGATAACATTTAACTATATTTTTCCAACGATTAGATTCGGCCATTAGATTCTCTCCTTTGTAGTTCTTCTTCAAAGAGGTCTAAATATTCTGTAGTTGGGCTACTGAGTACTTCATCTAATTCTTGATCAAAATAGTATTGAGCCATTTCACCTTGTGGACCTGGAGTACTGAGATATAAATTAAAAGTATCTACTGAAATGAATCCATTTCTTTTGAGGAGATTTATTGTATTCTGAATATGTTCAGTAGTCATATCTTTAATTGCTATCTTTCTTCCGTCTTTGGTTGTCCAGAGTAATTCTTTTCTATCTGCCATTTTATATCTCCTCAGCATTCTTTATTGCTTCGTAGAGATTTTCTATAAATGGCATAACTTCGCATGGATCGAGATATAAATTAATCTCATTCTTTTCTTCATCCATGATTTTAATAGTTTGAGCATCAAGATTTGTAAATTTATTACTATGGATTGAAAGTGTTCCTTTATGATGGAAATTAATAGATATGTTACTCATCATTTTCTCCTTTCATAAATTCTTTATATGAAGTTAGAAAATCAGACCATTCAACTCCAATAATAATATAGTATTCTTTCTTTCCTGATAGATGATATAATGACCAGTATAAAGTAGAATTATATAATGAAGTGGTAGTTTTTGAAACTATTTCAGCAGATATTACAAATTTATCTTTAGGAAACTTTTGTTTGAGATTGTGTAGAATGTCTTGTAATTGTTTTTCGGTAGGGAATTTTGTCTCATTAATTCTTTTTAATTTCATCTTCTTTTCCTTTCGTCATTAATTTTAAGTTGTGATAAAATTTATCACATCTATTTTTTCATTTCATTTTCGTACAAATTAAAGGTTATTAAAAAGTCCTGAGAGGAAAAGGAGGCAATCTATAAACTCTCAGGACTCACATTTGGCCTAGGAGAGCCAAAAACTACTTTTTACTTCTTCGCCTTCTGTTTCAATGCAGCCAGCATCTCTGCCTGTTTTGCCGGCTCAGCATTTTCAAACATAGCGATGAAGGCCTGTTCGGGGTCAACCTTAACACCCTTAACAGCCACGCCCATCTTTGCATTACCAAGACTGGTCTGAATAGTTGCAAGTGGAATGCCTTTCTTCATCTGTCCACGCATGTTACCCTGGAGAGTGATTATCCAGTTTGCGATTGCATTGGCTTTTACTGCATCTTCGCCAAACATCTTTACCATGTCTGCCACTGTGTCAGGACACTCAACGGCAATGGTATAAGGGCCAACTGCCTTTTGAACTACTACACCTTTTTCATCTTTTTTCTCTGGAACTGTTGCTACTACGCTAATTTTACCCATAAAAATTTCTCCTTCTTTAAAATAGTTAATAAAACATCAGTTAATAAAAATGGCATTAATGCCACTGAAAGCCGAATTGTAACATAAATAAAATTCAATGTCAATACCCAAATTGGTACAATTAACCATGTTATGATTTATCAGGTATTTTCCTTTTAACTACTGTTCCCTGAAACTCTGGAGGACGAATGTTAACTTTCTTTCCATCTTTTTCAATAATAGTTCTACCTACTACTTTTAAAGTCCCTTTGAGTTTAGTTTTTGTTTCAAGTTGTTCCTCTTTCCTTCGTAGTTGATAATCTTCAAATGATTCGTTAGGTTTTCGTTTAGTGCTCATTTTTATGCTCCTTAATTAGATTTGCAATAATTCTTTCTGCTGCACCTTCTCCATTATCTCTGTTATATGCCCGGGTATATAGTTCATCACCTTTAAGATTAATCTTCATTACTCTACCCTGAAGATAATCGAAAAAGGTAGTTTCTTTTAGTAGTTCTTCTGCCTGCTCTTCTGTCATAGGTTTAGGATTATAACGTAGGAATCCCATACCCTGTGGTTTAGAGTTATTGTAGAGTGCTGCTAATACTTTTGCCTTTGATAATTTACTAATGTCCATTGTTTTTCTCCTTTGTTTTTAAAAGTTGTTGATCGAGAAGTTCTCTTGTAAGATCAAGTATTCTTTGTTGTAGTTGATCATTCTTGAAGAGAATTTGTTTTGTAATATCATCTGTAACTATCCCAGATAAATAACCATTATCTGATAATACTGTTAGTGCCTCTTTCCTCCACTTTTCCAACGTTCTTTTACTTATCATCTTTTTCCTCCTAAGTTGTTACAAACTCTCCATTAAAGTCTATCCCATAATAACCTTCAATTTCTGGTAAACCATAGTCAAGTGCTAACTGATGACAAATTTTTATTGCATCAACAGTTGCTTCATCTCTACGTATTCCCTCACCAACAGAGAAAGTAATCATAGGAACTCCTGATTGCCAACCTTTTGCTGCTAGATTTCGTATTTTCTCTAAATCTTCCTTTGTTACCATTACTCCTGTCTTTTTCATTTCTCTTTTCTCCTTTCGCTCTCCAAATCTTCTGAAAACTTATTATATGGGAGAGCCTTAAGTATAAACTGATTATCCTTATTCAGGAGATAACAACTACCCATGTAGAAGTGATTATTATCTGGGCGAATTGTAACTATCTGAGGAGGAGTATAACTCCTAGAATCCCACTCCAGACTAATATGGAAAAGAAGTATGGAGATGATTAGGACTAGGAGAAGAATTATTATTCTCCCTTGAAAGTTGCTCATTATTTCCTCGTTCCTCTCTTTCCTGTTAGACGTTTGTCGAGAACTATTTTTTTATGTCTAATTTTTAAAATAGTTCGTAATCTTTTTCTCCACTTATTTTCAAAATACCTTTTATATACTTCAAATTCACTGTTAAAATAACTATTTGGTTTTAAACTATCAGGATTGTAATAATACTCTTCATAAGTAGTATTTTTCATTCTATACAATGTACAACGTCTAAAATGAAAATATCTTATTTTTTTCATTCTTCCTCCGAAAAATTAAGATATGATAATTTTTATCATAACTATTTTTTCATCATACTTTTAAGTTTGCCTAACAAATTTTTAGCTTGACTTTGTGTCAAATTAGGCACAGTCATTTTCTTCTCTTTTCCACTTTCTCCTACTTTAATGACTTTAAGCCTTCCATCTAATTCGGCAAGTTTCTCATCAATCTCTTTATATAACTTACCTTCACTCAGATATAATTGATAAACTAGATCAGCTTCACTTTTCTTAGTTAGATAATTTTTATACAGTCTTTCAAGAGTAGTTTTACTCTTAATTAGTTCTTTTCTTAGAACTATAATTTTCTCTTCTATTTCTTCCATAATTTACTCCTAACAATCTAACATTATATGGCAGTTTTCTTCATACTTTGAACATTGAACTCTTTCATCATCTCCGTTTAATAGTGGGTCACCTTGTTTTCTTATCTTCCAACCACTATCAATTCCTGTAGGATTTTCACTATTAGCAAAAGTTTCTACTTCTTCATCAGACATAGTTTTAACTACACAAACTTGCATTGTAAGTAATCCTTTATGAGTTATTTCACTTTTCATAATCTTTTCCTTTCATTTTTTATAGTTAACAATCCCAGCCTCTTCGGCCCAAACAGTCCAAGGTTCCATAATCCTTTCACATTGGTCACTATAAAGTCCTAGTGCAAAACTACTATGCCAACACTTTCCACGATAGTTTCCACTAGGACAGTTACAAATGAGCCTATTTCTTTTCTGTTTAATCACATACATATAAACACTGTCTTTAAAAACCTCAACAACATTAACTGCTTCGAGGAGACGGAATTCGTAATCTATGTTATTATGTTTAGTGAATAGAGTTTTCATTCTTATTTTACATACTAAGATTTAATTGAAATTCTTTCAAGATCTGTTACATACTTTATTAATGATTCTTTTCCGAGAATACTTCTTAATGCTATATTTGCACCAATAGTTTGAAAGATATTTATCATAATAGGTATTGTTTTCATCATGTCTATTACTTTATACAGATCAAAAAGTTGTTCATCAGTTAAGGTAGATGGTTTAGATTCTCCAACAAATTCCTTCTTTTCCCTTTCATACTTTTCAATTTCTTCTGCTACTTTGCCAGTAAACATTAACATAGTTTTTTCTCCTTAATTTTAAATTGTTAATAGTTAATTAATCCTACCATTTAAAAAGTCATTTAAAATCTTCTTCGTCTCTCTTGCTTCTTCTCCTCTCCAATATTGAAGATTTGATATAACATAACGAACTTGCATTTTCATTGATTGATTTGACATTTCTGGAAATGCTAAGGCAGTTCTTGCATAAGCTATTGCATAACCATTGTTTCCACTTCTTGCATCTATCGTCAAAATCTTTTCTAATGCTTCTTTTAATTGAATGTGCATAGTTTTTCCTTTACAATATAGTTATGATAAAAAATATCATAACTAATGTTTTAAGATTTCCAAATAATCCTATACCCATGCCTTAATATTACTTCAAGCAAACAGTAATAACAATCAGATCTTGTCGTTCGGTCAGTAACAATGTTACCTTTACTGTCGAGATACTTTATTATATACATTATCTATCCTCCATAAAATTGTTTACAGTCACTTAAATCAATCATACCATTAATATCAATAGCTAATGGCATAGTTATATCATTATCCTCACTTTCTGCCCAGTTATAGAAAATCGGACTCCATGTATTACCTTCAAAATCACAAATTATAGGTTTATCATCAGGAAACATTTTTAATAGTTCTTTTAATTCACCTACATTATTTATTACTTTTTTGTCAAACATTTAATTACCTCATATTAAATTGTTTACAATCATTCACACATTCCAATTATGCCAATTATCCCATATATTGAAACGGGTTGTCAATGATTATTATGTGTAGTTTGTTGAATCAGTTATGATAAAAAATATCACATCTATTATTTTGGGCTCATTCTCCACAATATCCACACAAGAACTACAACCACTACCAAACTAACAACCGCTTTCATCTTTATCATCCATAGGCTCTTTATTATCCTTATTGATATTCTGATTAACGACAGAATTATCGAATGCTTCGCACTCGGTAGTTTTTAATTCTTCACTATTGACGATATAGGACGCTTCGCATCCTGTTGTTTTTTTATCTTCAATTAACAGTCCTTGACTCTTTAACCACTCAATGTCAATAGGTTGTTTATATTTAGCAATTTCAAGTCTGTCTCTTTCTTTAATTCCTTCTAAATATTCCTCTCTACTCATTCCTTGTCTCACATATGCATGATCTGTTTCAGTATCTACATAACTATAACTCCTATCAAACTTTCCCTTTCTAACTCTCTGATCTTTCATTTTCATTTTCTCTCTCCTTATTATTTTCTTCATTAATTAATGCAATTCCTTTTTTCTTAGTTTCTTCTATCTCTACTCTTTTTGCCTCTGTTATTTGTTTATCTATTTCATCCCAGTCAATCTCTGTTCCACTACATTCTTTATTCTCTATATCAACAACTCCTGCACTCCCATCATAGGCTTCAATACTACTATTTTTATGCATCATCTTAAATGCTCTAGGAATTACTTCCTCAGGATTAGTTCCTTCATTCCTTAGATTATTCATACTAACTCCATTCATTAGTTTCTTCCCTCCTCTCTTCATTATACTCTCTTGCTTTAGATCTTTCGCACATAGATAATCATACGCACTCCTCACATCCATCAATTCTTCATCTTTCCCAATCAACTGATTATCTTCAAGTGTTTCAATAAAGGCCTCTAATGACCAGTTAATTAACTTACTCAAACTTCTCATCCTCACTCCTCTCATACTCCAAAATCTATCCAATCTTGCTAATGTACATAGGTCTACCCTCGCACTAACAGGCATACTCCTCTCTACCTTTTCTATATTATAGTCTCTATTTCCTCTCATTTTCACTCCTCCGAATAATATGATTCTATTAAATATATTCTAAAATCTTCATCCTGTCGTTTCATCTCAAAATATATTCTATTAAATTCCTTCTCTTCTATTCTATCTTTTACCGATTCACTATGGTTATTTTTACCTTTAAAATAAATACCTGTTGCGTTATAGTATAAACCCATAACTTGATACATTATTAGATAATCACTATCAACTAATATTCCCATACTTCCTATTTCAGTTTCAAGGAAGTTCTGTACCCTTCTTATTCTTTCTTTTGTTAAGCTCTTTAATTTCTTCATTTTCTCCTCCTAGTTAATTATTAATTGTAACCATGTCATTATGTCACATTGTCATAATATTTTGTCGTAAATTGTTAGTCCTACATAAAAAATGTATTTTACATACATTTATCATATCTATTACAATATATATTTTATCCTACACCATTCCACTACAAACCTACAAATATATTTTTTATATATAGTATATATGTAATATATATTACCTTCCTACACTTCTACTCCTTGTAGTTTGTTTATATTTTTTTTAATAGATATGATAAACATTTCCTCAAATGATTTTTTATGTGTGACTAACAATCGACAAAAAAACAATGATATAACGTTACCATATTACATTTTTCGTGTCAATGATAAATATTGTACAATTAACGACTAATGTCATTATAAGGTAAAAAAAAGACAGACTAAAGATTATTAGTCTGCCTTAATTTTAGTTATGATATATTTTATTATAACTGTTTAACCCCTTAATCCTACCTGCCATAGTTGATAAGCAGGAAAGGATTAAGCCTTATTAATAAAAATAACTTGCTCCTGCTTGTCTGTCTCAATATCATTTAACACTTGATATTCTTCTGGCGTTAAACAAGGTCCTGTCCATGATAAGCATATGCCCTTATTATAATTAGCACATGCATTTCCATTTTTACAGGTACATTTGATTTTATTCTTCATGATTTTTTCCTTTCATTAGTTTTAGATATGATAATTTTTATCATATCTGGAATGTTCTGTTAACGTACATTATTGACAGGATAGAATGATTGATAATAAAATAACCTGTTACTTTTTTCCCTTATTTTTAACCATAGCTTCGAGTTGTTTAATAAAGGCCATTTGTTCTGCTTCACTTTTAGTGTCAAATGATGCTAGAACCTTTTCCTCTGGGTCAATATAATTAGCCCCCGGGCTTGCGGCGTCAATCTTTACCGTCTCACCATTGACAAGCTTTTCATAATTCTTTCTCGCTACTCCGTTTTGATAGGATATTATGTCACTTTTTAATGCCTTAGCCATAACGTCTTTAAACGTTAATCCCTTATACGATACCTCAACATTAATGTTTTTTGTTACTCCCGCTAATTTTCCTGCTTTATCAGGGCTGACTTTACAAACCTTCGTTAATGTTATATCTAATTTATCATTATAATTATCCTTGTTTAATGTTGCCATAATAGACTCCTTTTCACATTGCAATGTGTTGTTATTAGTCTATCCTGTCAACAATATACATTAACAGAAAACATACTATATTCAATTGTCAAGGAACATTATTACAACAATGGGCAATTACCATGCCTCATCGTTTTGATTACATCATAACATATTAATAGTTGCTTGTCAAATAACCAATTAAACACGATGGGTAGGTACCCCACTTAGGGGGTATTTTTCTAATTCGTGGGGGGGATAGAACCCTTTACACTCCGTTAAAATTTTTTGAATATTGTACCAAATTGTACAAATAACATGACTATCGCATATGACAATAGCATGTGACTATTGAAAAAATTATTTTAAAAAATTTTCAGATGTGATAATATTTATCATATCTAAAATCAATTGTACAAAATAATACGTTGACGAGATTTTTTAATTATGTTATTATGGAGGCAGAAATGGAGAGGATTTTATGGATTTAGTTATTAAACAGAGAGAAGGACTTTATGGATTTGACTATCGGGAAGAGGATGGGAGACGGGTAGATCCTAACGAACGTAAAGTTTATAATATAAAGCAACTTTGGCAACGTAACCATGAGATAGTTAATCTTTCTGCTATGGGATGGAAAGACTCTGACATTGCAGAAATTTTAAACATTACAGTAGCGACAGTTAGCAACACGTTGAATTCAGATCTTGGTAAGGCTAAACTGGCTGAAGTTCGTTTTGGCCGAGATGAAGAAGCGAAAAAGACTACGGAGAGAATTCGTGTTCTAACAAATAAGGCCCTTGACACTTATGATGAGATATTTTCTGCTGAGGATGAAACTATCCCACTCAAAGATCGTGGAAAGTTTGCAGAATCTTTTATTAAAGATGTTAGTGGTCTACGTGCACCAATTCGTGTAGATCAGCGATCACTGCACGTTTCGATGACTAAGGAGTCATTAGATGCAATTAAACAACGTGGGATAGATGCTATGCGTGAAGCAGGACTTTTGGCAGAAGAACAACCAGTGTAACGGCAGAATCTGATGTACTTTTTTTGAGTTGGGAATAACTTTAGTTACGATAATTTTTATCACAACTGGGAATTAATGAAAACAATTGAAGAAATAATGATGGACGATGTTCTTGCTGCGTGTAGTGTTAACATTCGTGTATGTGCTAGGGCATTATTCCCAGATCTATTTTATGCTCCCTTTTCCATTCTCCATGATGAGATATTTAAACTCATCGATGCAGGTCATCGTAAAATAGCAATAGCTGCACCTCGTGGAATTGGAAAAACAACTATCGCTCGTACCGTTGCAAGTCGTGGAATTCTATTCCGTGACATTAATTTCATAACTTATGTTTCAAACTCTTCAACCTCTGCAACACTCCAAACAGAGAATATTAAACGTGAGTTGGTCAGTAACAAAGACATTCGTCAACTCTTCGGTTCAATAAAAGAAAGTGATTTTGAAGCTGAAATGGATGAGTCATTTTCTAAAGAATCCTGGGTAGCCTTTGGTAATACCCTCGTCATGCCTCGTGGTGCAGGACAGCAAGTTCGTGGACTTTTGTGGAAGAACTACCGACCACAGCTAATTATCATTGACGACCTAGAGAAAAAAGACGAACTCCTAAATCCAGACAATCGTGAATCGTTAAAGGATTGGTTTCATTCAGATTTGGAAAAATCTATCAACCGTTATGCAGATGATTGGCGAATAATCTACATCGACACACTCAAACATCAAGACTCTCTCCTTCAAGAGCTTATCGAATCATCAGACTGGAAATCTATAGTCCTTTCTATATGTGACGATAACTATCACTCCAATGCACCTGATTATATGACTGATGCAGAAATACAAGAAGAATTAACTTCTCATCGTGAGAAAGGTAAACTAGACATCTTCTACATGGAATACATGAATGCTCCTACGGCAAAGGAAGATGCATCGTTTAAAACTGAATATTTTAAATACTA
>Ga0172380_10004237_pt1 | contig 18641 bp, 13 predicted proteins | sample Leawe162metaG_FD_119747 | JGI IMG/M metagenome (GOLD analysis project Ga0172380, IMG submission 119747) | Leachate microbial communities from a municipal landfill in Southern Ontario, Canada - Leachate well 162 metaG | ecosystem: Engineered > Solid waste > Landfill > Unclassified | place... | reverse complement strand
CCTGCCCAAATAAAGTCCCTGATGGCGGAAGGCTATGTGGTTTCTCCAGCTGACCAACTGATCAGGAAGTTCGCCGAGTTTCTGACGTTCAACAAATGCCCGGATAACATGGACAATCTGCCTGCGCCTTCGCCGCTGTTGACCCGCGCCGAGCTAGAGGCGTTTGTCGAGGAGTTGAAAGTCAAGTCAGTGACAGGCGAGTTGTTGCCCAAGCTACAACCGCACGGCCTGACCATCAACCTGACTCCTTTAGATAGCGAAGGCCAAGTCCGCCGCTGGCTGGTCACACAGCTCTACGACCAGGGCCTGATTATGCACTCGATAGGCGACGATAAAGAACTAATGACGCTCGCAGAAGCCGCCGGCAAGCTCAGGGACAAAGGCTGTATCGTCGCCGAGCGGGATGACTTGCAAAAAGCGCTACGCCGCGCCTGTGGCGAAACCATCACTGTCCGGCGCAATACCGAAATGGTGGTTAAGATCAGCGCCGAAATCTATCAAGACTCGGAACAGAAGTTTTTTGAGGCGCTGAAGGGCTAGTAAAACAGCGGCTGCAAAGGGTCGCGTATTTCAAGCGCGGCCCTTCCAATACAGCAAACACCTATCGTGACGCTACGATGGCCTATCATTCCCACGATAGGTCATCGTCTACATGCCCCTGCTGCTGTTTTTTACGCCCAAGCCCCTGGCTAAATCCTACATCCACGGTTACTCTCGCAAGCTGAAAAGTGGCAAGATCGTCGTTGTCAATCCGCATTACGACAAACGGGCCAAAAAACAAACCGATGACATCACCTTTAGTGTCCATGACGGCCACGACGAGGATTTGGCTTTCGTTCATGAAGCGCTGACTGAACTGGCCGAGGTGGATGAACTGTTCCGCTTCCCGGTCAGCCGACAGGCCACCTTGCCCGGCGTCATGCGCGACATCGCCCCGGATTTTAATTTCATCGGCGACGATACCCGATTGGATGAAGCCAAAGAATCCGGTGCCGATCAGCGCCTGTTGTTCAAGACCGACAAAGGCAAGCCGTTTTATGTTTACCAAAAGGATGACGAGCTGTGGATTGATGTCAGCCGGTTAAGCACGGGAGAAGGCGGCGCGGCGATTTACATGGCGCTGGGCAATTATGCCTACAATACCAGGCGGATATTTATCGGTGACCCGGAAGGCTTGAGCGATGACGCGGTAATCAGGCGCACGGCCAATATGTTATCGCTGGCGCTTCGCTTTGGAACAACCGGTTTCATGGAACCCAGCCCGGAGCAAAAGCGCGGCATTCCCAAAATTGGCGTTGCGCCGTTAAAATGGCAAGGCAATGATGTTGATAAGACCAAGGCGCTGATCTATACTTTCCTGACTACGTTGCGCAATCAGTTCCCGGAAATCAAGGAAATTAAATATGACTTCGACAGCAAACAATTTGTTAGAACAAGAGATGGACAGCCCGTGGGGTGGGCCAAGTTCGATAAGTATCGAAAGGAGCATGGAACTGGAAGCGGAGCGCGAGCAGGTGCGGCAACGGCTCGTCGCGGCGCATTCATCCAGTCCCTTATATCAAGCCCGCGCGGCCAAAGACCCGGCATACTGGGACTCGTTTTATCTAGGGCGAATCAGCTAGTCAAGCAAGGCAATTTACCAGGATTGTTCGCCAGGCAAAAAAATGTATACCCTCTGGGGCACAAGTACCCACCGGGGCACAAGACCGGCGGGTTATCGGTTAATCAAGTCATTGCCGCTTTGCCCAAAAACGCCAAAGCCTTGCGCGATTCAGGCGTGTTGCGCGTCATCCCCACCATCTACCACGCCCCGCACGGCGATGTTATCGCCGCCGCCCACAGCGGTTTGCGTATCCAGGGTTATTACAACCGGACAGACGACCGCATCTTCCTGGTGGCCGACGCGCTAAACACAAAAACCTTGCCGGGCACCCTCCATCACGAACTGTATCACCGCGCCGAAGCCATTGACGGTCAATTGCGAGGGCAACTTAATGCCTTGGACAAGCGCTTGTCGGCGCGCTTTGATTTGGCCGCCCAGGGGCAGGCATCGGCCATTGAAAACGCCGCCTACCGGCGCGTCATGCGCGCGAATACGCCTAACACCCTGCAACTGAAAGAGTTTAAGGCTTACCTGGTCACTGAACATCACCACCAACCCCAAGCGTTTACTGGCGCTATTTTGCAATGGCTAAAGGATTTGTATGCGACTATTCGAGGAGCGTTAATTCGACAAGGCGTATTGCCTGGCGAGATAACCGCGAGCGATTTGAACGCCTTGGCCGCTTACGGCGCGAAACCACGGCGGGATATGCCATTGGCGAAGGCGTTTGCCATGACGCTGGCGGATGGAGGAATGCCCCATGCGGCTTAATATCCGCGTCGAAGGCAACCTTGACGACCTTAACGAAGAAATCAAGGCCAGGCTTAGCCGCGCGGTAGGCGAAACTGTCAAACAGGTGACGGAAAACTGGATCAACGCTATTAAACACGCCCCTTTGTCGCCTTATGACAAGGACAATTACGTCAAGAGCCTGCAACAGCAAACGCTATCGCCCTATGCCGCCGAAGTGTTCACAGACTACCGGCTGGCCGGAGAAATAGAACAAGGACGCCCGCAAAGGGACTTGAAAAAGGCGCTCAATACGTCAAACAAAGTGCGGATTTCGCACAGCAAAAAACATCCTGGGCAAAAATACCTGATTATCCCGTTCCGCCATAACACGCCGGGCAACAACAAACATGCCAGCGCCATGCCACCGGAAATTTACGCTAAGGCCAAGGCGTTGGAAAAAAGCCGGGTGTTGTCGATGGGGATGCGGCCAAGCCAGCAAGCGCAGGCGTCCGCAGGCGGCTATCTGTATACGCCGTATGTTGCACAGGCTAAGTATCAATGGGGCGGCAGGCTGGAAGCCGGGCTTGCGCCAAAACTCAAAGAGCATCACACGACCGACATATACGCGGGCATGACGCGCTTCAATACGTCCTCAGGCAAACAAAAAAGCAGTCAATACCTGACCTTCCGCATCATGGGCGAATGGCAAACTAATAAATGGCTAATCCCCGAGCAACCGGGGCTTAAACTGGCTGAACAGGCGACCGAAGGCGCGCAGGAAACGCTGGAATGGGCGGTAGGAAAAATTTTGGGTAACTATTAACACCCGCAATAGCGGCTATAAAACGTTTTCAAACCCTAACATCAAACACAATAACCTCTCCGTAATGCGGCAATACCGTCACATTAAGCCTGATTTGATCGCCATCGAGCACGGCGTTGATGGCTTTAACTTCACTGACTCTGGGGTCTTCCAGCAAGGCCGATTTCACATAAAACGCCGCCAATTGCGCCAGCGACGCCCGATTGATGCGGCCTATCAAGGTATCGGCAAAACAACCGTAGCCAGGATGGAACAACATCGAACGCTTGGGAACGACAACGCGCATACTTAACGCCTGCGTAAAATTAGCGATGTTGCTGGTTAAGGCAATGTCGCCGTCTATCACCGTCAGTTGTCCGTAATTGAACGGGTGTTCGCTAAGATAAATGTCGGTCAGAAACGGGTCGTGTTTTTCCGCAATGGCGGCGGGCTGGGCAATCGGCAATAAAATATCGTCGCCATAAGCCAACACGCCAGGGCCTGGTGTAGTCGCTAAATAAGGCGGCGATAACCCGTTTAGCGCGGCGATGTCCGGCCAGTGTCGGGCATGGCCTAAATAGCGCAGCGCCAAGCTTTGCAGGGTGTCGTCAACGCCTATAGTTTCGCTACGCCAACCCATTACTTGACGCCTTTAACGACATCGGTTGACCAAGCGTTCAACACGCCAAGACTGGGTGGATTTAAGGGGTCAACCGCCGCTAATTGACGGATTTTGTTTTCGGCGTCGCGCGATACCGTGTATTGTTCATCGACGCCTTGCAGCACCCGTTCAAACGTGTTGGTTCCGAGCAGCGTGAGCGGCGGACTACCGCCAGCCGTCGATGAACACAGCGACGCGCCGTAAATATCATAAACAGGCAATTGCCTGGCCGGGTTCAGGGTGTTCTTAAGCAGGCAAAACAGATTAAGGAAGGCTGAGCGTAGCAGCATGGCTTTTGCTTTCAGACTCTCTGGGATATTGGCTACGGCGGACACGGCCGCCATGATATTACCGGTGGCTTGTGTTAATCCTGATGCGATGCTGAATAAATTCCCGGTGGCGGCATTGGTGATGTTATTGCCGGATTGAATCACCGACAACACGGAATGGCTGATTTTTGCCGTTAATGCCACCGCTTTCCCGATAAACTCATGAACCGGGCCTAAAAAATCATTAATCCCTTTAATGGCGTCATCAGCAAGCTTGTCGATGGTATCCAGACTGGCTTGCCAGGAATCAATGACGCCGCCTAAACCGCTTGAGCGACTTTGTTCCAGGGCGTCTAGCGTTTCTTTAACGTCGCTGGACAGCCAGGTTAGGTTGATCTGGTAATAACTCAATAAGGGATTGGACTTATTGCGTTTGAGGACAAATGAGGCGGGCGCGACGACCCAGGTAAATTGATCAAGCTGGTCGTGGAACAATAATTTAACGTGATCGGGGTCAAGCCCCGTATTGACCGCCGTCGCCCGATCTCTGTGCCATTGCTCGTAAATAAACTGATGTAGCGCGATAAACGTGTCCAGGCCATTTTGCTGCGTACCTTGTCCCCAACCGGTATGCCCGGCGATTTGCACGGTTGGAATCGCCTTGCCAAAACTATCGGCGAACGCGCCGCCTAGCGTATGGTGAGTAGTCAGCCGCGATGTGTCGGTGCGGGTGAGTTCTTCCGGGCGAATCGTCAGCGTCATTTCTTTAGGCGCGCGGCCATTTGTCCCGTTAGCGTTATTCAGGTTATGGTAGATAAAAGATATGGGCCGGGTGGCCTGGCTTTGGTCGGGTGTTGGCATAGGCTAAGTATAGCGTCACGACAACTTTAACGACAACAGCGCCTGTCGTGACGGTAGCATGGGGCTTATGCGTTCATTATCAGGAATTATCCGCTATGCCCCTCTTTATTTACATCTACCCACCTGGGCACAAGAGCAAACCCTTTGCTAAAGCCTTCGTTGCCGAGCATCAACGCCGCTTAAAAAACGGCAAGACCGTCACTATTGCCGCCTATTACGATAAGCGCGTGAAAAAGGCCGCGCAATACGCGCCGGATCACGGCCACGATGTAAACCACCTGTCCGACGAAGATAAGGCCAAGTTTTCAAACATGCACAAAGAGCAGCATGTCGCTCATTTCTACGAAGTCCATGCCTTAAGCCGTAAACTGGCAGCCGAACAGCAATTGTTGGCGACGCTGGAGCGTAGCGCTAAGCGTTACGAAGTCGAGGGCAACAAGAAAAGCGTGACCGCCGTGCATAATAAAATCTATGCGCTAAAGCAGCATATCCGCCGCCATGAACGAGATTTAAACCACGCCAAGGCCATTGTTGAAGGCATTGGCAAAATGAAGCATAAGCTGATCGAAGGTTCAGGCGAGCTGAAAGACGATGCGGACAAACAGCACGCACATTATGTTGAAAAATTGGGTGAGCGGTTTGCTACGAGCAAACAAAAACCCATCTTAAAACCGGAAAACTTTATTGCCGCGCCCGATGGCGCAACGGATTTTGGCGAAATTACCCCAGAAATTTCAAAACAGATTAGGCGACAAGCCGGAAAAATAAAATTGCAAATCGGTATCGATTCGCCTAGCGAAAAATATGGCGTCGCTCATATCGAGGCTGGACATAAAAAAGAAATTGAAGCATTGGGCTTGTCTATTCCTGAGTTTGTCGCCAAGGCTACGAAAAAGCCAGACGAAATCAGGCAAGGAAGTGGTAGCGCATTATTGCTTGTTAAGCAAATAACGACAAAGCCAGCTTTAGGCAAACTGGTGTTTGTTCGGTTAAAACCGTCAGAAAAAGGTGATTTTTATCGAGTAGAAACGGCTTTTGTGAAGCCGATGGGGAGAATATCAAAAAATTATCCGCTGCTTTGGAGCGCGTCCGTTCCGCACCCTGAGGAATCCAGCATTCCGCTCGCCTCTGCAACTGCGTCATCAAAACCCGCTGGCGATGACCGTTCAACCGGCGCACCGGCGCAAAGCAACGACGACACGAATATACCCCAACCCGCCAAAAAAGCAAGCCTAGATGACGACCTAATCCCCAACAGCCCAAACTACCGTTACCGTGATACCGGAAACGTGTCTGGATCCAGTAAGGAAAAGGCCGCCAATCGTATAAAAAATGCAGGCAAAACGGGCGCACGCCTGAATGCCACCGATATTGATTGGCAAGAGATCGAACAAAACCCACGCGAAGCCAAAACCTTGATTACCAAGGCTAATTTATTCGGTGCAGTGGACTGGAACGCGCTTAAAGTAACGGGCATGGAACCCGGCGCTGGCTTCCTTATTGATAAGGTTTACCACTCAATCGCCAAAGAAGGCGGAAACTCAGAACGGGAGCGCAAAGATTACGCTTTAGGATTGCAGACCATACGTGACCGGATGGAACCATGCAAAACACCTGATGAGGTGATGAGAACACTCTCTGAAATATCGGATGAATTCATGGGCAAGATGCAATCTGAATCCGGCGAAAATGCTAAAAATCCATTATCAGATGTTTGGACCTCACTTGGAAAAAACTTTGTCGGACTTATCAAGCGCGGATATAAATATAGCGGCATAAATTATGCCCAATTTAATCCAGCCATTTACAAATCCGGTAATAAAACCTTTTTAACCCATGCCATAAATGCCAAGAAAGGCGATGTAAAAGACTGGTCATGGGCTGAAAAAGACCCGCGTACCGGATCAGGTAAAGCCATGCCACGCGAAAAACCGTTTCAATTATTAGTCGCCGATAAAATTACCCGCAAAGGCGGCAAGCAAATCAATATCGACTCCACCAAGGCATTAAAGGATTTGGTAGGTTTGCGTGACGTACAGTCCGGCAATTGGGTTTTAAAGGACAAAGACAGCGCTATTTTTCACGTCCAAAAATGTGCAGAAGCCTTTAGTGATTTGAGCGACATCCTGGGTGTGCCGTTAAACAAAATCGCCTTAAACGGCAGATTGGCAATGGCCTTTGGCGCGCGCGGTCATGGTAATGCACTGGCTCACTATGAACCTGTGCAACGTGTCATCAACCTAACCAAGATGAAAGGCGGAGGCTCGTTGGCGCATGAATGGCTGCACAGCGTTGACAACATGATTGCTGAAATGGAAGGTGGTCAAGCTGGAACCGTCAATCATTACATCAGCGAGAATCCTGATTTATTGCCAAACGGGAAGGTTAAGGATGCCGTCATTAAGCTCAGAAAAGCCATGATGGAAGGCGACATGCCTATAAAAGCGGTTGTCCAATACATGCCTAAAGATATTGCCACCGCCAAGTACAATTTTGATAACGCTAGTTATGGCCTAGCGAAAGATATTAAGACCGCCGGAAGCCTTGATAAAGCCATTGATGCTATTAACCGATTTTATACCGGAAGAACCACGCCAAAATCCTTTAAAAGCGCGGCGAATTGGCGGCGGATAACCGCAGCCTACTATGATAACAATCCCGCTGGTGGAGCAGTGCCAGTGGCTACGGGTGAAAAGTATTCAGCTTTTGCTGGCGGCGCGCTTAATCTGGACAAGGGCAAAAAAAACAAGTATTGGTCAAAACCGCGCGAAATGGCGGCGCGGGCATTTGAAGCCTATGTGACGGACAAGCTCAAGGTCGAAGGCCGTGAGAACACCTACTTATCCGCCCATGCTGACAACAACGATTACAAAACGGGGAATTACGAACCCTACCCACAAGGCCAAGACCGCGCCAATATCAACGCCGCTTACGATGAGCTTTTCTCGGCCTTGCGCGAATCCGGCACACTGCAAAAAGCCTTTAGCACAGACTCCAAACGTCCAAAACGGGTAATGCTATTTTTACGCAAAGAGGCAGCCGAAGCCAATATGCAAAAAGCCATTTTCTACATCAGAAAAGATTCTCCCTTAGCAAAATCCTTCATCCCCGCGCACACGCGCCGCTTAAAAAACGGCAAAGTAATACAAGTCGCGGCCTATTCCGACAAACGGCTGCGGAAAGACGCCCAAAGCATCTATGTTGACCACGACGGCATCAACGCCGAAGACAAAGCGCATTGGGCGCGTCTGCACCAGGAACAGCATGTGTTGCATCACACCGACAAAGCCTTGCACGAACGGCGCATCAAGGAGGCCAATAAAGCCATCGCCCACCATCACGCCAAAGCTGCTCACCACGAAGCGCAACGTGATATTGCGCGTAAAAAAGGCGATACCGTAGCTTTGTCAGAACACAACAAGGCGCTGGCGCATCATCATAATCAGGCGCAAAAGTGGACAAATAGCAGAGCCGGTCATGAGCGCCAGTTAGCTAAAATCAATCACAAACTAGAAGGCATTAAGGCGTTAAAAGAACAGCTTTGGAAGGGTAGCGGCGAGGTCAGTAAAGATGAGCAAAAATTATTAAACAGGGTGCCATCTGATGCGCCAATCATTAAAACTGACGGCGGCGATATTGGAAAAGCAAAAAACATTACTGAAATGTCTAAGGCGACCAGGGATTACGCGCAAAAGAACTTTGCCGGTAAAACCGTCCGTAACAAGGACACTGGGGACGCTATTTTAATTTCGATGAAAGGCATCAAACACACAACGTATAACGCTCAAGCTGAATTGTTGAAAACTGTTGCTGTATTGCCTGAAATACTGGAAAAATCAAAATACATTGGCAATGATAAAGACAAGAAACAGCTAAACGCCAAGGTGCATTATTATGGCGTTAAAATCGAAATGGATGGAAAAATATTGGATGTTGTGTCGGTTGTTAAGGAAGATGGCAATGGCAACCGTTATTATGACCACAGCATTGAAAGAAATGGCGGTAGAGCCGTACAGAGGATTTCAAAGACCACGCCGGAGATGCCGCCACAGGAACCCGAAGGCTCGGCTAAAAGCATAACCGAACCCGCCAAAAAAGCAAGCCAAAAAATCACCCCCACCGGCAAGGACAACGAAGTCAAGACCGCCAAAGGCACCAAGGTCAACACTCAATTTGCCGTGGTTGAAGCCGTTGATTTGACCGCCAGCCACGACGCCAGCGGCAACGCCAACCCCGCTTACCCGAAGGAACTGCAACCGCGCAACCGCGAACGCGCCACCTCGCAGGCGCAAATTGCCCGCATTGCCAAAAACCTCGACCCCGACATGTTAGGCAGGACGCGAAACGCCTCAAACGGCGCACCCATTGTGGGCGATGACGGCGTGGTGGAATCCGGCAACGGACGGACAATGGCAATCAATCAGGCTTACCAATCCGGCCATGCCGACGATTACCGCGACTGGCTGGAAAACGACGCGGCGGACATGTACGGTCTGGACAAGAAAGCCATTGCCAAAATGAAGCACCCGGTATTGGTGCGGGTGCGTAAAACCGAGCTTGACCGCGCCCAATTTGCCCGCGAGGCCAACCAATCCGACATGCTGGCGATGACCGCCACCGAAAAGGCCAAGGCCGATGCTAACCACTTAACGGATGCGGTTATCAACAAGCTTTCTATTGATGGTGATTTATCCGCAGCCAGTAACCGCGATTTTATTATAGCGTTCATGGGCAAACTGGGTGACGACGAAAGCGCCGGATTATTCACCACAGGCGGACAGCCGACCAAACAGCTCTACGACCGCGCCCAGTCAGCGATATTCGCCAAAGCCTACAATGATGACCGTTTGCTTGAGCTGATGGCGGACACCGACAAGCCGGAAATCGGCAATATCATCAAGTCATTAAACCAGGCCGCGCCCGGCTTCATTAAAGCCCGATCAATCAGCGAGCATCACACGCAAGCGACAACTGACAAGCTAACCGATGCTGTAGAAGTGTCGCTCGACAAGAAAGCGGTTGACGCCATCGTCAAAGCCACGGAAATGCTCAAACGCGCCAAAGACACCAACATGCCCGTCGAAAAATTCATCAAGCAGGGCGATATGTTTGGCGATATTGATCCGATGGTGGCGCAAATGGCACAGTTCATCAAGGACAACAACCGCAGTCCAGCCAGAATGGGCGAAGCGTTCAAGGCAATGGCGGACTTCTTGGTGAAGGAACTTGAGCACCAACAAAACGCCAGTCTATTTGATGACGAAAAGCCGGTTAATATAATTGATGTTATCCAAGCGGCAAACGCTCATTTGCAAAAGGTTTATGGTGATCAAGCAAAAACTATCGGCCAGCGAACCGGCGGGTTTATTGATGTCTTTACGGAAACGCGAGGGCAGAAGGCGGATAGGGAACGGTTTTTAGCGAACCATCCCGAAGAACCCGTGACTGTCCAGCAAGCCACTAAAGGCAAGGTATTTAAGATTCCGCCGCCACCACAAGAGGATGACGCCCAACAAAGCCGGGTGAAAACCAACGGACAAAAGCTGCCGGTAAACTTTATCGACGCCTTTTTTAACCGTCACGCCAATGACGCGGCCCGGAAAGACGCCGTGCAAAACCTGCCGGACGAAAAAATCAGCACGGCGTTAACCCTGATCGACAAGCACAACCTGTCTGACGCAAAACCGGAAAAGTTTAAAAAATGGCTTGAAAAAGAAATGAATGATAGACAGTCGTCCGGCAGGTGGCGAATACCCTCTGGGGCACAAGTAACGGCAAGAACTGAAACGCCGCTGAAAAAATGCCTGCTGGTAGTCTTCCCGAAGCGGAAGGCGGCCTAAATGTTCGCCATTACTTCTGCATTAACCCGTCGTTTTGAGAGCGCAGGCGGACAGGAGCGCATTAAGATCGCCAAGCAACTGCTGGCTGTCCGTCGCTATCAGGAAGCCGGGCGCTTAATCAAGGCCAATAGCCATCATGATAGACTGGGCCGGTTTGCATTAAATGATAGCTTTAATTTTCCGCCATCGACCAACGTTAACACGCTACAAGAGGCAAAACGTTATTACCGTGATTACGTCGCCGGTATTTGGCGTGTAATGATTAAGCGTAAATCAGGCTTTTTTGAAGCCGCCGTCAACCTGAATGAAAACCAAGACCATGCGTATACAAAAGGAAACAAAGCGGGCGGCAACCGCGCGTTTGATATAAAGCGTGCGCGGTTAATGGAGCGTTTGCTTGATGCGATCACTCAACCCGATATTATTCTTGAAAACGGCAACCGGGATTTATATGTCGAAAAGCAACAGGACGGAATTTATTACGCGGTTGTTTTGGAATGGAAAGCAGGCGCTAATGAATATCGGTTTAGATCGGCGCATTATTGGGATAAAAATGAATATGACAACAAGGTAAAAACCTACAGTCGGCCAAGAGCTAGAGGTAAGAAAGCCGAAAAAAACAAAGCCCCGGAACGACTCAGTAAATCGTCCGGGGCTTCCTCCACATTTATCCGCTTGCGTGACGCGCTTGTAGACTATCAAGCGCCCCCGGATTGCCAGGGCGTCGTTGGTCAGCTCAGTGAGTTAGATTGGGAACCTTTAACAAAAGGTAGTTGCTATCCCAAAGATAGTATTGATGAATCACTTGATTTTGTCAAATACGATAATTGGCGCGTTATTTATGAGGGCTCCTATTTTTATTGGGACAATGAAGAACCGCTTGCCAAAGCTCACGGCGATAACGGCGACGACATTTTCAACCCGCATCCCAATCCTTTTATCCGCGCCATCGTCGAGGATTACACGGAATCCGGCATGGTCAGGATCGCTAAAGTCAGGTTGGCCTTGCAGGACTGGCTGGACGGCCGGCATTACCATCAGGCGGGCGTTACCCACTGGGACACAAGTAAAAAAACCGTCCCCGCGCTCGCCTATACGCCGGTCTGGACAGACGCCGACACTGAAACCGTGCGCCGCTATTTGTCCGGCGTTAAGCCGGAACAGTTCAGCGTCGATGACATGGCTCTGTTATCCAAGTTATTAGTGCGGGACCATTTGTCCGCTGGAGTGATGATTGATAGCGCTATCCAAACCCAGGCGCAGGCGTTCATGATGGGTCATGTGCAGGCGCTATGGCCATCTGATGGAGCCACGCCTACAGCGGAGCAAATCGCTAAGCTTAGGGCGTCGTTTCCGGCCACGCTGGAAGGCGTGGTCGCCGCCTTGCGCCTGAACGACATGGCGCAGGAAATTTTGCATTACGGGGCGCAACACGCGGCGGAAAACATCGTGCAATTGACCGACGATCTGCGCGGCGCGCTGCAAAGCACGCTGATGAACCATCAACTGAAACGGCTGGCAGGCGACGAAGCCGCCACGCCGCAAAAATTGCAACAAACCTTGTTCGATACGTTTGGCGACATGAACCGCGATTGGCGGCGTATCGCTATCACCGAAGCAGGGGAAATAGCTAATCAGGCGTTTATCGCAGGGCAACCTGAAGGGACAAAAATACGCCGCAACGAACGCGATGACGCGTGCCCCTTTTGCCGCAGCATCAACGGCGTAATTTATACTGTCGTCAACGCCGACAAGCCTGACAAGGACGGCGCTACGGAAATATGGGTGGGCAAAAACAATATCGGGCGTTCAGGAAGCGCCAACAAGCGCACCGAAAACGGCCTGGAGCCACGCTTGCCGCATGAGCTATGGTGGCCTCCGGCTGGGTTAACGCATCCGCATTGCCGGGGGTGGTGGACGCTACCTGCCGATTGGAGCTGGCTGGATGACCCTGCCGTTTGAGTTTGATTTTAAAAACCCTGATTACCCGGCAGTATTCCGTTGGCGCATTGACAAGCTGGCTAAAATCCGCGCCAATCCTAAGCTATTGCCGGCGCTGAGCGCACACTACAAAAATAATCCCGCCGACTTTATCATCGATTGGGGTTGCACGTTTGAGCCGCGTAATATAGAACGCGGCTTACCCGCCCTTATTCCGTTTATTTTATTCGACAAACAGCGCGAATGGGTAGACTGGTTTATGGATAAATGGCAACACCAACAATCCGGTCTAGTTGAAAAGTCGCGTGATATGGGTATGAGTTGGCTCACGGTAGCGATGGCGGCGACGCTGTGCCTGTTTAACGACGGCGTAGTGGCCGGATTCGGCAGTCGCAAGGAAGAATATGTCGATAAAATCGGTGCGCCAAAAGCGCTATTCTGGAAGGCGCGGATGTTTTTAAAGTACCTGCCGCATGAATTTCAAGGCGGCTGGGATGAAAAAAAACACGCGCCGCATATGCGTATATTATTCCCTGAGACCGGCTCGGCCATGACCGGCGAAGCGGGCGACGGCATAGGCCGTGGCGACCGTTGTTCGTTCTACTTTGTTGATGAATCAGCCTTCCTAGAGCGACCGAAACTGGTGGACGCCGCGCTGTCGCAAACCACAAATTGCCGGATTGATTTGTCTTCTGTCAACGGCATGGGCAACCCATTCGCGCAAAAACGACATGGCGGCAAGGTGGATGTTTTCATATTCGACTGGCACGAAGACCCCAGGAAAGACGACGTCTGGTACGCCAAACAAGTAGCGGAACTAGACCCTGTTGTCATCGCGCAAGAAATCGACCGCAACTACAATGCCTCGGTGGATGGCGCGTTTATTCCGTCGTCCTGGGTACAAGCGGCCATTGACGCGCATATCAAGTTAGGCATTGAACCCAGCGGCGTAACGCTGGGTGCGCTGGACGTGGCCGACACCGGGCGCGACCTGAACGCTTACGCCGGCCGCCACGGCATTATCCTGACGCATTTGGATAAATGGAAAGGTACGACGGTCGACGACATTTTCGGTACCACGCAGCGCGCCGTCAACCTGGCGGAAAATCTGGGGCATGAGTATTTTCTGTACGACAGTGACGGCCTGGGCGCAGGTGTTAGGGGCGACGCCCGCGTCATCAACGAACAGCGGCAAGCCGATAGTCTGCCGGAAATTCCAGCTAAACAGTTTCGAGGCAGCGATGCGGTGACCTGCCCGGACGACCCGGTCAACCCCGGCGTCGACGACGGGCGGCGCAACCGTGATTATTTCGCCAACGCTAAAGCGCAATGGTGGTGGAGCTTAAGGAAACGTTTTGATGCGACATATAAAGCCGTCAACGGGGCCGAATTTGACCCGGATGAACTGATCTCGCTGTCCAGTGATTTAGCGCTGTTATCGGAACTGACCACGGAACTGTCGCAACCCGCCTACCGCTTCAACGGCGCGGGTAAGATGGTTATCAGCAAAGCGCCGGAGGGTGTGGCCTCGCCCAATCTGGCCGACGCTATAATGATGTGCTTTTCTGGTTACCGGGACAGCAAGGCGATGGGCGAGGCTAGCTTTAGCCTGATAGGGGCGGCCAGCGCCGCCACTTGTGGCGGTTGCGCGTCGTTCAGTGATGGCCGTTGCCGGGAAACCGGATTTATGACGGGAACGGCCATGCCCGCTTGCCCGTTGTTTACGGCATGATGATGCGCTTGCCCACCAAGGTGCAATAAAACACACGGGCTATGCCTTGTGATTGTTATAGTAATCATTGGACGCTAAGCGTCGTACCATTGACTCAACTAAATAACGATAGCTATTAAAGCCCAAGCTTTGCTTTCTCCGCTCGCCCCCAATCCCTGGCCGCCTGGACAAAGTTCCCGAACACCGCTAATTCTTCCTGCTCTCCAGCCAGGAAGGTGTACATACCCAAGGCAACCCCTACGCCGATTCTTGAAAATTTTGCTTCGTCTTCTGTACTGTATTTAGACCGTACTTGCTCGACTACACGCTTGTTTATTAGTTCGACGTGCGGGCTGGCCGCTTTTATTGCTGTTTTTAACGCATCCGTCAAAATAATTGATTGTATGCTTGCTGATATTTCAAGCGGCTGATCCGCAGGAAGCTCAGTTCCATCGGGGAGACTGACATAAGTTATTCCGTCTACCGTAGCAAGCTCAGTGCCGATAGCGTTATGAGCGATTGGCTCTTCCGGTAGCCGCAATGTTCGACTGACCTGCGGATCTGTATATTTTCGGTAACTGTATATAGTCGGCATAATAAAAATCTCTTGTGTAATTGATCATGTATTGTAATGAGTGTGTTTGACGGGCATGTCCAAGAATTGAAATAACACAGTCAATTCGTCCGTTCTTAAGCGCTTTTCGGAAATTATATAAACTGCGTCGACGAATAAAGCGACGCGTTGCCCAGGTGCGATACCCAACAAAATTGATGCCACGAGACATCGACGCAATTGTCGACTTCGATAATTCCAGATGCAAATTGTCGCGAATGAAATTGATTATTTTATGAAGGCACTCTATTGCGCGCTCTCGGGTAATGCCAAATAAAATACAATCATCAACATAACGACAATAACGTGCTATTTTTAATTCGCGCTTAATAAAATGATCTAGTGGATTTAGATAAATTAGCGCATACAACTGAGATAGCAAATTGCCAATCGGTATGCCTATCGGCTCACCATGATCGGCAAATCTCATCATCAGATTAATCATGCGTGCATCCTTTATTTTTTTCTCGATCAATCGCCTTAATATGTCGCGATCAATGCGATAAAAAAACTTGCGAATATCCAGCTTTAGCGTGTAACTGTCACGCGGACAGGCTTGTAGCTTGGCTTGCGCATAGTCTGCAGCCTTATGGGTGCCGTAACCTTTACGACAGGCAAAGGATTGTTCAATAAAAGTTCGCTCGAAAATTGGCGCTATGACGCGGTATATAGCGTGCTGTACAACGCAATCCCTAAATGCAGGAGCAAAGATAAGACGCTTTTTAGGCTCATATACTGTAAATGTAAAATAGGGTCTTGGGCGGTACGTGCCGCTATGTAATTCATGGTAAAGCGTATCAATCTGAGCTCCCAAGTTACATTCAAAAGTAAAGCAGGCACGTTTGCCACGCTTGCTTTTTGCGGCATCGTGATACGCCTTGGCAAGCGCACCCCTGGTAAACGCTTGCTCAAATAAATTTCCGCATCTCTTCATATTAAAAATCTTGCGCCTGACGTTCACACTCAGGCAGCTTCCTGCCTGTGCTGTTGCTACCAGAAATGCGCAAGTCAGCCGATTTCGCCGTAGCGTTAGCTACGCGCCGGAAAGCATCTCCCTTGGCTCCACCATACCTATGATTCAGGTTTCGAGGCTTAACCGAGTCCGCCCGACAACCCACATTGTTGTTCGAGTTGCTGCGCACATTGTTCAGATTGAGCGCCCAGACACCAGCGTTGGCACTGTTGCTCCAATTGCCGCCCGCGATCGGGCACATGTTAAGATACCTCCCGCACTGCTTTTTTATCACGATCTGCGACAATCCAGCCGCCGATCATTTTCCCCAGTTCATCAACGAGCAAAGACAGCGTTAAGTAACGATGTTCAGCTCGATTATTGCCTTCTTCCTTTTTTCCATTCTTAAACCCAAAATAACCTAGCTCATTTGCTAGGCGTATTAACATGCGCAATTGCTCATGTCGAATATCAAGATTAATTAATGTCGTTTTTTTGTGATAGCGTTTTTGACATTCTATAATAAGCGCGTAAACATCATAAGCTGCTCGCCTAATCTCCAGAGCCAAGCCATGCTTTTCATGGCTTGGAAAATGATTCAGATAAATATTCATGAGTTTCGCAAACTCCGTAAATTTCTTATCTAGCCGTGCTTCCGAATGCAGCCCCATCGCTATCGCTCAGGGCTCATAGATACAAGGCCGCCCGACAACCCACACTGCCGCTCGAGTTGCCGCGCACATCGCCCAGATGGAGCGCCCAGACACCAGCGCCGTTACCGCTGCCCCAATTGCTGCCCGCGAACGGGCACAATTCGTTGGGCCTGTAGTCCCATAGCCCATCATTCCCGAATAAATTAGCCCCCCCCGTCCCGCCGACTAAAGGTATTCCGGCCCCAGTAGCGCCCCAAGCAGCACCAGAAGCGTCACCACTAAACACCTGCGCTCCAGACCCCAGTGATTTTAGCGAATTAGACGCGGTTAACGCGCCATACGTAGCCCCAATGCTGTCATACATTGCCGCAATTCCAGCAGCTCCCCAAGCGTCAGTTGCTAATGTATTTCCAGAAGTTATTGACCGTACATCTACAGATGTTTTTAATACGTAAAAATTAGCACCATCTGAAACAATGCCCGGTGAAATTTCCCACATACAACCATTTAAATCAGCAATTCCACTGTTTTGACCGTTGTGTGTTGTGCGCGCAAAAAAATTAGCAGACCCTGTTTTTGCGGAGTTACTATATCCGTCAGAGGTAAATGCTAACGCTGGATCGTTTATATCACCTAGTGCGTTGTTGTTGCATCCCTTCGGGAAATTAGTAACACCGGCAGCGTCATACCATGCGCAAAAAGCCGATCCCGTGGCGGCTTGTGCATGAGATAAAGAAAGCAGTGCTAAAGCTGATCTAATAAACTGGGTACAACAAAAAAAATTGCTACCTCTAGATTTTACGACATTGATAGCGCCGTAATAAAAATTAGCATACCCCCCCACGCCTGAAAATGGATTGTGAGCAGCATTAGAAGACAATGGAGCACCATTTTTTATTGACGAGGCGATTGATCCATTTTTGCTGCATAAGTATTTATCGACGAATAAGCCAGGTTGAACCGCACCTGCATTGTAAAACGCCCTATGTAACACATACCCGGCCGCATTCGCAGCAGTTATACTTGTAAAGTACGTAAAGGGTTTAATGTCTACGACATTTATTCCTAATCCATTGCTACCAGTACCGTATAGATAATAAAACGCAGGCACCCAAACCATTACTGAGCCATCAGAATACTGATAATTACCGTAATTATCAGATGCCGGATCACGCGTACCTGATAGCTCAAAAAAGCCATTGGGTATCGATGGACAAATCCCAACACCGAACCCTTGCGTCCCTGGTACGCCGATATTGTTTACAGATGTCGCTAACGCAAAATATGATGCGTGATGCCCATCTAATAAATCAGCATCAAGCCCAGATCCGTCTCCATCGACGGTTTTAATTTTCGCCAACAGGTCGGTAGCTATGTATTTAGCAGGAAAGCCCATTTAATTCACCATCACAACAGTATCACCGATTGCCCCAGTAATTTTGATGTCAGTAATCGGCGCATCGTAATGCGTGATTATCATAGTTGGCGTTGTCACATCGATTTCAGGCTCGAAATATTCGATTCCGCCGTTAGTTGAAAACTCTATTTTTCGCGTTGGATCGGATGATTGCAGAGTTACCGTGACCGGTACTGTTGAAAATATCCAGTCTTTATATCTATTTAAATAAAACACAGGCGATTTTATTTGTATTGTCAGCATGTTTGTTCCTCATTTCGTTGGCGCTATCGTCATTTAACCCTCATTAATCATAATCCATTGATCCATCGCCTTTAAAATAAGGCTGTCATAGCGCTCCATATCCAATTGATTAGCCGCCTGCTCGATCAGCTCAAGCAGGGCTTCCCTGGGCAAGTCGTCATAGTCGCCAGAGACCACGCCTGTAAGTGTTTGTTCAGCGTTATCGACGCCTTGCCCGGATAGTATATTCCAATTGATAAATGAGTCTGAAAAAGGGGAAAACGAATTCTTTTAACTCAGCCGCTTTTTAAGTCTCGTTCATTAATGGTTTTAAATAATTGAGAGCGTTCTTTTTGTAGTTGTT
>Ga0172380_10004236_pt1 | contig 18651 bp, 21 predicted proteins | sample Leawe162metaG_FD_119747 | JGI IMG/M metagenome (GOLD analysis project Ga0172380, IMG submission 119747) | Leachate microbial communities from a municipal landfill in Southern Ontario, Canada - Leachate well 162 metaG | ecosystem: Engineered > Solid waste > Landfill > Unclassified | place... | reverse complement strand
GTAAAAGGGGAGGTGGGGGCAATGTGTGCAATAGGGAGTGAATAATGGATAGATGATTTAAATCTGATGATTGATTGTAGTTGTTAGGTGGGGGGGGTACGATGCGCATGCATAGAGAATGAGCAAGTGCTGGGTATGATTACCTCTGTTCCCTGTTCAAAGTAAATCATTCGCTTCGCTCTTATTACCCCATCAATCATGGTCATAATCAAATAGATCCACGCCCTCGCGTGATCTCTTGATTACTCCACCTGATTGATTCGTCCTATCATGTAGGCTTGTTATAACATGTAATGATAAGTTGTCGATGTTCATATTATGCTTGACAAGTTACTTAAATCGTGGCATGTATGGGTCAATTGATTTGTTTAATTCCTTATTGATCATGAAATGAAATAGTGCTGCAGGGTTCTTACCATTCTTAATGGCTAGATCTGCCTGCACCATAACAAAAGCGACGCCTAGCTTATGCAGAACGCCGCACCACCATGCTCGATACTTGGTATCGCTGATTAATTCCATCCTTAAAAGGTTCTCAAAAGCTTTGTCGATATGGATATTCTTCAGGTAATTAGCTTCTCTGCGTATCAGTTTGTCTGATGTTGTCGATTTGTCGCTTGACTTCAGGTTGTCATTGGTGTATTTTTTCACTTTGTCATAGTGCCCTATTGTCTTGTTGTATTTCTTTTGGTTCTTTTCTTTGTGGAAAAGTTGATCAATGCTCTCTGGTTTGCCTGCGTTCGCCATCGTTTGCCTTTCAAGTTTATTGATTCGTTACTTCAGAATACCATGTAAAATCATGTAATAAAAGGCTTGTATTTTTATAACAAATGGTATAACATAGGAGTAGGCATAAATAATAACTAAGGAGCGCACAGTGTCTAAATCAGAAGTACTAACAAAAGATCAAACTATGGTATACTGCCCAATAGATCCGCAGGATGCTAATAATTGCGAAAGCTGCCAGTAATGACAGCAAAAGAAATGATATTTAAAGCGCAGGAAATCACAGTAGACAGTTCAATGTTAGAGATCGCACAAGCAGAAAAAAACTTAAGAACAATCGCCGACATAGTAGCCGGCGGAAATCTCGAAGTAGCATTTAGAATTGCAAAAGACCGCATTGAAGATGCAAAAAATATGCAAGAAATAAGAGTACAAAACCGAGAAATAGTGAGAATTATGTAATGGAAACAAACTACCTAGTCGTATACAACGATCCTAAGAAAGGCGAAGCTGCTGCTTCCGCACTATGTGAGGCCATGAATAATGGGGCAATCATAATAAGTGCCACCGGCACTAGCAATAGCATACATTATGTTATAGGATATAGCCCAATGGATCCCGCCAACGAAATGCCACCAGAAGATGAATTACAACTCGCAATCGACAACTTAACACCAATGAATGATGAAAAAAATGAATAAACCAATCCACTTTGTTACAAAACAATTCAAGAAATTCCGCGTTGATCGCGGATGGTCGCAGCAAGAAATGGCTGAGTTCCTTGCGCTACAAATGAATCGTAAAGTATCACAAGTGATGGTGGCATACTGGGAAACACAAACGCGCGGCATGATGGCCGAGCAAGCGCTTGAGCTATCTCGAGCGCTTAAAGTACCAGTGGCAGATCTATTTGAGCAAAAGCCAGTTAAATAATGGCCAAGTTTGTGATTCGTGGCAATCACATATTCATGCGGCGCTGGTTCCGTTGGTATAAGTTGATCGGTAAACACGCGCATCCCCTTATATTTCACGGTCTACGGGAGTATGAACCGAAAGACAATAACAGTAATAAAAAACGCGACGAAATCGATCGCTAACGAAATCGGAAAGAAATTATGATTAAGAAAATTATCTGGCTACTCGATCACCCAAAAGTATCATTCCCACTAGCAATATTTATTGGAGGTTTTGCTGCATTTTTGCACGACTTAATAACCGACTTTATTGAAATGCTACAGTGGAATGGGCTAATATAGTTATGAATGATAGAAAGAATAACCAACAAAGAATATCGACGTTTAAAAGATCTGCACAAAAACGGTTTTACAAACGAGTTATTATTCGACTTGCCGGACGGTACGCACTACAGATGTACGACGAAAGCCGGAGCAGGGCTCAAAGAAATAATGCGATTTAGATTACAAAAAAAGAAAGAAATGGATCAAAATCAGCAATTAGACTTGATTTTAAATAATGATCCTGCATAATACTACATATAGTGCTTTTGCCTGCACTGTGCGCCATATAGAAAAGCCGCCCAACTGGCGGCTTTTCGCTTTGTTTTGGCCGTGTTTGTTTTACAAAGGGTAAACTCCGCCGGCCTCCGGCTCGCTTGCGTTAGGATCAGTGCCCGGTACAACTCGAGAAAGATCATAATCGGCCGGAGTATTAACAGTGGACATTGTTTCAGACTGCTTTTTAGCCGCCTCAGCTGTAATCTTTAATTCTGCCTGTTTTGTCTTTTGAGAAGCTACACGCTCGGCCGCGTCGCCAACTCCCTCAATACCCATATAACCAGAGATCAAAATAACTAATTCCGTCCACTGCTCATTTGCTATTAAAATTAAGCCTGCACCGAGTGTAAGTAAGAACTTGCGACTGGTGAGGCGCATAAAGATATCTCGAACTGTTTTCATAATGCTCCTTATTAGTGTTGTTGGAGCTATTATATCACTAATGGTTTACAAAGAAATCATCAACTTTATTCAAAATAACCGGCAGCTTAACGCGAGCTTTAAACTTCAGATTATCCATAGTTGAATACTTACCGTTGCGATAGATCTTAAATTCATTCATACATACAGTATAGCAAATAATTGCTAATCTGTCAAGTCTATGGGCGGGGTTATAGAGCCGGATCCTTTGGCCTTTAAACTTTCAGCAGCCGATTCTATTGAAAAATCCTTAGGAGGCTTACCGTTTTTGATAATAGGCGCAAGCTTCGCCCAGTTACCGCCGGATCGCTGCACACGATACCAACGCAACCAATGGCGCACTAAATAAGTTTTATTGCTTAATTCGACAACTTTCATTCTTTACTCCGTACATTTTGGCGTTGATTGCTTCTGAGAGCCCACAGGAGCCACTTTAGGCGAAGTTATGGGTTCAGGGTCATTATGTTTCTTCACAAAGGCATCTATGCAGCGCGTTTCTTCAAGTTGGGTAGTGCTCTTTGCTACACACTCAGGAACAGCTGGATCGCTATTGTCGCAGCCATCAGGTGGATTAGACCAGCGAGCCGGATATTGACAATTCGAATGATCATACTTTGCCGGCGCGATAGAGCCAGAAACAGTAGGAGGAAACAAAAGCCACAAAGCCACCAAACAAAAAGCAACAATGGCAACTATCAGAATCAAAAGCGAAACAACAAAACCATCACGAGCTGACATTACGGAATCCTTAATTTCTGGCCGGGGCGAATAAGATCCGGATCAGAGATTATATTACGATTTGCTTCCCATAACAAATGCCAAGAAGAAAGCCCGAACTTAGCAGCAATACCACTCAGTGAATCACCATGAACAACCTCATAAGTTCGAACATGTGGGTTAAAGTGGGTAGCTGTGGGTTTTTGTGCAACAGACTTATTACCACTCGACCAAACACGAAGTTTTTGGCCGGGAAAAATACGATCAGGACTAGAAACTTTATCCCTATTCAAATCCCAAAGCTGCTGCCAACTTTTACCCCATTGTGCAGCAATAACGCTCAATGAATCGCCAGCCTTTACAACGTACTCTGTGGTAGATGTTCCTATCACTACGCGGCTACTATTAACTGGCGATGGCATTGTAACGCCCCGGCCGGCCGTACCATACTTTTTAAAGACCTCCACGGATCCATTAAACTGATTCAAATCAACGCGGCCGGATATTCCTGGCACTGTACCAGTTGAACTATACTGCCACATAGCCCAATGAGGCCACTCGTCTGAACCGGGCACTTCGCCTTTTTCCGGGACTGCATCATTATCGCCCCAAGCGGCGACCCACAGGGCACAATTCATCGCAACAAGCGGCGCCCAGTTATTACCACGTACACGCGACAAGCTCATATAGATCATAGGTGGTTTCAAACCAGCATCTATAAGACCCTTGGCGATTCCTTTAACATAAGCAACTTCATTATTATGATGTTCTTCCCAATCCAAACAAAATACTTCGCCCGGCCGTACACCACCAATATTATGAATGAGATTCTTAATATGCTTAACTTCATCCTCGACAAGCGAAGCGCCACCAAGATACACATAAAAGCCTATCGGAATACCTTGAGATCGAGCTTCTAAAACATTACGAACAGCCATGCCATCAGCATAAAAACCCTGATCAGAGCCGCCGATTTTAATAATTGCAAATTGAACATTCTGTTTAACTAAATGCCAGTTAATAATCCCCTGCCATCTCGATACATCAATTCCCTTTATCATTTCTTCCTACCCGCTATACTTCTTATGAAATTTAATAATCCTTGCACGTCATAGCCTACTATAGCAGAAAAAACAAGTAGGTAAACGCTCTCAGGAAAACTAAAATCAGAATAATGCTCAACCGCGAGCATTGACAAAAGAACAAAATAATTGCTCAATCGAAATAAATATCCCGATGTATGCTGTTTAGTGCTTATGTATTCGTGATGAATGTCTTTTGTGTGTTTTTTTCGCGATGGCATAGCCAATTACTCCGCCTATTATTATAGCTGAAACATAGGTTAGAAACTCTATCATATCGTGATTATATCACAAAGCACTCCCCTCCCCTATCGGATTTTTATATATCCCCCCATCTGTTAATTCGCTTTTTTGTCAAACATATGGCAGGGCAGGGGACTAAAGTGTACGCTCCCATATAAAGACCTCATAATAAGGAGGTAAGTTCGAAGCGCTATTAGTATTACCGCCAAGATCTACACCGCCAGTAAACGAACCAGAAATCGGAGCAGTACCCGATGATACACCAACATTGTAAGAATAGGATGGCACTGTACTTTGACGAGAAACTAGGTAAGACGAACCTTTACCGATCATCGCATACGCATTACTAAGCCCATGAACATGGGTACTAGATCCACCGTCAGCCGGCGTAGCTCCCTCAGCTGCACCATATAAAAACTTTTGCTCAATCAAAACCCAAGTACCGCCATAACGCTCAACAGGATTCGTATTTGTGCGAGTTATATAGAGATCGCCAACCGCTGGCATAAGTTGCTCTCTAAGCTCATTCAACTCAGATCGAAGCGCAGATAAATCATCCATTAAAAATACTCCTTGAAAGCAAAGGCTGGCGAGCCCGACGCGACTGTTTAGTTTTAATAATCTTCTTATAAGCCTGCCTCTCTGCACGCTTCCGATTTAAAGTTCGAATCCCAGCACTATCATCACGCACAGCTTCACGGCCAGTCGTAAGACGCTTACCATGACGATTATGTTTAACTAAACGTGGCTCATCATAAAACAATTGATCTAAGTGATCATAGATCTCGTAATCCCACCAAGCCAAAACTTTCCAACCAAGTAACTGATAAATCGCAAACTTAAAAGAATCCGCTTCAATCTGTTTTGACTGCGAGTGCCAATAACTACCCTGAACTTCAATAATTACTTTTTCCTGTGGCAAAACAAAATCTGGCCGATAATCTTTATTGAATCGAAGATCTGGAATTTTAAAACGCCGATATGTTTGAAACTCAAAGTGATAGCCAAGATCTACAAGCTTTGCAAAAACAATCTTTTCCGGCAAAGTACCTTGAACATTCGGAAAGGGATCAATAAATGCACTAGACCTATTAACAGAGTAAGTACGATTACGGCGCCGACGTTCGGCCGAATCAAGCTGAGTGCGCCGGCGGGTATAATCAACACGACGCGGCATCTAAGCCTCCTGTATTTGAATATTAATCGTTGAGGGATTAACAGATTGCAAAGAACCATCGATATTAATTCGCTCATTAATAATACGACGGATAAAAACGCGATGAATTAAATAAACCTTTTTGCCAGCTGTATGAGCAGCAGCAGTAGAGCCAAGCAATCCGCGTACTGTAGGTGGAGTAATATTAGCACCCGGCTTCAAATAAAGAGTGTTCCCAGATTTTGAATAGTAAATAAATTTCTCATCGTCAATCTGAACAATACCGGATTGCGTATACAACGATCCATCAGTAACAACAATCTCCGTTATTTCACCAGTATCAACAATTGCGGTTGATAATGTTGATGGATCTAAATCAACAAGCTCCACAGGATCATCGCTTTCACGAGAAGCATAAATATTGCCACGGAGTGTCCGGACTGAATCAGTCCCCTCTGTACCATCAGCAAGAATAAGAGGCTCGTTCGGATTATCACCGCCAAACGCTAATAAAGTAAGATTCCATTCAAACTTTAGTTCTGGGTTTAGCGCATAGCGCATGACAATCTTTTTTATTCCGAGCGTATCAGGAACGGTATTTAGTGGATAAACCCGAAACTGGCATTGCTTAAAGGAAACATCAACATCATTAATCCAGCCACTACTGCGCTTAAATTGATTCGCGTATATAGTACCATAAGTTAGCCAACCAGTGCCGCCATCAAAACCCGAAGTACGATACTCAACCACAAAAGCAGTACCATCATCTACATCAGTATCAGTACCATCAAAAACAATTTCTATACTCTCAAGGTATTTCTCAATAAAGGGAAGATCTGCATCAAATATACTAGAAACAATCTGAGCACTATTCAGACCACTAAAACCATTAAGCAAAGTACCGTCATCGCCAGTAGAAAGCACGAGATTTGCACCATTATGAGTGTAAAGGCGACTTATAAACAAACGGCCGGTAAGATCCGGAATCGGCGTACCGCCGCCATCGACGGAAACCGTAGGAATCCACCACGAAAGCTTATACGGCTGTCCCTGTCCCTCAAAATCTATTTCATTAGAGGCCTTATCAAAAGATGCAACAGACAAGCGACTGTACAAATATAATCCTCGGCCGTTAAAACAGCTAATGCGGCCGTTAAACTCTGTATCGGCTAGGTCAAAGCCCATCGATTTTTCATAACGATTATATTCAGCACCATCATGTTTATGTAAGATCCAATATCTATCGCCACCAACTACAGCATCAACAGGAAAGCCAATATCCGCGATATCATAAAGTTTTTCAATAGTTACACCATTAAACCGGTACATACCGTCGGGCATAAAATAATAAAGCCAGCCATTCAAAACAGACATAAACTTAAAGTTATCGTTATGAATGTTTTTAGAATAATCAATAACAGCGGTTATCGCCACCCCGTCATAAGCAAAAAGACCGTCTGGTTTTGCGATCATTATCCTATGATTGAAAACAACCAATTTATCAATCGCATTATACTCATCGCCAGCGACACCAATCTTGTTAAAAGCACTGCCGGTAGCAGTACGCTGATAAAGAGCTCCGTTATTCTGGCCAGCAGTACCGGTATAATAAACAAGATCACGGAAAGTAACAACTTTAGTCATACCATGCGAGAGGCCAAGTACCACCATCGTACCCGGAGTATCAAGATCTATATAAAATTTAGATGTTGAACCGGTTGCAATATATAATTTGTTATCACGAACACAGGCATCAGTAACAGCCGGCGCGGCGCCAAATCCTGTTGCCCCAAGAGAAACTGAAGTCCAGTTTACACCATCAAGCGAATAACTAGCGGAATTAGTCGGAGTGTTGAACGTGCGACGGAATCGAAAAAGATACTCGCGTGTACCATAAAATTCATAGTTGGCTTTCGTTGCATACGCTAGCTCTTCAGGGTGGGGAGTTGGATAAAGCACGCCATCGCCATACTTTGGGTACATACCCTCGATGGAATAAGCCATTGTATCAAGATCCCATCGACGCTGCAACATACCATCATCAAACGACTTAATGGATTTACCCTTAAATAGATCTAAATCAGTTTCACTTTGCTCACCGCCACCAAAACGTGGAGCAAAAGGCTCTAATTCGCTCTTCTGATAGCTCCCAAGACGATAACCAACACCATTAAGATAAATATCATACTTCGTGTTGTCTAAGGCCATTAGGACGCCCCATACAGCGTTGTACGATCATTAAGATATACATTCGCTTTTTGTTCGTAATACTCCGATTCATCACGCATATTATCAACAGATCGAGCACCGGACTGCATATAGATATTATACTTACGTTTGTTGCCGGAAAGATAATCATAAAATTCGCTCATAGCATACCATAAAACAGCTTGCTCAAGCTCTTCTGGAACTGTACTTAAAGCAAATCGTGTTAGGCCATAGACCTTAGCAGTCGTAACGCCAGTATCAAGCTCACGAATATATAAATTCGTACCATGATGGTAATTATGCTGCGCCGGCGACCAGCCATAGCCCGATGAAACTTCAACTTTTCTAGCTGAAAGCGGAGCATCTGTTAGCGCAGATAAATCAACGATAGCTTCGCCATAGTTATCAACACTAACAGCAATTGATTCGGCGACAAGCTCGCGTGCCGCAATCGGATAAAGACGTTTGACACCAGAAAGCACGAAGTCATCGATTGCCGTATCGAAAGTGGTATCACTATCATCAATATCGAGCCGGCGCTTTACTGAACTTCGTGCATCTGTGTCGATCATAAGATTAGACTACCGCCGCTTTTGCGCCGTTTTTAACATCGGTCGCTTCGCGATATTCTTTTTCTTTGATTTCTTGCACATTTGAATCCTCTGATAGCGCTCTAATCGCTCGTTGATTATCCGTTTCCAGATAGCCAACAACAACCTTTTCGCCGCGCACGCGCTCCTCAAAGGGGCTAAAGCGTACCGTTTCCGGCGCAACTTCACCACTTTGTGGTTTACCTACTACGACAGAAAGACCCGATACAACGCTTCTATAAAACTTCACATCTGACATAAATCTCTCAATTCCTTTCTTTAGGGTTCAGAGGCCGCGCTCAAGTGGGAACAAAAGAACGGCCTCCCACTAATTATTTTAACTCAAACCGTACAGATAGCCATGGGCTTTTTGCTGTTCAACACGAACAGTATACTTACCACGCATGACACGAGTTTCACCATCTTGACCGGGTGTAGTAGCATCTTCAACGTGGAACGCGCCATTAACACCGTTATTAGAAAGATGGCCAACTTTCACCTTAGTAGTATCAAGGATCCAAAGCTCATCAGTAAGAATCGAATCATCGACCATAACATCCAATGGACTATCGAGAACTCCCGATTGCCATGTTTGCGTCATTAAACCACCACCGGTTTTTTGATCTTTACCAAATCGCTGCAGGTTATTATCAAGCGCATCCAGCTTTTGCTTTTGCTGAGGTGAAACAACAAGCGTATCTGGCTGGCCGCCGGCAAGTCGAATATTAAGAATCTGCGCATCGATCGCTGCAAGCGTAAGAGCCCCGGCAACGTTTGTAACGTTTGTAGTTACGAATTGCTTCAGGCCACCCATTACATGAATATTGTTAGTGGTATCTTCATAACGAATACCATAAAACAAATTCCTTGCCAATTGACGATTTAGCTCAATAAATCGACGCTCAATCTGGCCATGAAGCGGATTGCCATCGGTTGATAACTGCGCAATTTCATCATTCGAAAGGCTAACGCCTCGAGTAAGTGTTTGTACATAGTTATACAAGCGATCACCGGTATCAGCAATTCCAGCCGGTGCAAGGGCATTTTCTGGATCAGCAGAGCCAAGACTATATGCAAGCTTCGAACTATGAGCTGCGCCGGTCGATCCAGCGTAGCCACGAACAATTGTAAGTGTCGTACCATCCACAATGGCAGTAACGCGGACAACTTCGTTTTCAATACGAATCAACTCATTTACTTGGTATTGATACGCATTTGCTACCGTGAGGCTTGTAACAGAGCCATCGGCCAAAGTTACCGTTTCACCACGAGAAGCAAGAGCGGTTTCAGTCCACTCATGTTTTACGCTTTTGGCTTCGAAGCCATTTGTTCCGATCTTTTTCAACAGACCGATGCCGTCGTTTCGCGGACTTAAAAAATCTAAACCGTTTCGGAGATCTAGAATATGATCAGCACTATCACTAAGGTACTTTTTAGTACCAGATACAAAACCACTCATTTATGTGATTCTCACTTTCTTTTTGAACTTATGGTAGTAAAAACTACTTTCCATTCAACTCAAGCATTTTACCAAAAGATTTACCATCAGGGTTATCTTTAAGCTGCTTCAATTGTTGCGCTTTCTCTTGTGGAGATAACACTGGAGCTGTAGTTGTTTGTACATCCATGAGTTTCTTCTGGACGGCATCCTCAATACGTTTTTGCTGCCGTTCGGCAAGCTTCTCTAATTCTTCCGGGCTGTCAGCCAAGGTCAGATCATCAAAATTGACATCTGGGTACTTGTCTTTGTTCTCTGTAAGAAAGGAATTTATAGCATCTTTCTTGAGAAGCTCATTTACAACCGCATCAGTTTCAGAGTTCGTATTGTTGGCACGATCCCTTTGCGAAATAAGATTGTTATAATCTTCTTTGTTTAAAGTTACCGTGTTGTCGTCAGTTGCCCCGCCACCACCGTTAGGGTTTGTTGCCGCCGGAGGTGTAGCACCACCGTCAGTCGCACCCGGATCTTGTGGGGGAGTCTGAGTTTCAATATCGCTCATTTGAACCCCTTTATAATTTAATGTACATAACAAGTTATATCACACTTACGTTTTCCAAATCAAGCGTTTTGATTTTGACCTCGATTGAGTGGCAAGAACCGGCGCAGCGCCGGCCGTGTTTGTTTTCATGTTTCTAGCTTCAAGAAATGCAAAATTCTTATACTGTCGAGCTTCTTTTCTCAGTTTTGCATCACGCTCTTTTTTCCAATCATCCCACTGATCAGTAGTCCAATCTTCTCGATGATTATATTCGGGATTTTTTTCAAGCAAAACACGACGATCTTCTTTTGATGCATCAGCATATTTACGCCAAAATGCACCCTCCTTATATTTAGCCATAGATTCGGCCGATTTAAAATATTTACCATCAAACTCATAAGGAGAGTGCTCACGACTTACACCATATTTATCGCGATAACTAGACCAATCGCCAGTTTTTAAAGCGTACTGAACAGCAATAGCTTTTTCCGAACGGCCAAACTGTTTACCATATTTTCGCTCATACCCAGACCAATCGCCGGATGCTTTCGCTGCAAGATAATCCTCACGCTTTTGCATATTCGCAGTTGTACCATATTTACCACGCCACGCAGACCAATCGCCGGATGCTTTCGATTTTTCATAAAGATCCTGCCGATCAGCGCGGCCAACCGATTCTGGATCGACCCAATCGAACGATTTCTTAAACGGATTATCGCCAAAGTAACCAGAAGCATTTAATTCACGCAGTTTTTTCGTAGCCCATAAATTACGAGTACCTTTAGGCTGTGCAGCATACTCATCAAACAACTTTTTGTTTGCTGCTCGAGCATCTTCTTTTAACCCCTTAATGCGTTTCGTATTATCAGTATCATACTTAGCTAAAAGACCTTTGTAAAAATCATCAGCCTTAATACCGTATTTTTTGAAAATGGCCTCACGCGCTTTCTCAGCCGTTTTAAAATCCATCTTGTCTGTATCGAGTTTAAAATACGCATCTGTTACTTTTTGCAGCTGTTTGCGCTTAATCAAATCATCCTTATTAAATTCAAGCCCGCGCGGTACTCCAAAAAATGCAGCGGCGTTTTGACCAACTTTCGCACGAGGATCCATAGATCGAACATAGTTACCTTTTGACTTATCATACCCCTGCGCCTCTTTAGTTAATCCATATCCTGAAGAACCGGGTGCACCGATCCAGCCTCTACGTGGCCTATCAAAACCAGCATTAACACGCCAAGCATCAACGCCTTTTTTAACAAGATCTGCCTGCGGAAACTTTGAAAGCAATCGATTTCGGAAAAGGGAATCAGTACCGCCAATTTCACGACCAAAACTATCCTTACTTGTAGCAGATTCACCAGCAGCAGCAATATAAGGATTAATACCAAAACCAGCGAGCCCTTTTTCTGAAAATGCATTAAATGGGGTCGTAACCCACTTATCACCAACTTTCAAGCGGCCACGATAATATTTCGCCTGATCAGACTTAATCTTTTCGATCTCTTGCTCAGTGTACCCAAGTTTTGTAAGTTCTGGCACAACCTTTTCAAATTCAGCATCAAATTGATTGTTTTGATAGCGATCAACACTATTATAAATTTTTGCACCAAGAGGGCGATCAAATGGCATTTGAACAGAGGCACGAGCAAGATTTTTATTCCAAGCCCAAAAGGGAAGTATGGACTTAATCGGCCGCTCCCAGTTTTTTGTTTTGTAATTATAAAGATACTTATCAACTCGCTTCAATGCTTGAGCATCTGTTAAACCTTTTGATTTTGATGCTCTAAAAGCAGAAACACGCGACCAGTTTTCAACATTATTATAAAAACGATTTAGCTTACCCTTACCCCCCAATTCACCAGTTAGATCGGCTTTCACCCCAGCCGGTACTTCATCCATGGCTTGACGCCAGTTTTTCGGCCGGAGGAGCCGCGCCTGCTCTACAAGGGAACGAGTGCCACCAGCCAATACACCAGCTTGAGTGTTATATAATACGTTGTTTACCGTCCAAGCAGGGCGGTACTTTAAAACAGATTTTTTCCATAAACTAATCGGAGCGCCATAAATACCACGCGCAGTATTTCCTATAGCCGTTTTTGATCCGCGAAATTTAAAATTACGACGAACAAAACCTTTTGCATTTTTATTGCGTACTCGCTCAACAATACCTTTCGTGTTTTCAAATGCTTCATCTAGCCCAGCATTAAGCCGCGCCTGTTTCATTTCTTGATTATACATTCGTTGCAATCGAGCAGCTTCGCCACCGGCGCTAGTTTTTCGGCTCATCTCACCGGCTCTATGCCAATTTTGCATATTGCTTACCATATAACGATCAACAGCACCTTGATACATATCAGAAGCAGTGAGCGACGATTTACGGCGCTTCATAAGGCGAAAATTGTAATCGTCAAGTGATGCGCCCTTTTCGCGGATCCAAGACGTGTTTGGTGCATAGAAACGCTTCCCACGGCCAAAACTCGTAGCATCCGACACATTATCAGCAAGTTTTAGCTTTTCAGTAAAATCAGTCCATCTATTATAAAGATCCATAAGCTTTTCGCGCTGCGGTGCAGAATATTGTTTACCTCGAATATCACGAAGTAAAAGCTTATCACGAAATGCAAATTTACCATCGGCCATCCGCTGTAAAACTTTAGCCTCATGATCAGAAAGCTTACCGAGATCGTCAAGAATTGCAGTATCAATTTGCTTATTCATACCGGCACGACGATTATATTCATTAATTCGAGGTAAAAGTTTTTTTTGAATTTCGCCCTGCCGCGTCTTAACATCAGTCAAAGCATCACCTAGTTTTTGCTGTGGTGTTTTATATTCAGCACCCAGCCACTTAAATGTTTTAGAATTTTTTGCTTTGCTCAAGGTATTAAAAAACCCAGCGCCAGTTTTAGTTGCTCGAGCCGTTTTACTCGCCCAAGAAAGCCCAGCAGCCGTACCCTTGCCGGCAATTTTTGCGCCGCCGGCCACAAGGAATAATGGATCTGCAAAAAATTCAGCAACATTAGTAGCCGCTGCGCCGCCCTCGACCTGGCTTTTATAAGCACCACGATATAAATTTTCAACTTTCTTGGGATCAACGCGACCACTATCAATATCCTCTTTCCATTGACTTAAATCGCGGGTTTTATACCATTCTCTGAATCCCTTATCAGTATATTTTTCACCAAAGCCAATATTTAAATTACGTTGATTAAAAGATTGACGCCACGCCTCACCAAAATCTTTTGCCTTACCAGCTTCAGTTTTACCACCGTGGTAATTACGCTTATCATTCCAAAATTGATTACCAACAGCATTAATAAGACGCGAGGGAGCAGTAACAACAGAGGGAGTATTTTTATCGCCGGATCCAAGTGTATACTTAAAAAGTCCATTGTTTGTAACTGCAGGGACAAGAGATTCAGTAAACCACCCAGAAACTTTGCCAAAAGGTGAATCATTTTTTTCAACAGACTTTTTACCGAAGCCAGCCATCATGCCCTCAGTTGCAGCGCGTGTATATTCTAAATCTTTTATTTTTGAATTTTCCCATTTAGAAAAACCTTTTACCGCTTTATTAAACTCAGCGCGAGTGGTAAATCGCTTCTTTTCAATAGCAGCTTTTTTTCGCGCTTGCTCTTTCAAAAATGAATTCAACTTATTATCATAACGAGCCGTTTGATCTTTCTGCAGTTTTTCTAATTCTTTTTGAGCAAAATCCCGCGACGCATCTTTATTTCCGCCGTGCAACCAATTAAAACCAAAAAAGCCATCATCCGTACTTTTCTTCAATTGCTCAACGTTTTTTTCAGCTCGATCTTGATATTCATCTTTAATTTTTTCATACTGGTTCTTAGCTCGTTGCTCCAGCGCCTCTGGTGATTTCGAGGAAGATAGCCATTTTTTATAATCTTTTTGAGCGCGCGTAACATCAGAATCAAACCACTTTTGGCCAGTAGAAATCAAACCACCAAGAAAACCATTACCAGTATTATATCCTTTATATTTGCCGTCCGTAGTAAATAAAGTACGCCAATTACCATTATATTTAACATTTTTAGAATTTAACCAGTTCAGTGCATCGCCGGCAGTTTTCTTTAATCGAGCATTTGTAGCAGCTCGAAACTTATTCAATTCGGCCTGTCTTTTTTGTCGTGCAGCCTCGGCAAGCTTTTTTTGTCGTGCAGCCTCGGCGGCACGTGCCTGAGCCTGCTGGCGAGCTGCAACCGCCGCCCAATTAGTAACAGAAGCCGGAAGCCAACGCTGTTGAGAAACAGCACGAAACGGGTTTTGCATGAAAGACGCCACGCCATTAAAAACCTGCCGAATAGGGGAACGAGTGGGAGTTTTTGGCCTAGGCGCTGGAGCCGGCTTCGGTTTAGGAGCAGGCCTACCACCAAGCGCATTTTTTATCGTTTTTACGGCATTGTTTACCGCACCTTTAAGCCAATCAAACACGAGGGCTAATCTCCGAAGCTACTGGCGATGGAGCCGGCACTGCGGATGATGGATCGCCACCGGATGGCATTGCGGCTTGAGCGGCTTGCATGATTTGCTGCATACCTTCTGGATTGATCGCGGGATTTTGCTGCTCTTGCTCGAGCAAATTAAATTCATCTTCCGGGGATTCAATACCATACATTTCATAGGCGGTAGTACGGCTCAAGAAGTTTTGAGCGACGGCCTCAACAACACTACGTTTTTCTTCAAGCTCATTTTTCGGAGTAATAGAATTCATCAAAATTGTTGAATTATAATTACCGGCAATAACCGTTTTATCAAATTGAACATTAAATCCACCTGATTGATACGACATTTTTTCAGGATCATCAGCCATCGGCAACAATGTGCCATGTGATGAAAAACCAGAAAGCGAAAAAGCTTCGCCAGTTTTACCAAATCGCTCATAAAGTTGCAAAATTTTTGCATTAATCGATTCATAAAAACCAACCCACGCCACATTTTGATTTTCAATATGACGCTGCGTTGGCGTAAAATACATCCCGAGCGCATCACCAGAAGTATTTGCACCAGCCAATTCACCCATCGCTGCTTGAGAAAAACCAGAAAGTCGCATCATATCAGCGCGCAGATCCTCAGCATGATCATTCAAAAGCTTAACGTCATTAAGCTGCAATAATCCGAGCTCGCCACCCTGTTTCAAGCCAATGAAACCACCATTTTTCATACCCTCTTTTACATCATCAAGCTGGCGAGAAATGACACCACGACCCCAAATAACCGGCGACGACATACGCGAAACAATATTATCGCGGCGCTGTAACGTAAGATTCAAGTTAGCTTGTGGATTGATCAACGGCTCAAGATAAAATGCACCACGGCCGCCATCAGAAGCATCATCAAATGGCGTACAGATATCAACCGGTATACCGGGCATCATGTGATTATGCGGCTCCTCAATAAGTTTATCGCCAATCCAAGCAACTCGGGTAGTTTCATCCCATCGAATCGCCATTAAATACCAATCTTTGCCATCGATTTGTTTAAGATATTTATCAGTCAAAGAGCTCGTAGAAATCGGCTGCGACGTAGGAGTTACGCCGTATTTCTTCATTGCCTCATCCTTAGTGATAGGATAAACCGCCCAGAACGCGACAACGCTGCGATCGTTGCCATTTGAAACTTGCCAGAAACAATAACGTGGATCATATCGCTCAACAACCACGCAGCGCGATCTTAAATCAAAACGTGTAGCTGCAACCGCAGCGGAAAAAATCGTGCCATCAAAAGCCCACTTGCGCTGTAAACCACGGCCACCGGATTTGCGCCAAACTCCAAGTAAGATTTTTTCACGGATCGATGCAGCCTGTCGCTCCTCTTTTGATGCACCAGTAGTCGGAACTTTTATCGTTGGAAAAGCAGAAGTGAAATGAATGTTTTTATCAGCATAAACACGAAGCAAATTATTCGTAAGATCCATTTGTTGCTTACGCCGACCGGATTTTGCCGGATAAAAAGCAGATCGCAAATAAAAATTGCGATATTGATCCATTTCCTTGTGGTAGGCTGAAAAATTAGTAAGTGCTGTTTCGAGTTCGCTATTTAATTTTTTAATGTCCATCAAACCGCCACTGGCCTTTCCACGAACTGTATAGAGGGATCAAAACCTAAAATGACATCTTCAATTTCGTGAAACTGTAGTATCGCTAATCCGTTTGCCATTACTGTGTCTTGCACGATATCTTTATCATCCCATATATAACGTTGATGTTCGCGAAAAAGCATAGGTATTTTCGGAATCCTAACTGTCCGAAAATCAAATGCATGCTGCATACGTTCTATCATATTTTGTTTTGATGTTTTTGTAAACATAAACTCTTCACTTAAACCATATAAAGCCTCGGAAATACTATCACCAACACCAGTACCATCGTGTTTTGATTCAGGATCCCAGTACTCAAGATGATCTGTTATAACCTTAGTGATCATATCCCACTCAGCGCGACCGGGCTCAATATACTTGAAATCAACCATCTGCGCCGGCCGATTCGTAACATCATAAGTAATAATTACCGTCGGGTCATTTTTACGGCCAAGATCTATACCGGAAACATATTGATGATTTTCAATTTTTGGCATCGTCCACCAATGCTCCAACACTCCAGCAACATCTTCTTTTTTCTCGAGATAATTTCGACAAAAAACTTTTTCAAGCGATCGAGTTGAAAATACAGTACCAACATTCGCATCAAATGCGCCCTCGAATTCTTGTCGCCAAGCAAGATCCGTTTTTGTCGGCCTATTTTCACGATACCATTGGCCAGACTTCGCCTTTTCGATCCATTGTTTTTTTTCATGCGCGCCCTCGGCCGCAATCATTTCATCATAATAGGGATTATAATCCGGAACATCCCACCAGCCATAGTTAAAAATCGTAAAACCCATGTGGCCATCTTTTTCAAAAATTTGTGCAAACAAGTTAGCACGGCCTTTCGGTGTCGAAATTACCGTTGCGCGGCCTCTGGTACGCGACAGGGTAGGGGATGAAGCCTGCCAAATGTCATCAGCATATTGCGCAAAAGCCATTTCGTCAAAAATTAAATGCGTAGCCGAAAAGGATCGACCGGTTTCTGCGCCGGCGGCCAAGCTCGTGATTTTTGCGCCTTTTATGTTTGTAGTTACGCGCTCATTTTCTTTCACAAGTTTCGGAAAATTAGGATCATTTTTTGCAACCGATCGCAAAACTTGATAAACATACGTGTGAAAATTCACCGCTGCATCTTTATCTTTCGAAATGATCACAATTTGCGCGCCGGGTACATTGCAAAATTCCCACGCCACCTCAGCAGCGGCAATAGTAGAGATTCCACACTGACGCGGCTTATTTATCGCGCGCAACCGGTCGCGGCATCGAATAAAATCCTGCTGGAAAGGGTAAGGCTCAAGAGGAATGTACCCCTTACCCGGAAACAAAATAGTTGGCTGGTACTCAAGAATCCATGCTAATGGGTTCAATTTTGCTGTCATGCGGCGCTGTTCCGCTGTTCCGGTTTTCAGCCATTTCTCCCGCGTCCAGTACTCCGCCATCGCCATTCCCCTTATTGTTGATTTGATCCATTAAATCGGCCAGTTTATCGAGCGTTGCCATGTAAACAGTCGAATTAAATTGCGCCGGGTTCTTTTCGGCTATTTTATCCAGCCGGGCAAGTGCCACCTGTAATTTGTGCGCTTTCCAGTGTAGCGGATTATTTGCAACAAAAAGGGGAGCATTGTCATCAACCCATAATTGATTAAATTCTCGACCAGATAAATCGAAAAGGGCTTTTTGCTCAACTGGAGTTTCTGTAGCAACATCGCTCATAACACGAATTATACCATAACCAAAAATTTCCCAAAAATTTTGCGCGCGCACTAGGTACAGGAAGAGGAAAAGTAAAAGGGGAGGTGGGGGCAATGTGTGCAATAGGGAGTGAATAATGGATAGATGATTTAAATCTGATGATTGATTGTAGTTGTTAGGTGGGGGGGGTACGATGCGCATGCATAGAGAATGAG
>Ga0172380_10004235_pt1 | contig 18652 bp, 27 predicted proteins | sample Leawe162metaG_FD_119747 | JGI IMG/M metagenome (GOLD analysis project Ga0172380, IMG submission 119747) | Leachate microbial communities from a municipal landfill in Southern Ontario, Canada - Leachate well 162 metaG | ecosystem: Engineered > Solid waste > Landfill > Unclassified | place... | reverse complement strand
CCCGGCCCCGTACCCGGACCCGGACCCGGACCCGGACCCGTCGTTGATTTTTACTTCTTCCACGGCTTCACCGCCTGAATTGCAACACGCGCCTTCTCCGTCGCCGGGATGATTTCAATCACGGCTAGGATTTCGTGCCCGTTCGTCGGCATCGAGAACTTGTTTTCGCTCCCCGCCGTGCCGTCGTTCGCCACCTGCGACAGCGAACACCCGGTCCACTGCCACAGGCGGATACACCCATCGAGCACGATCCGCTGGTGCTCGACGTCGCGCTCGGCAACGTACCCGGCAAAAACACCCGCCCCGTAACTGCGAACGATGACGAACGGCCGTCCGCTCTCGTCAACCGCCGGTTTCGACTCGACCAGATCCGCGCGGATGTAGTCGTGCCCGTTGATGTTTACCTGCTTGCAAACCTCGCTCATTGTTCCCTCCTCTGTGTTGTCAATCATCCTCTCCTCCCCTGCAATCGCCGTGCCTACCGAGGCGGCTCGATGCGGACGGGCCACCATTCGAAGTCGTCTGGATCGGCTCCGTTCAGATACCATCCCCAGACGCCGAGCCCTCCGCCATCACAGTATGCGAGCTGGATCACCTGCGGCGTCGTGTCGAACTGTAACATCGTGTCTCCTGGTACGCGTCCAGGCTTCCGCTTGGCCCAGTACCACCCCGGCTCCCTCGGCGGCATCGTGCTCCACTGCGGCGCGGGGGCGATGGGAGGGGCGGGCGTAACAACCTTATGATCCCGTTCTGAATATGGTTCGAAATGTGCACACTCGCAGCATGGTTTATCGATGTCCACTTCTTCTATGTCACAGTGTTTTTCATCACCGCAAACGCGACACATGAAGCCCATACTTTTCTCACACCACCCTGTGAATTCCATGGCTATGCCCTCCCTTATTCCGTTCTGCGGCAGTGCGCCGCAGCGTTCACATATCCGTGCGCTCATGCCCCCCCCCCTGTCCCGCCGCAGCGCCAACATCTTTTCTGCGGTTCGCCGGTTGTTCGGATCGGTGTGTCACCTGTACCTCCGCAGTCCGGACACCTGCGCTCCCAATGTTTATTCTCCATGCTGTAATGCGGTCGTGTCAACTCCGCTTCGAGCTGTCGCGCAAAGACCATCGCATCGTCGTACTCTTCTGGTCGGTCGCTCATCTTCCACCTCGCTCGGCCCCGTCGGCGGCGGCGAGGACGGCGCGGGTGATGCGATCCGCCGTGTCCGGTGCGTTGAACCGCAAGCCCGCGTCTGCAAAATTCTTGATCAGCGCAGCGCGCACCCGCTCAACCCTCCCGTCATCCGGCCGGGCGCGGAGCGGCAGATCGCCGAACACGGAATTCAGGATCGCGCCAACCTGTGTATGGGCATCGCGTATCCCCTCTCCATACGTGTCAGCGCCGGGAGGACAAAGGCGTTTCCCGTAGATGCAACACCACTCATTCAATTGCGCGAATACCGCCGACAGCCTCTCGCACTCGGCCTCTGCGGCGGCGAGCTGCGCGCGGAGGGCGGCGAGTTCGTCACCACGGCGAAGTCTCTCCTGTATCGAAGCTGCAAGAGCGGAGCGCAGTTCTTCCGTCTCGGCCCGCGCCGCCGCGAGTTCGCGCATCCGGTTCTCGGCCATGTTTCGCACCGAGTGATCGCCGACTCCACCGAGAGCTTCGTTGATGACGTCCAGATCCGCTTTCCAGTTCTTCAGCGCCGCCGCGAGTTCCGTCTTGTGCGCGGCGTCGAGAGCGGCAATCTGCGCGTTGGCCCGCCGTACGGTCTCGATCCCGTCCTCGAACGCCTTGAGATGCTTCGCCTCGGCATCGCTGAGTTGTGCTTCGAGCGTGGCGATGGCCCCGACCGCCGCACTCAACACCAGGTCGGCGTCGCGATCCGGCCTGGCCGGGACGCTCATGTAGAACTCACGACGAACGGCGTCCGGTCCTTCGGTGATCGCCTTGACGAGTTCGCGGATTCTATCGCACATTTTTTCGTACATCACGCCTCCCCCTTCCCTTCCCGGATGCTCTGGAAGGAGCCCAGCATCGTGTCTTCTATGTGACGCAGCGCTTGCTCCCGCGTCCGAGAGGCGACCGCCGCCATCACCTCCGCGTCCGCCGTCAGGGTCTCGAAGATCTCCCGCATCGAGGCCGGTGGCAGACGCGCCGAGATCTCGCTGGGCGCGATGTGGTCGTGCGCCACCATGACGAGCAGCTTGGCCACCCCCGCGGCGAACCCGCGCTCCTCGGGCGGGATGGCCGCCAGATCGGCCGCCTCCCGGCGCCGCGCCTCCAGGGCCGCCGCCTCACCCTGGAGGAACGTGCACCCCGCCTGCGCCATCCCTGCGCAGTTCGCCTTGGCCACTGCCGCATCTGTCGCGCGCCCGTGCTGCCACGCCCCCGATGGCAGTTGGACTGCGAAGGCGCCGTCGTCCTCCACCCGAAACAGGAAGCCCGGCGCATCCGCCACAGCACGGCCCCCCTTGCGCTTCCACCGCAACACCACGGCCGGGATCGGCTCGCTCATTTTCCCTCCAGCTGCTCGCACGCCAGCTCCCACCAGCGGTCGAGGATCTCGATGCGGATGCCCGTGTCGATCTGCTCCCACTCCTGGCGCAGCCCGCGGCGGTCCTTCAGGTCCTCCACGATCGCCGCCACGATGCGCCGTGCCGCCTCCTGGTTCGCCCTGCTCGCCATCACGGCCTCCCCTGTCGCCATGCCGCGGGCAGGAAGCCGCCCGCGCTCATCCAGTCGTCGAGCACGCGCACCAGCTCCGCCATCTCCTCCGCGATCTCATCGCCCAGGGCGTCCTGGTGATCCGGGTTCAATACCTGCACCGCCAGCTGCCTCAGCCGCTCCAACGTCGCGTTCGGGTCCATCGCTCCTCCTGCCGCCGGGCATCCCACCCGGCTCCGTGATACCGTTCTACCCCACAGCTTCATGTTTGTCGACAGGCGAACACGTGTTCGCTTTCGTGCCCGCCCCTGGAGCCGGGACCACGTTGCGGAACTGCACCTCCGCCACCACCCCGCGCAGGGCCTCCAGCGTGTCCGAGTACAGCAGGAAGCCGTGCCCCTTCAGGTTGATGGCCCCCGCGTGTTTCTGCTGTCCCTTGGTCTCCAGTTCGAGGACCGCATCGCACGCCGACCCCACCTCGCGCATATCTCCGCAGGGGAAGTACTTCGACGTCGTCAGCGCCCCCTCCGCGAAGGCGTGTCCGTGGATCATGTAGCGCAGCCAGGGGAAGCGCTGGTACAGCTTGAGCTGCACCGGCGTGTCCACGCTGGGCTTGCGGCTCCCGTAATAGTAGACCGCGTCCAGCGACGCGCGCATCTGGACGCACACGAAGTCCTCCGGCTCCAGCCGCTGCTTGTCCACGTTGCGCGCCGACACGAACACGCGTTCCTCGGACCGCTCGCTGGGGAACATGGCCATGCAGCGCGTGCTCGCGTTCCCGAAGTAGCGGCCGCCGCGCTCGTTCTCCACGCGGTCAGCCACCGCGCGCACGATGTCGACGAGTACCGGCAGGTCCGACGGTGGCGCGGGCGGATCACCGATGATGGGGATCTGCAACGACTGCTTTCGGATCACGCCTCGCGCCCATTCCAGGAATCGGTCCACCCCGTCTGCGAACTCGTGGAGGTCCTCCGTGTGCACCCACTCGTTGCCCAGCGCGTCCACCAGCGCGAACCGGTAGCCCCGCGGCTCGTAGCGGTGCACCTCGATCACGGCGTTGGCGCCCATGCGGAAGATGCGGCTCACCGAGTCGAACCGCGTGTATCCCTTGCGCATGACCTTGGCGCAGATCAGGATCGCACCAGGACGCTTGACAGGGTACGCCTTCGGCTCCTCGTTGTGCACGCTCGGCATCCACACCGTGACGTCGACCTGGGATGCCCTGCTCCGAGCGGCCTCCAGAACATCCAGCGTTCCGCCCGTGACAGCCTCCGTTGCGCCCAGCGCGTCCGCGATCCGCTGCGCCGTCAGACCGAACCCAGACCCGCCGCCCGCATCATACGATCCGCCCACGAAGAGCATGGTCCCGCTGCGCTCCAGGCGCTCCAGCCCGCGCAGCATGGACCGGAAGTAGATCACCCCGGCCTCGACATTGTCCCGGAACCCTTCCTCGAACGGCGCCTTGCACGCGCGCCGGATGTAGCAGGCGTCGCACCGCGGTTCCTCCTCCGTGGAGCCCATGTCCCGGCAGACCGGGCACACCTCATAGGCGTACGAGAGGCGCCCCGTGCGCCCGTAGTGGTCCAGCTTGTTGCGCAGCCCGCCCAGCACGAGCGCGCGATGCCGCGCATCCAGCTCGACCAGTTCCGCTATTGCCTCCGGCTTCAGCTCGCGCATCGTCTACCTCCAGTGGATGTCCTCGGGGCACCAGCACTCGTCCATCCGCGTCGCTTCGCAGATGTAGACCTCGTCCTCGCACTGCTCCCGGAAGTCCCGCGTCGCCTGCTCGATCAGGAGCATGCACTGAACATCTGGGTGCGCGCTATCCACCAGCCGCGAGATGTAGTCCCAGTGGTCGACCGCGTCCTTCATCTGGAAGTTGTCCTGCTGCTCCTCGTCGAGACGCCAGTTGCAGCGGTCGAGCGAGTGAACGACCGTCGTGTACTCCGCCATCTCCACGATCGGGTCGGGGCACTTCAGCTCCTTCGCGCTGTCGAAATCTGGACCACAGGCCATCAGAAAGCACCCTACGATCAGCATCCACCTCATGCTCGAAACTCCTTCCTTCCATCCGGGAAAACCACCACCAGCTCTCTCCCCACCGTCTTCGCGTAGCGGTACGTCGACCAGGTCCCGCTGCGCTTGTGCTCGACGTCCTCGCCCGGCGCCACGATCAGCATCTGGCACGCGTCCACGATGTCGCGGTTCCGTTGCAGGAAGGGCCGCACCGTGGCCGTCACGTCGCCCGCACAGCCCGCGCGCCTCGGGTCGCCCCGCTCGCACCCGGGACGGATGTTGATGACCGGGGCGGGCTCCAGGGCCCGGCACAACGCGTGGAACTCGGCGTCCGCCCCCACGCAGTCCCCGTGGAAGGCCACCTCGGGCTCCTGCTGCCGAAGCAACGCCGCCACCGTCTTCCGCTGCGCATCCGTCATGCCCTTGCGCGTACCCGTGAATCCGATCCGCATCTCCCCTCCTCACCTGAGCATCGCGCCCAGCATCCCTGGTAGATTAACTCCACCGAGTGCGTTTGTCAACACCCGAAGAGATCTTTCCCAGCGCCCTGGCTCGCAGTTGCCTTTCTGTCGAGATTCGTCAAGATTCTAAAGCCATCTCGCTGGCACTCCTGCACGATGACTGCGCTCCGTCGGCGCGATCGTTTTGCGTCGAGATTTCAAAATCATCTCGCTGGCATTGCCACGTTCAAGGGCAGCGCGGGTCGGAATCTTCGTGCCGTTCCGCTGGCATTTTCACTGATCTGATAGCCGCATGCCGATGCAGTTGCAGCCAATCGAAACCCTTGAACCGTTTCGCAAGCATTTCCATGAGCGCGGAAACCCATGATCCCGATTCGAAGCCGCCGCGTCGAAACCTTCAATCTGTTTCGCAAGCATTTAGCAATTGCGTGACTCCCTCCACGGATCGGCCAATGTGCCGTCGAAACTTCTAAGCTGTCTCGCAAGCATTCCCACACATGCAGGACACGAAGGACGCGATGGACCAGCTCGGCGAAATTCAAAAGCCATTCCGCTGGTATTTTGCGTTTGCGGGACACGGGATTTGTCAGAACATACCTGATCCGTTCTGATGGCATTCCCACTGTAATCGGCGGGAGTCGGAACCCACGAGCCGTTCCGCTAGCATTTCCACTTCGCAAGTTCCACCTGTTCATTCCGGAAAACCTTGTCGGAACACACTGGTCCGTTCCGCTGGCATTTTCACTCCCAGTGTTCGATTCATTGGGGGCACAGAGCTGAAGTCGAAACTGCTGGTCCGTTCCGCAAGTATTTTCAAATCGTCCCGGTTCGCTCCTTGGCGAGATCCATGAACCGTCTCGCTGATATTCCCGCACCTTCGCGAGCCCAGTTTGTCAGGAACCAAAGACCTTCCCACTGGTTTTCCACCATCGCCGAGAACGAGTCGGAAACCGAAAGCATTTCCGCTTGCATTCCCACACCAGAGACGACGATCTCGTCGGTGTCGAAATATTGGAACCATTTCGCTGGTATTTCCACTCGTACGTCCGCCACACGTCCCCAAGCCGTCGGTCGAAACCGCTAGTCCGTTTCGCAAGCATTCCACGATCTCCCAGCGCCGTCGAAACCTTCGATCTGTTTCGCAAGTATTTTCACAGGCAGCGCACGTACTCAAGACGCGCCGGTCGAAACTTCTAATCTGTTTCGCAAGCATTTCTACCCACTGCCCGCAAACACCGACACGATGCGCCTGGGTCTGTCGAAACCTTCGATCTGTTTCGATAGTATTTTCATGGCACCGTTTGTTCAGCCAAAGATTCTGACGTGTTGCAACCGTCTTCGCGAGCGACCCCCTTGTGCCTCCCTCGCTGCGCCCACTTCGCCTGTCTTTTCGCGACCGGCTCCTCCTCGCCACCGGCCCGCTCGCGGAACAGCCGCATGATGTTCTTGGCTGCGTTCGCGTCCTGATCAAACGTCTCCCCGCACCCTTCGCACGTGTGATCCACCTGCGGTGCGGCATCCCACCGGCCCTCGTACCCGCACTCGAAGTGGATCTGTGTCGTCATGGCAGGGTTCACCTTGACCACCCTGCCGCCGCGGCCGACGAACGCCTGGATGAGGCATCCGCGCAACTCCGAGCAGGCCGCGTCCCGCTGCTGCAACCGCGCGGCCGCGACCTCCACCTCCTCGCTCTCGGGCGCATTGTGCGCCTGCATCGGTCGCAGGTCGAAGTCCTCGATGACCAGCACCGCGTACCGGCGCGCCAGCTCCGCCCCGATCACCCGGTAACTGTCCTTGCGCCGTCGCAGCGACTTCTTCCGCTGATGCTCCTGCCACCTCCACAAGTGTTGATCCCCGCCATCGTAGCGCCCGATGTCCTCGCGCCACACCCCGTACTGCCAGGAGTGCAGCATCCCGAACCCCTCCTCGTCCCCGTTCCACCGCTCCGCCTCCCAGCGCCTCGACAACGCCACGAAGCGCCCCGGAGCCCGCCACTTCGAGAAGTGCCGGATCTCCTCAACCATCGGGGCGGGCATCAGCCCGGTGTGAGCCTCCAGCCAGGGTCCCAGCTGCGCCATCATCGCGTTCATCGCTTTGTCTCGGATGGATGCCAGGTCCTCGACCTTGCGCAGCCCGGAAAGGACACCGGGGTCGACGCGCACCTCGCGCTCGACGCCGTCATCGTCCCGCAGGTACGCGACACGGACCCCTCCGTCCTCCATGAGCCGCCAACCGATGTCGACGGCCACGGAGCCCTCGCCGCACTTCTCCCGCTGCATTCCCTCTGGCAGTTGCAAGGTCAGGTGCAGCGACCACTGATCCCGGTCCGACACCATCTCGCGCTTGACCGTGGCCCAGGAGATCGTCGCGCCATCTGGCAGGGGTCGGTGCATCAGGATCGGCCACTCCGCCCAGACCGGCGCCCCCGCCTCCGTTCCCACGCGCAACCGCAGGAGACCGAACCGACGCTTCAGCGCGTTCTTCGAAGTGCCGCGCGGCTCCTCGATCTGGAGCTGCACCCACTTGTCCGTGCACCGCAGCACCTCGGTCGCCGCCAGCACGCGGTTCTGGATGTGCACCCCCACGGTGCCGCTGCCGTCCCACCGCCGGAACCGAGGATCGTTCGGCTCCCCAAACCGCCACAACGGCATCTTCTTAGACGCGTCGACCGCGGCCTCGATCTGCAAGTAGGTGCCCCAGGGCACGCCAGCGATGGCCCGTGCTGCCCGGACCTTCTCGTTCGCCCGCGCACTGATCTCCGTCGTCGCCTGCGTGATCGTCGCGTCCTCCCCCAGCGCCGCTCGCGCAACACGGACCGCCGTCAACGCCGAACGCTTCCGTTCCCGCAACTCCTTCACCCGATCGCGCTGCTCCGAGGTATCCGACCGAGATCTCGTCGATGATCGCGTTGATCGGATCTCGGACACGGCCGCCGTCAGCTCCGCGTCGACCGCCTTGGCGACCTGGATCAGATCGTCGATCGCCAGATCGCGTCGTCCCAGGACCTCGCGCACCGACTCTCGACGCTCGCGCTCGATCTCGATGAGGCGATTCTGATAGCGATGTCCCAGCCGCATCTGCTCGTCGATCAGCGCCGCGTTCCCGGTCGGTCGCCGCAACCCGTACTTGTACACGACCGTGCTCATCTACTCCTCCTGTCTTCCCGGGCATCTTGCTCCGGCATCTTTAACCCATTTTAATCTCTAACACGCGACTGTCAACACAATTCGACAGGCACCCTCTATGCTTGACTTTCAACACCCGTGATCCTATTTATTTCCTGCATGCCAGCAGAACGGCTACAAGTTTCTGACATGGGCGTCTTGGGTCAATTCAGGCCGATGGCCGCGTAGCCCCGCACCTACGCCTCCCTGGGCGGCGCGTCCACGATCTCCGCGAAGACGTCGGCGCCGGGCATCGCCAGGCAGCGCAGGCAGTTCCGATCCGGAATCCCGATTGTCTCCTGCACCAGCGCCGCACAACCCAGGTGGCAGCGCGTCTGGTCCGGGTAGAGGTCCTTCGCGGCCGTGCGCCAGCACTGCACCGGCGCCTCCTCCGCCACGTCCATCACCCGGCCCCAGTCGTCTTCCGTGTTCGGTTCCAAGTACACCTTGCGCATCGATCCCTCCTTCTAGTCGCTCCCGTAGACGCGATCCTCGTACGCGGCCGCGAGCGCCTCGTCCTCAATCCGTGCCTGCCGCTCCGCCTTCTGCCGAGCGCGCAAGGCCAGATTCATGGTCACGCTGCCCGAGCACTTCGGGTACGCCGGGCACCCCCAGAACCATCCGTGCGGACCCTTGATCGCCCCCAGCCTCTGCCCGCACTTCGGGCAGTCCGGCGCCAACGACTCCACCAGGATCTCCCCGACCTCGCGCAGCGTCAGTATCACGTCTCCTCCTACAGCCCGTACGACCGCGCCAGGTCCTCGGAAGCCAGCCACCCGGCTGCCTCGATGCACAGCACGGCCAGCCGCACCTCGTCCCGGAACTCCAGGGCCGACAGCCCGTCCAGCGTGGGGTGCCCGGCCCGCATGTACGCCTCCACGTGGCGCACGTCGACCTCGGCGCGCACACCGTCTTCTTCCATCGCCGCCTCGATCCGATCCGCGTAGGACGATCGCCTGTTCTCCGTCATGATCATCCTCCTCCACCGGCATCGCGCCGGGCATCCATGTTCAGGAGCTTAACTCCGCTGTTTGCGTTTGTCAACACCCCATTGCTGGGAACGAGACGCTCCCACCGGAACGTTCCATCCGGATTCCGCACTCGAACCATTCCACGATCGCGCGTCGCCTCGTGTCGCCGGTGAGCATAGTGATCATCTCGGCAGCCTGGGGAACAATACCGAGCCCGCCCAAAGGCGGTGCTCTGCTGAAACTCGGCACCGCACCCCTGGCACACACGACGGGGACCGTCACCCGCCATCGATCGACCCTTGTGGCCATGCTCGCGCGCCTCCAGGGATCGATACTGTGACACCTCGGAGACCCCCGCAGAGTCCTTTCCCATGCTCCCAAGTAGGCACAGCCGCGCCTTCGTCCGCCTCTCGTCGTTGGAAAAGAAATCCTTCCGGCGTTGGCTCATCGCCTCGGCGAGCGGACGCGCCACCACGCCTGTCGTCACGTTAAATCCGACGGCCCGTTTGAATTCCTTTGCAGGCACCCCATGCGCCATATTCATATGCGCCGACAGGTGCTGTCCGCTCCATCCGCATCCATCGACCAAACACCCCAGTTCCGCACGGTCCAAAAACTCGTCGTAACACTGCGGCAGCTGCATCGCCTCGGGGTTCGCCACCCAACGGTCGTACCGCTTAGCCATGTAGGACCGGTAACAAACCGTTGAGCAAAACTTCTGTTTCTTCCTCTTTGGTTTACGGAAATATTCTCCCCCGCACTCCAGGCACGCCACCATCTCCCCCGAGCGGGTACGCCCCCCTCCTTCGTTCTTCTCCCGCCCCGGGTCGCCGCTGCACCGTCGCCGATTACCGATCGCCTCACGGTTGCAACGCAACATTTCCTGATACTGAATAGAGCGTGTGTAGCATGCCATCGAGCAGTACGTTTTGGCGACGCGCGAAAAGAACATCTCCCCACACGTTGGACACGGACCATGGTTGTGCTCCCGCGGGATGCCGCCCTTCGTTCGTGCGGCAACGCGGCAGAAGGGCGAGCAAAAAGCGCGCATCCCGCTGTATTTGATGTGCTGAGCCTGCTTCTTCGTCCCCACGAAGTGCGCCCCGCAGTGGGCACACCACAGCTCCGGCCCCGTGATCTCCTCGCTCGCCATCACACCTCCTAAGGCCGCATCTCGCAGCCCATCTCACCACCCGGATCATGGGCCATTGCCGTGCGTTCATCAACCGATCTATGCGCTCAGAGCCTGCGGCGTCCCCACCCGGCCCACCTGGAGCATCTCGTCGTCGTACAGCTGCTGGAGCACGATGCAGATCTCGGCCTGGAGAGGTCGGTGGTCCTTCTCCGCGCAGCATTCCGCGTTCTCCAAGGTGGTCGTCGGCACGAAGACCTGGATCATGCGCAGGCTGTCGCGCACCTCCTCCTCCGGAATCCCCTCCAGATTCGCCACTGCCGAGGCGGGTACTCCCAGCGAACGCAGCAAGGCCATGTGGCGCACGAGCGGCAGCTTCAGGTTCCTCGTGCCGCTCCAGATCCGAAGCGACCGAGCGCTGATCGCATCCGACCGCACCGCGCCAATGTTTCCCCTCGCGTGTTCCTCCGCTTCGTCCGCCGTCATCGGCCCGCGCGCCTTCCACTCGCGCCAGTTGTCCGCGGTGATGTAGCGCCGCATGGTCCGCAGGATCGAGAAGCCCCAGTGCTTTCGGAAGTAGTCCTGAGCTTTCTTCGGCATCTCCACGTACCAGCGCCAGGTGGCCAGCATGTTCTCCGCCGTACGCAAATGGATCATGGGATGATCCTCTTTCAAATACTCGCACCACTTCTCGAATTCCCACCTCAAGTACGCCTTCTGATCGTAGATCTGGCACAGTACCCTCGCCAGCTCCCAGCGATCATCCCCCATCCTGTGCGCCAAGGACAGCGCCTTCCCACGCAACTTCTCCTCCATCGACTTGCCTCCTTCGAGACCGCATCCCACGGCCGATCTACCACCCAGCTTAGATCCCTTTCCTGCGTTTGTCAACCGCCGAAGAGATCTTTCTTTCCGCCTACATATGGTCACCACACCCTACCCGAGCGGCCACATCGTACAACCCCGTCAGCCCCCACACGGCCCCATCCCGCCTCACCATGCTGCCCCGTTTGTCAACAGGTCGCCCATTCGGCCCGTCGAATGTGCCCCCGCTGCGGTCACTGGCACCTGGAACCTTCCCGTACCGGAGCCGCACCAAGGGGTGGGGGTGGGGGGGGGTTAGGGTATTGGTGCTGTGGGGTCGGATGGTATCCGACTATCGGACGTGTGGGTAGTTGAGGTCCACCACCTGAAGCACTTTGATCTTGCGTACGCCCAAGTTCTTCATGGCGAGTGCCCTGTGTGATCCGTCCCCAAAGGATGCCTTGATGCCCGGCCGAGATCCGGGGCGCCCCATGCTGTACACCAGGGTGGGTGTTGGGATCTCTGTGTGCCCGGCCAGGATGCTCTGTTCGATCTCGCGCACGTTATCGTCGCGCACTGGATGCCTGTCCCAGTTGGCCTGCCGCAGGAATTCGTCCGGCGTCATGTCGACAACCTTCACCTCGAAACGCTCCGGGTCCCCCAGCATCCCAGTGTCCCAGTCCGCTCTCCCTGTGCTGCGCAGGTTGAAGCGCACGGTCGGCGCGCCCTCCTCCAGCCTGTCCAGCAGCGCCCGCATCAGTAGTCCCCCGGCGCCGTGGCGCGGAACCAGCGGATCATCTCCCGTGCCTCCGCCGGTGTCATCTTGCGCCGCAGCTCCGTCAGGTGAGCGACCTCCCGGGGTGGGTGGCCGTCGTCCATCTCCAGGTCCATGGCCCAGGTGTTGGCTTTGGCCAGCTCGCGCTCCTCCGCGTGCGTGAGGGGCCGGTCGTCTCGCGCCGCCTCCTCCAGCCGCTTCAGCAGGTCTTTCACGCGTCCGTCTCGGGGTTGGGGGTCTGCATCACGGGTACCAGGCGCTCGTTCACGACCACGGGCTTCCCGGTCCTGGACAGCATGAGCTTCAAGGCGCTCTCGTGGCTCTTGCAGCACCCGATCATGCCGCCCGCGGCGCCGTGGATCTCCACAGCCATGTCCGCCTCGGCCGAGCAGATGAAGCAGTAGGACGCCTTGTTCGGGCGCGGGCCCTTGTACTGGGCGAAGGCTCCGCCCTTTCCAGGCCCACAGCAGCCCTGCACGCCGCACTGGAAGGCGCGCCCCTCCGTCCTTGCCTTGGCCTCCCAGTAGCGCTCACACCAGGCGCACACGGCGCTCAGGCCCGTGTCCTTGATCTCCCGCTGCACCTTGAACTCGTTCAGCATGGTCAGCCCCCCTCAGCGCGAACTCGTGTTCGCTTCCGACCGCTCGAAGATCTCCCGCATCGTGCGGGCCACCTTGCTCTCTGCCGCGCCCCGCCGCACGTCCACGATCCGGTCGGCTGCCACGAACAGACGCTCCGGCGGCTCGGCGTACCCCGTGACCGGGTGCAGGGCGGGCCCCTGCACGCCGACCTTGCCCGTGCTGCCGATCTTCCACACGCGCATCCACTCCTGGCGCTTGCCCGAGGCGGCCCGCACCAGCACCTCGTCGCCCACCCGGATGTCCCGCTGCTTCTCCATGTGCCGCCCCTACCTGCCGTACGTCCGCTCGACCGGCGCCTCGTCCGGGCACGTCACCAGCACGCGCGCCCAGTCCCCGCGCACCTCGATCGGCTCCACCAGGCAGTTCGGGTTGCGCGCCTGCGCGTACTGCACCGGCTTGGGCGTGCACCCCACCATGCACACCGCCAGGCTCACCAGGACCGCGACGAACAGCACCGTCCCGCCCACCAGCAGCTCGTAGATGACCTTCATGACCCTACCCCCTTGCTTCCGGCTGTTTGGGCACCCACTTCACCGACGGCGAGGTCGACGGCGAGAAGACGTACTTCTTGCCCTCCAGCGAGTAGAGCCCCTTCCCGTCCTTGGCCGCCCGGATCATGGGCTTGCCCACCGCCTCCCACTTGGCCCACATCTTCGCGTCGAACCAGGTCATGCGCGTGTAGGTCGCGATCACGAACATGCCCTCGTCGCGCTTCAGGCGCTCCACGTAGCCCGCTAGGTTCTCCGGCGTGACCTGCTCGTACTCGCCCCACTCCATGCCCTTGCCAGCGCTCGGGAACTTGGCTTCGGACAGCTCCGATTCCTCGATCCTCACGAACACGTCCCGCATGCTCTCCATGATCGTCTCCTCCTACCCCACCTTGCGCTCGGGCACGAACTGCGACCGGCGCCTGAGCTGCAACTTGTAGCCCACGGCCACCGGGGTGTCGATGATGTTCCCGCCCTTGCCCGCGTTCACGACGTCCCACCAGAGTTCGAACACGTAGACCACGTCGCCCTCCTTGGGGCGGCGCCCCGCGAACGGGCGCCCCACGAGGGCCGCCTCCCACGTGTTCGCCGCGATGAACATGTCCGCGTCGTACTCCAGGTGCTTGCCCTCGTCCCGCGTGCTGGGCTGGCGCTTGTCCATCTCCTCGTACTCGATCGCGCACTGGAAGGTGAGCGCAGGCTCCCCCCCCGCCACGTCCGGCGAGAAGTTCCAGGACTTGTTGTCCGTCTGCGGCGTGCCGCGCGGCGAGCTGCCCCCGTACAGCGGGTCGTTGTCCGGCTCCCCGTACAGCGGGTCCACGTTGCGGCCCCGATTGAGGCTGTAGTACTCGCAGTCGGGCGCCGTCAGCGCGATGCGCTCCGCCTCCAACGCCTTGAAGTAGGCGATCTCCTCGGGGCAATTGCCGTAGATCGCGGGCATGGATCACTTCGCTTCGATCTCGTCGAGGAGCGTTCCCAGAGCACCGACGTCCTCGGACTTGGTGGCGGCCGGTTTCGTCGCCCATGCAGTACCGTGCTTGCGCACCGCCGCCCGGTGCTGTGCCACCTTCTGCTGCGTGTTGTTCCGGCGCTCCGCATTTGCCTTGTTCACGCCTTGCTGCGTGGGAGCTGGAGTGTTTCTCTTGTGGTAGAGGTTTCCTCCCATCACATGCGTAGTAACTGGCTTCACGCACTTCCCGAACACCATCTTCGTTCCAGCGGGACAGTGCATGCCGATCGTCTCCTCGATCTCCTCGAACTGCATGTCGATGCCGTACAGGTCCCAGCACTCCTGGATGGCCGCCATGGCCGCGCGGTCGAAGCCCTCCTTCTTGAAGTTGGGCATCTCGCGATTCCCGCTGCGCTTCTTCTTGGCCATCGCCTTCATGGACTGCGCCACCGCGTAGCCCAGGCCCGGCTTGCCGTCCCAGCACCGGATGTCCTTGCCCTTGCCGCGCGCCTCGCGCCCGCACGGCCGCTTGGTGCCCGCGAAGTGCAGCTTGGCGCCCTTCTTCGTGGCCTTCAGCCGCCGCTTCTTGCCGTCCGACCAGGACCCGCCGTCGCTGAGCCCCTCGCGGCTCGTGAAGATGCCCTCCTTGTCGTGGAACGGGTTGAAGTCCACACCGGCCTTGATCTTGCCGCGCCCCGTGCTGCGGGGCTCCGCGCTGCCGCGCTTCGACTTGACGATCGCCGCGCGCTCGGTCAGCACCGCGTCCACGTCCTCCGCCAGGTCCTCGAACGCCTCCTCCTCGCCCTCGGCCAGCTGGTCCTGGTAGGCGATCAGGGCGGCCTGGATGACGTCCGGCTTCTGCACCAGCACGTTGGCCGTGAAGTGCACGCTGTACTGCGCGTGCGCCCCGCTCTCGTGCACCTTGAGCTTGATCTCGCCCGGCGTCACGAGCTGCGTCTCCAGCATGAAGTCGTACAGGTCCTGCGCGTCGACCAGCGACTCGAAGTTGAACATGATCTCGCCGTCGGACTCCTTGCCCTGGTAGGGGAAGAGGTCCTTGCGATCCACCGAGCGCGCCTTGTTCAACGGCACGTGCTGGACGTTGATCGTGGCCGCATCCTCCTGCATGACGCGCGCGACGCTCGCGCGGAACATCCGCTCGGGCTCCGGGTCCGGGATGATGCCCAGGATCTTCTTCTCGTCCTCGGTCATGCACGCGTCCGCGGCGCCCCGCAGCTCGTTGTTCTTCCCGACGTTGTCCAACATGATGTGCTCCACGCGAACTCGTGTTCGCTCTAGGCAGACCAGAACCCGACCGGGCTCTGGAGCTGCCGGATCTTCTCGACCAATTCCTGCTCGCGCGCCTCGGCGTTGGCGTACATGCTGTCGCCGTCCATCCCGAACGACCCCGTGGCGCTCGGCTTGTCCGCGTACTTGGTGCGGATCATGGCCAGCGTCTTCATGGCCTGGCACTGCGCGTACTCCCGGAACAGCCAGTACTCGGCGTTCGACAGCTTCGCCAGGTTCACCTCCGTGGAGAGGTACACCACGCCGATCTGCTGCCCCACCGATCCGCCCGCCCACATGGACGGGGGCGGCGCAATGCGCAGCGAGCGCGTGGCGCGATCCCACTCCCAGTCCAGGTCGGCGCTCACGATGCGCTGCCCCATCTCGCGGTACTGCATGAGCTGCACCAATGCGGAGTAGCCGCCGTACCCGGAGTACACCCACGTGTACGGGTTGACCTCGACCTCGGCCCACGAGAACAGGCGCGTCAGGTTCTCCGACACCGGGAAGTTAACCTCCACCACGCAGTCCACGTCCGTGCCGATGACGCTCTCGGGGTACTCGGAGTTCTGCGTCATGGTGATCAGCACCATCTTGGGCTGCCCCACCCACGCCGCCCAGAACCGCTTGGCGTCCTCGATCGCGATGTCCAGCTGATCGTCCGTCAGCTCCACGCAGATCACGCCATGGCCCAGGCGCTTCTTGATCCAGAGCCGCAGCTGCTCGTCGGTCTGTACGGTCTGCATGCCCTACTTCTCCGCCGCGACCTTCTTCCACTCCTTCGCGGGCTTGCCCGTGAGGATGCGATAGATGGCGTTCTGCGCCTTCTGCACCAGCCCGTGCAGCTCGGCCTCGCTGACGTTGGACCGGCGGAGCGCGCTCATCATCGCCTGCCCGGCCTGCGCCAGCACGTAGTTCATCTGGTCGCCGTCCAGCTTCTGCACGGTGACCACGGCCTTCTTGATGTCGGCGGGCAGCTGGTCCACGTCCACCGAGGACGCGTCGTCGGCCACCGCTGCCTGCTCCGCGGGCGTGGGCTCCTCCGCCGGGGCCTCCTCCTCGTCGTCCACGGGCTCCGCGGTGTTGCCCGCCGCCTCGGGGCTGTCCCCCTCGTTGACGCGGTGCAGCTTGGCCGCCACGCGCGCGTCCGGGTGCGCGTCCGCCAGCAGGTTGGCCGCCACGTGCGGCAGCTCCTGCGCCTCGGGCACGAACAGGAAGAAGTCCGCCTGGTAGAACTTGTGGTTGGTGCCGTCCTCGGCGATCGTCACGCCGAAGGGCGTCACGCCGTACACGTCGCCGCGGCCGACCACGTCGCCCATGAGGGTGCGCACCTCCACCGTCTCGCCGACACCCAGCGCGCCCGGGCTCACGGCCCCGTCCACGCGCCGCTCGTGCGCGGCCTGCATTAGCGCCTCCGCTTGCCGCGACCGTCTCCGCGCGGCATCTGCTTGGTGGCGTCCACCTTGCCCTTGGCGTCCTTCGACGCGATCACGGGCTCGTCCTCCTCGGGGACCTCCTCGACGACGGGCGCCGCGGGGGCCTTGGGCGCCTCGACCGGCGGGGCCTCGTCCTCGAACTTGATCTGCTCCACCGGCGGCGCGATCGGCGCCTCGACCGGCGGCGGCACGGGCTTCGTGGTGATGTGCGACTCGGGAGCCTGCACCGGACGCTCCACCTTCGGGACCTCCCGGATGACCTCCACCTGCGCCGGGATCGGCGTCGGCAGGATCATGGCGGGCGCCGCGGCGGGCCGCGGGTCCGGCCGCAGCGTCGGCGGCACGTCGAGGCGGATCAGCACGCCCTCCCGCACCCACGACCCGAAGTCCAGGTCGCTCTCCACCACCTTGTTGGGGGAGAAGAGCACCGTCTCCGTCGTGCGCAGCGGCTTGTCGTTCTCGCGCTTCGTCTCGCGCACCCCCTCGATCGGGAGCCGCGTCTGCCCGCGCGCCAGCATGTACTTGGCCATGATCACTCCTTTGTCGGGGCTTGATCCGCCCCGCTGGCATCCCCAAACGGCGAACACGAGTTCGCCCACGGGATCTTCACGCACCCATCCTACGCGGATCGCGCGCGACCGTCAAAGGAGTTTCCGTCGAGGGATGGACTACGCGGCCCGCTGGCACGCCTTGCGGTACTCCTGGGCGATCCGCACCCAGGCTGCCACGATGGGCGCGTCGCCGCCGAACCGGCGCGCGGCCGCCGCCACCGCCGCCCAGTCCGGGGACACGCGGCAGGTCCGCTCCACGGCGTTGTAGGGCACGCCGCGCAGCATGCTGTACGCGAGCAGGCTCTCGCGCGCCGCCTTGCGCACCACCGTGGTCCGGTGGTGGTTGAGGCCCCACCGCACCAAGCCGCGGGTGCGCCGCGCCTCCCGCCGGATGATGGCCGCCTCCGCCGCCAGGCTCTTGATCTTCACCCGCAGGTGGATCAGGCGCTCGTAGAAGTCCTCGCTGGGCACCGGCGTGAACGCCGCGGCGGGCACCGATCGTGTGGACACCACGGCCGCCGTCGCGGGCGCCGTCTCCGTCTTCTTCGCAGACAATCCGAACATGGCTTCCTCCTTGTGGTTGTTTTGGGACACACCGCACCAAGGGGGAAGGCCGGAGGGGACCTACAGGGGCATTCACGAGTAGCGCATCATGGCCCCCAAGTTAGCAACGGCCGTGCGGCCTGTCAAGGGCGCCCCCACCAGGAGTCGAACCTGGGCCTTCGGACTTGAAGTTCCGCCGCTCTACCTCTGAGCCATGGGAGCATGCGCTTATTCTAGTGCATTGAGCGTGTTTGTCAACGGTGGGGGGCGTGGGAATCGAACCCACCTGGCCACTAGGGCGCACGCTCTACAGGCGTGCCCGTATCCATAACGGTCTAACCCCCCATGGTGCGCAGGGCGGGAGTCGAACCCGCATTGTCTCTGAAGCGTTGCCGCGGGCCCTCAACCCGCCGCCTATTCCATTCGGCCACCCGCGCATTTGTGGAACGGGACGGACTTGAACCGCCGACGCCCGCCTCTTCAGGGCGGCGCTCTACCAGCTGAGCTACCGTTCCATGTGGTACGCGGGGGGAGACTCGAACTCCCAGTGATCTTTCGACCGGCGCAGGTCCTGAGCCCGCCGCATGTACCATTCTGCTACCCGCGCATGGTGTGCCCGGTGGGGGTCGAACCCACGCTTTTTCCTCTTTTTGGGAGAGGTTCCTCTTCCACAGCTGGGATACGGGCACATTGGCGGCGACGGAGAGATTCGAACTCCCAACCCTTCGGTTAACGGCCGAACGCGCTCCCGTTGCGCTACGTCGCCTGCT
>Ga0172380_10004234_pt1 | contig 18653 bp, 18 predicted proteins | sample Leawe162metaG_FD_119747 | JGI IMG/M metagenome (GOLD analysis project Ga0172380, IMG submission 119747) | Leachate microbial communities from a municipal landfill in Southern Ontario, Canada - Leachate well 162 metaG | ecosystem: Engineered > Solid waste > Landfill > Unclassified | place... | reverse complement strand
GGCACCGCTGCCGGCTCCGGGCCTGGTTGTCACTCCTGAGATCCGCTGCCAGAGCGAGATGTACCTTCCCATAAGGGAGGTTGCCCGCTGCTTCAACCGCCTCTATTGTTGTGCGCTGACCTATCCGCCAATTCTCTCCAGCACCCCCTTCCACAATGCCCTGAGCTGGGCCGACGCCTTTACCGCCTTGCCGCCGGCATTCCGGTTCAGCGCCAGTCCGGCCCGTCTCCTGGAGACCCTGGTTGCCAACCATGACCTGCTCGTGGCCTTCCTGTTCGCCTCTTTTCTGCCGCAACGCTTCTATGGCGGGTTTAACCGCTATCCTGGGCAGAGTAGCTGGCTGCGGCAGTGGCTGCGGAGGCGGAAAAAAGGCCGGATCAGGTGCCTGGATGCTGCCTGCGGCACTGGTGAAGACTCCTATCGGCTGGCCGGGCTGTTGCTGGCAAGCGGGTTTGCTCCGGAGGACATTTCCATCGAAGGCTGGACCATCGAGCCCTTGGAGGTCTGGGCCGCCGCCCATTGTCGCAGGCCGGATGATCCAGTGGGTGCGCAGGCTTGTGAGCCGGAAACCACGGCCTTTTTCGAGGCCGGCGCCCAAGAACGCATCCGTTTCCGGTGCGCCGATCTGCGGGAAAGCCCCCTTTGTTTCCCTAAAGCAGTGGAGGAAACCGGCTTTGACTTGATTCTTTGCAACGGTCTGCTGGGCGGGCCGATCATCAACCGACACAATGGGTTGCCACAGGTCGTAAGCAACCTGGCGGCGCTCCTCAGGCCGGGCGGGGTGCTGCTGGCGGCGGATCATTTTCACGGCGGGTGGAAAAAGCAGAACCCCGGGAAGTTGCTCGGGGCTCTGTGCAAATTATGGGATTTGGGTGTGATTGAAGCGGGCGAAGGGATCGCCGCCTTGAAGGCTACAGCTTCTTGGGATCTGGGGAATAACGGATTACGGTGGCCTTTTCCAGGGTGATCATGCCGCCACCCATCATCTCGTCGATTCGCGGCATGATGGCGTTGATCTTTTCCTGGCTATCCACTACCTCGACAATCAACGGCAGGTCTGCGGAAAGATCCAGCAGTTTCTGGGTATGGAAGACGCTGTGGGCGCCAAAGCCGCACAGGCCGCGCAGGACCGTGGCCCCGGCAAAACCCTCCTTGCGCAGGAGTTCGACCAGTGCTTCATAGAGCGGTTTGTGGCCATAGCGATCGCTCTCGCCGATGAAGATCCGCATCAGGACATTTTCGCCAACCAGTTTTGTCATTGTATGCCTCCTCAGGAAATCGTCCGTACGGTGATGATGCCGAGCCAGGTAAACGCCAGGCAGACCGCCACGCTTGCCAGGATATTGGTGAAAGCCACGAAGAATTGGCCGTCCTCCAGCAATTTGAAGGTTTCATAGCTGAAGGTCGAAAAGGTGGTCAATCCCCCCATGAAGCCGACCGTCAGCCCGATGCGCAGGGTGTCGGACAGGGCCGTGCTCCGCAGTCCCAGCTCCATGACCAGGCCGATGAAGTAGGCACCGATGGTGTTGACGGCAAAGGTGCCGTAGGGAAAGGCCCGGCCGAGCAAGCCGTAGACCCATCCCGAGAGATAGTAGCGGGCAAGCCCCCCGCCGGCACAGAACAGGGCAATCGCAGCGGCTGTTTTCATAGTATCACTCTCCTCTGAAAAAACAAAAACTCCTGCCCTCGGTTTGAAGGGCAGGAGTCATCAGCTTTTGCAAGCGGTTTTGGCGAACCCCATCGCCGTGATTCTGGTTGGAATCAGAAGCGGATCAGCAGGCCGCCCCAGGTCAAGCCGCCGCCAAAACCCATGGCCAGCACCAGATTACCCGGTTTGATGGTGCCGTTACGCCGGTTCTCGTCCAAAACCAGGGCCACCGAGGCGGCCGAGGTGTTGCCCATGCGGTCCAGGTTGAGCAGGAAGCGCTCTTTGGGAAAGCCGCTTTTTTTGGAGATAAAATCAATCATGCGCACGTTGGCCTGGTGCGGGATGATGTAATCCAGATCAGTTGGCGTAATGCCGGCTTTTTTACAGAGTGTGTTAACAATGTCGGGAATGACATCGGTGGCAAAGATATAGACCTGCTTGCCCGCCATCTGAAAAAAGATCTCGCGGGCTTCGATTGTTTCGGGGGTAACCGGTTTGCGGGAGCCGGAGGAGGGGACCTGGATCAGCGGCCACCCCTTGCCGTCACTGCGCATGTAGGTATGCTGAATGCCGGTATTCTTGTCGCCACCGCTACTGAGGATGGCCGCTCCGGCACCATCGCCGAACAGCGGGCAAGTGGTCTTGTCATTGAAATCGAGGATCTTGGAGTAAGTGTCGGCCCCGATAGCCATGACCGTCTTGTATTTGCCGCATTTGATAAAATTGTCGGCGATTTCCATGGCATAGACAAAGCTGGAACAAACCGCGTTGATATCGAAGGCAAAAGCGTTCTTTGCAGCTATGTTCTCCTGCACCATGCAGGCGGTCGAGGGTAGACTCATATCGGGCGTTGAGGTGCCGACAACGATGCAGTCTATGTCTTCCGCGGAGAGACCGGCTGATTCCAAAGCATTTTTTGCGGCAATTGTCGCCAGGTCCGAGGTGGACTGGTCTACATGGGCAAACCGGCGTTCGCGAATACCGGTGCGGCTGAAGATCCATTCGTCGGCGTTCTCCACCAGATAATCGAAGTGGCTGTTGGGGATTACCCTTTCGGGCAGGCACGAGCCGCTTCCGATGATTTTTGAAATGATCATTGTATCTCCACTTTCATTTGTGCCGGATTACGATTTTATCAGGGATAAAGTTTTTTACTTATCTCACAAAATAACACTGTTTGTCAAATGGAATGCTTTGATTGTGCAGCAAATTCGACACATATTTGCTGCCTCGGGCCGATAATCAGGGATCTCCCCAGTGCCTGACAAGATCCACTAGGGCAAAGACCCATACCAGGACAATGGCAGACAGCACACCCTTGCCGAAACCGGCAACATTGTGCAGTGCCGCCAGCACCTGGTTGGTGTCGAGCGCGCCGGATGCCATTTTTGCGGCTATGACCGGCGACAGCCCTTTCAGCACCACGAACAGCGCGATCAGCAGCAGCAGGTTGAGGACCATGACAATGGCGATTCCCATGACCTTGCGGCCGAGATAGAGCTGCCCCAGGCCCGGCAGGATGAACGCATTCAGCAGCAGGGCGACCCTTTGCTTTTTCATAGCGCACCGCCCTTGGCCCCTGAAGTCAGCATTGCCACCATCTCCTTATGAATCAAGCCGTTGCTGGCCACAATCCGGTCATTGAAAATGTCGTAGGGAGAGCCGTCAAAGGTGCTGACCGTGCCCCCTGCCTCCCGGACCAGGAGCACGCCGGCCGCCACATCCCATGCCTTGAGCTTGAGCTCCCAGAAACCGTCCAGCCGGCCCGCGGCCACGCCGGCCAGGTCCAGGGCCGCCGCTCCGGCCCGGCGGATACCACGGGCAGCTTTCTGGAAGGCGATAAAATCAGCAAAATTGTTGGCCGGATCAGTTGCACAATCGTACGGAAAGCCGGTGCCCAGCAAGGTGTCCCGCAGTGGCGACCGGGAAGATACCTGTAGCCGATGGCCATTCAGATACGCCCCGCCCCCCTTGGTGGCCGTGAACAGCTCCTCGTGGAGCGGATTGTAGACCACCCCGGCCGCCAACTCACCCGCCGCTTCCAGGGCGATGGAGACGCAAAACCAGGGGAAACCGTGGGCATAGTTGGTCGTGCCGTCCAGCGGGTCGATGATCCAGCGACAGGTCGAATTCCCTTGGGGGTATTCGCCCTCCTCAGCCACGATATTGTGATCGGGAAACCGCGCCCGCAGGCAGGCCACGATCAGCCGCTCCGACTCCCGATCCACCTCTGTGACCAGGTTTTTGTCACCCTTCATATCTATGGTAAACTGCGATGCAAAGCGGTAGCGCTGGAAGGCGCCGGCTGCAAGGGCCGCCTCGACCGCAGCATCGAGATATATCTGACGATTATCCATGGCCAGCCTCCAAAAAATAAGGCGGCTGATTGCCGCCCTTACCATGGTAGCGGTTATAACAGAGCAGCGCCCGGAAGGCAAGCGCGCCCGTTATTGTTGCTTTGACATTATCCATGCTTTAGGGCATAGTTAGCCAGTTTGGTAACTATATTCCCTTCCAAATCAAAGCACTATCTTCGTCGGCCTCGCCGCCTTGATTTCATCATTGATTTGTAATCGGAATTTCTCAGGAGCGACTAGCGTGGTTCTCATGGCAAACATATTCAGGGCCTTGGCGGTAATTCTGGAACTGGCCAGCGGCCTGCTGACGATCTATAAATATATACTGATAGCGGCGTGCATACTGTCGTGGGTGAATCCTGACCCCTATAACCCGATCGTTAACTTCATCTATCGCGTCACTGAGCCTCTATTGCGGAGAATCAGGCGCTACATGCCGAATACCGGCGCTCTGGACATATCGCCGATAGTGGCTTTTGCCCTGATTTATGTCATTCAGATTGTGGTATTCGATACAGCGATCTACTACCTGAGAACCGCCTTTGGAAGTGCCGCCGGATTGGATTTGAAAGGGTTCTGAACACTATGAAGATTACTCCTCTTGACATTCAGCAACAGCAGTTCAAAGGCAAAATGCTGGGCGGGCTCGACCCCGAAGACGTGGATGCCTTCCTGCAAACCGTGGCTGGGGAGATGGAGAACCTGATCCGCGAGAATAATGAACTCAAGGAACAGCAGGCCAGGCAAAGCCGCGACATGCTCGACATGGCCGAGAAGGAGAAGGATCTCCGCGAGACCATGCTGGCGGCCCAGCGCATCACCGAGGACATGAAGGCCAATGCCAAGAAAGAGGCCTCGCTGATCGTGTCGGAGGCTGAAATCAAGGCCGAGCGGATCGTGGCCGATGCTGAACGGCAATTGGGTGAGCTCAAGACCCGCATCGAAGATATCCGCCGCCAGAAGATCCAGTTCGAAATGAGCCTCAAGGGCCTGCTGGACAGCTTTGCCCGCCAACTCTCCGGTGATGAGCCGGCCTGAACCAGCACTTTACACCGTCCAGAAGGACGCGCTTGTCCTCAACCTCCACATTCAGCCACGGGCGTCGAAGAATGAAGTATGCGGAGTACAGGACAACGCCCTGAAGGTCAGGCTCACCTCACCGCCGGTGGATGGCGCAGCCAACAAGCTTTGCCGCGAGTTTCTGGCCGAACTGCTGGGCGTAAGCAAATCATCGGTCGCGATCATTTCCGGTGAAACATCCCGGCACAAGCGGGTGCGGATAGCAAGCAACGACCCCGACCGGCTCAGGCAGATCATCGACAGGAACATTGCTTCAGACTGAACCCGAACCATCCACTCTTATCGGCCCTTTCGGATTTTGTTCACTTTCGATCAACTACCGGAACCATCTGTCAGTCGGCTGAAATACACCACGAAAGGATACAATAATGGCACAGGCAAAAAACGGCGACAGGGTCCGCGTGCATTACACCGGAAAGCTGGAAGACGGCAGCGTATTTGATTCATCGGAAGGATTCGTTGATACTTGCGATGACGAGGGATGCGGTTGCGGTAGCAATCCCACCGATCCCATGGAATTCGTTATCGGCGACAACAAACTGATCCCCAAATTCGAGCAAGCCGTCATCGGCCTGGAGCCGGGCCAAAGAGTCGAGGTCAAGATTGCGGCCGACGACGCCTATGGCCAGCGGGTCGAGGAGATGGTGGCAGTGGTGGACCGCAATGAGGTCCCGGCCGACATGAACCCCGAGGCCGGCCAGCATATGGAGGTCATCCTGCAGGACGGCACGCCGCTGCCGGTCCTGGTTACCGAGGTGACCGACACCAGCATCACGCTGGATGCGAATCACCCATTGGCAGGACTGGATCTGACCTTTGACATCAAACTGGTGGAAATCCTGTAATACAAATTATCCACGAAGTACAAAAATCAAACAGCAAGGGCCGCGGAAATCATCCGCGGCCCTTGCTGTTTGTCCAACGATTTTGTTCCTCGTGTCCTTCACGGACAACCGCTTTCCGCTTTACTGCTGTTTCCCGGTGGCCACCGTCGATCCGGCCGGTTCCACACCGTAGTCCTTTGCCTCAGCCGGCGGCTTGGCAATGACCACCACAAAGGGGATTGCCTTGCCCGGTTCCACGCCCATGTTGGCCAGCGAGTCGCCGAACTGGTTGGCCATGGCTGCCTCGATCTTGTCCAACGGCATGGTCGCCAACTGCTCTTTAGTCAACGGATTGCCGCAGTAGGCGTTCTTGGAAGCCAACACCTTGCCGCTGCCGTCATAGACCATCCCTTTGACCTGGATTGCGGCCCGCGGTTTATTGAAGTTGTTGACGGCCTCGCCGGTGATGATCAGCAGTTCGCCAATGGCCGCATTCTTGACAAACGAGGCATCAACGGACCGCACCGTAATCCTGCCGGCATCGGTAACATTCTTTACCTTTACCTCCGAAAACATCGAATAGCCGAAGTATCCGAGAGCCGAGACCACGACCAGGGCGGCAATGGCGATCAGAACCGTGAACAGCGGGTTCTGCTTGCGGCGGGACGCTATCGAAAGAGGCGGCAGTTCTTCCTGGGGCGCCTGGGCCTGGGCTGCTTCAGTTGCCGGCATGGCCTCGGGGGTGTCCTTGGTATCCGGAGGTGTGCTTTCCTGCGTGCCGGCCAGCGGCCCAAAGAGCAGCTCCCCGGCCGGCTTCAGCTCGTCGGGATGCACCTGTTGCACCGCTACCGAGGTCAGCTCGTCTCCGAAATCAATTTCGCCCAGGTTGAAAGGTTCATCTTGTCCGGCCGCCGCAAAGGGTTCAGGTTTGGCCGGCTTACCAACGGCGGTATCAATCCCCATGGAGTCGGCAAACTCGTCCATCTGAAAATCGAATTTGATCTCCTCTGCGGGCTCCTCTGGCTCAGGCGCTGCAACGGCGTCTCCAAACAGGGGTTCGTCGCCGAAATCAAAAGCGGTATCTTCGTCCTTCGCGGCAGGTGCCGAACTAGATTGAGCCATGGTCATCGCGGTCGTATCTGAAGCCGGAACAGATGCGGTCACGGTCTTGTCATCCTCCGGGGCAACATCGCCGAAATCGAAACCGCCGAAATCTATTTCACCAGGCGTTGACCGGGTTTCATCCTGGCCAATGGCAAAACCTAGATCTTTTCCCAAGGACGACAAGTCAAAATCATCGGCTGGGGCGGTCGAGACAGGCTGCTGTTCCGCCTTGGGCGGCTCGCTCTGGACTGCCGCCATACTGACGGTACGTTCCTGGGCCTCTTCCAGGCCAAAAACAGAGGGGTCGAAGGCGGGTTCAGGCGTTTGTCCGGGGGCAGCGCTTTCCTCCTGCCGGGATTCAGCGGTCGTGGTCTCCTCTTGGCCAAAAGAAGCGGATTCGTCGAGCATGGTGCCGAAATCAGCTGCCGGCTCGCTTTCCGGTTGCTCCTTCCTGACGGTGAACACGTGCTTGCATTTGGCGCAGCGGACCTTGACCCCTTTGTCCGTGACCTTGGAATCATCGAGCCTGAACTTCGTATTGCACTGTTCACACTGGATAATCATCTGCGCCCCCCGGTGAGAATTTATTTCGTTACGACCCGGAATCTCCGGATGGTCGGATTTGGATTTAAAGTGCCAGACGACGGAACTGCCTGAAACAACGGTATCTTATATCAGAAAAAATTGAAGAGTGTCAATCTTATTACAATCCGGATCATGTTGTAATATCGATGAATTGCGGGCATATTCCCTTAATTGGGCAGGTAAGGCATTTACCTGGGTCGGCACCGTCGCACCCTGCGGTTATACCCAAGTGAGCCAGGGAAAAATCGTATTTGACCGGATCGAGGGGATCGAAAGCGCGCAGGCTGGCTGTTATTTCCAGCGCCATGCGCCAGTCGGCGCTCTTGCGCCCGGTAAAGCCCAGATAACCGCAGATGCGCTGGATATGGGTATCAACCGGAATGACCAGTTGAGCCGGGCTGATTCCGTGCCAGAGACCGAGGTCTATGCCGTCATCTGGCCGCACTACCCAGCGCAGGAACATGCAGAGCCGTTTGCAGGCGCTGCCGGAGGCGGGGGAGGGAAACAGGAAAGGGAAATAGGAATCTTCTGGAATTGCCTTTTGCATGAAGACCGGCTGGTAATCGAGGTCCAGCACCGCGGCCACGTAGCCGCCCAGCGACGAAGTCACGTTTTCTGCCCTGGGTTCATGAAAATTCAGGAAAAAGCCGTTGATGCTGCCGGAGTGCTCGATCATCAGGCGAATGGCCCAGAACAGGGCGCACAAATCGCGACCGTCGTTAAAGCGATGCTTGAAGCCGCTGAAGATGCGCTGCCCCTTCTTCGGCTCGAAACACTCCGCAAAGCGGCGCGGGGAGGGACCCAGGGCGGTGAAGATCGCCTCCAGGTTGCGCAGTATGATCTTGACATTGCCATAGGCAAAGGCAGAGGCAATCACTGCCACCACCTCCCGGTCGGCCGGGTCGTCGTAGCGGTGGCAGAACGAAAGCGGGTCGTTGGCCAGGTGAATGGCGGAACGGGCAGCGTAGAGGCGGTCGAGGATGGTCTTGACGTCAATATTTGCCATGGTTGTGATGACCTTTACAACTCAAAGGGTCTGTACGCAATTTTGCATGGTTAAATAGCATGCAACACCATGAAATGCAATTTTCCAAAGCAGACCAGGGCCACCTTCCGTGGCAACAATACCGCTCTCACGCTGTCTGAACCATATAGCGATGGGCACAGTCGTCCCATAAACGCCGAACATTCCATTCGCCAACGTTGTAATGCCGTTAAAATTATTATATAAAATTAATAGCAAAACTGTTATGAGGTAACGTAAGGCTACAGTAATGAGGTCAAAAATGGAGAATCCTCTTAATTCCCCCGGTCTTCTCCCCTGTGCTGCTCAAGTTGACAGCCTGACACACGACAAGACCGTCAACAAGCGATACCTTGTCAACAAACTCAATTTCCTGAATTTCCAGGACCAGACCATCCTCGTCAGCTTCAGGCACGCCAGATACGACAACACCATGTCCTTCCGCGCAAAACCTCTCCCCTGCGCGGGTGAGCACCTGGAATGCACCTGGGAAGACAGCTCCGATATCGAACAGATGCTGAATATGTACCGCTTCGAATACCTGCTCATTGCGGATGGCCACAAACTGCTCCTCGTCAATGCGCAAGTGATCTCCATGAACTCCGCCGGAATAACCCTTCTCTTGCCTGCGAACTGCCGGGAATACAAGAACAGAAGAATAAAAAGACATCCATGCATCGGCATCACCACGCAATTCTCGCAGAACAGCACACTGTTCCATGGCCCCCTCATTGATTTCACACCTGTTTCGTTTCTGGTGGATGGAAGTACGGAATCGCCGCATGCCGTGCGCTGGACCATGGTGGATTCGAGAGTGAATCTTCATCTTTATGCGGGCAATGAAATTCTCTATACCGGTGAATGTATTATCACCCGTGAGAGCCGTAATCAGAGAGACGGCGGAAGAAGACTGGTTCTGCGCCCCGCAACCAGCTCCGTCCAGCTTATCAAGCCGAAACAGTACCGTAACAAACGGCAGGAGCTTGTTCCATCGCCTAACATGGTTTTCAGGCACCCCCTGATTGGCAACACGGTGAATCTCAAGGTCGCAGACCTCTCCGGTTCCGGATTTTCCGTGGAAGAAAGCGTTGAGACTTCAATCCTGCTGCCAGGGATGATCATTCCGGGGATCGAACTCAGTTTTGCCCATGGATTGAGCATAAGCTGCAAGGCCCAGGTTGTATCGCGGAATCTGGTTGAAAACGAGGGAGAGGCGGTGGTGAAGTGCGGACTCGCCATTCTGGACATGGACATCCACGAACATGTGAAGCTTCTGTCCATCCTGCATCAAGCGGAAGACAAGAACTCCTATGTCTGTACCGACGTGGATATGAATGCCCTATGGGACTTCTTTTTCGAAACCGGGTTCATCTATCCGGAAAAATATGCCTATTTTCAGGCAAACAAGGAGCAGATCAAACAAACCTACGACAAGCTTTACGGTCAAAATCCACATATAGCCCGGCATTTCATCCATCTGGAACGAGGGAAGATTCTGGGACATATGGCCATGGTCCGCTTCTACGAGGATTCCTGGCTCATCCACCATCATGCTGCCAGGAAATCGGTTTCCGCGAAAGCAGGCCTGAAGGTATTGAACCAGGTCGGTCAGTATCTGAATGAGCTGCAAAATCTCCATTTTACTCGTCTGCACTTTGTCTACTGCTATTTCAGGCCCGAAAACCGGTTCCCCAACAGGGTGTTCGGTGAGTTTGCACGCCAACTGAACAACCCTAGGGGGTGTTCCCTGGATAAATTTGCCTACCTTCATTATCGCGGGAAAAGCATTGATGATGGCACCATACCTGAGCCATGGAAATTGGCCGAGGCAAACCCTTTCGATTTTGCGGAGTTGGGGAGCTTCTATGCGTTTGTGTCAGGAGGCCTGATGATCGACGCCTTTGATCTGCATCCAGGCTTCGCCTGCCAAGATGAAGTGGCAAAGGAATACCGGAAATTGGGATTCAAGAAAGAGAAACATTATTATGCCCTGCGGAAGGAGGGAAACCTCAAGGCCATGATTATGGCGAACTGCACCGATGCCGGCTTCAACATGGCCAATCTTACCAACTGCGCCATATTTATCGCGCTTGACGAAACCATACCGGCTGATATCTTGGGACTGGCCCTCGGACAGGTATCCGAGTTGTATGATGAGGAGGAGATGCCGGTACTGGTCTATCCCTTGTCCTTTGTAGAAGAACGGGACCTCCAATACGAGAAGGTTTACATGCTCTGGATACTGGACCTGCACTACAGCGACGATTATTTCAGGTTCTGTGACGGGTTGTTCAAGGGTGCCAGAACAACCGATTGAGCATATTCCCCGGAGATGACATGGAGTCTTCAAATCTCAACGGCATACCGCTTTACAACAGCCGGATCATTGATTCATATATCAGGCTCATCAAGCAAAAATACACCGACGTCAACGTGGGTGAACTCTTGAATTTCGCCGGAATGAAAGGTTACGAGGTTGCGGATGAAGCCCACTGGTTCACGCAGGAGCAGGTCAATCGCTTCTACGAGAAACTCGTGCAAGTCACCGGAAATCACAACATCGCCAGGGAAGCAGGCCGTTATGCTGCATCGCCGGATGCAATCGGGGCGATGAGGCAGTTTGTCCTGGGACTGATGGGCGCTTCCAATGCCTTTGAGATTATCAACAAAACCACCGCCAATTTTACCAGGTCTTCCCGCTACGAATCCAGGAAGATATCTTCCAACAAGGTGGAGATTACGGTTACCCCCATTATAGAAGGTGTGGAACAACCGTTCCAGTGCGCGAACAGGATCGGCTTTTTCGAAGCAATGGTCCTTATCTTCAACCTCAAAATCTCTGACGTTAAGCATTACCCGCATATCGAGCATACCGAGTGCCTGTTCAAGGGGGGTAAAGTTTGCCGGTATGTGGTTACATGGGAGAGATCTCTCGCTGTCACCCTGAAAAGATCAAGTGTCATGGTAATCCTCCTCCTGGCGCTCTTCAACCTGGTGCTGTTGTTAATGGGAAATTGGACTGTGTTGGAGACTTCGCTGTTTGGCTCTCTGTTCATGGTCATGCTTCTCGCCCTTGGCATCGAAATGGTCGAGAAAAAAGAACTGCAGGTGAGCTTGAGCAATACGAGAGATGCCAATGACAATCTGCTTCATCAGATAAATATCAATTACAACAATGCGTTGATGACCAACGAGATAGGCCAGGCACTCGGCCGGTATAGCAGCACCGTGGAGATTCTGGCCCATGTCACCAAGATCATGGAAAAACGACTCGATTACAGTCGTGGTATGATTCTCATGGCAAATCGTGAAGGTACCAGGCTGGTGATGACAACCTGCTACGGTTATGACGAGGCACAGCGCAGCTATTTAAGAAAGTGGTCTTTCCATACGGACAGACCTGCATCAAAAGCGGTGTTTGTACGGGCCTTCCGGGAGCAGAGACCATTTTTCATCAACGACCTGAATGATGTCGAGGAGGATGTATCGCCCCGCAACCTCGTCTTCGCGAGAAAGCTCGGAACCCAGTCGTTCATCTGTTGTCCGATCATGTGCGAAGACAATTCCATAGGTGTCATTGCAGTCGATAATATTAAGACAAAGAGGCCGGTCGTCGAGAGCGATGTGAGTCTGTTGATGGGAATAGCATCCATGATCGGCATCAGCATCCGAAACAGTGAGCTCATTGAAGCCAGGGTCAAGGTTTTCAAGTCGGTTCTGCTCGTATTGGCAGCGAGCATTGACGCACGCGATTCCCTCACGGCAGGGCACTCGGAAAAAGTCACCGAATATTCAATCGCCATATGCAAAGAGGTTGGGCTTTCCCCTGATTACTGCGAGGTAATCAGGGTTGCCGCCCTTCTCCATGATTACGGCAAGATCGGCGTCCCTGACAATATACTGAAGAAGGAAGGCAAGCTGACGCCGGAAGAATTCGAGGTTATCAAGAATCATGCGGCAAAAACCTCCGAGATCCTTGCGAAGATCGATTTCGAGGGAATTTACTGCGAAACACCCGAGATTGCCGGTGGACACCATGAAAAAATGGATGGAAGTGGCTATCCGCGGGGGCTGAAGGGGATGGACATCCCTGTGGGGGCAAGGATAATCGCCGTGGCAGACTATTTCGAATCGATCACTTCAAAACGTCACTACCGTGAGCCGATGCCTACCCACGAGGCTTTCACCCTTTTGCGGCAGGAATCCGGAACCCATCTCGACGAAAAGTTTGTGGAGGCGCTCATCACCTACTACACCAGGACTTATCTCGATAATACGGCTCCTCCCGAGGATGCCATCTAATGCCAATTTCATGGCAGGATGAAATTATTGCGGTGAGATTGAGGTGATTAAGTCATGCAAGGTTGGTAGATAGATGCTGCGCCTGTTCAGGGCAACGGCTTGCGCCCCCTACAGGAGATCAACGGAGTATAAGTAAATCTTCGCGGGTCGGCAAAGAAAACCCTGAATTCTTCCAGAAACCCCTCGTGACCGTTTTTGTATTGGTCGAACCGGTATCCGGAATTTTTTGCCGCAACTTCCACCTTTTTTGCCCAGTTATAGGCGTCCACCGGATTCAATTCCCCATAAATCAGGTGATGACTCCCTACATCCACACAAATGTCGTCGAAGCCCAGATCATAAAGGAACGCGTAGAGTTTGCGGCCTGCATACGGGTCAAAATCATGGTGTTTTTCCAGGTTGTCCATGATGCCGCATATGGTTTGCTCCAACCTGTCAGAGAGCCCGTAATGATTAAGGCAGTTATAATCGAGGTCGATCAAGCACAGAATTCCTCCGGGAGCCAGTATCTCCGCCAGGTTTGACACGATCTCACTGCTCTTTGCCTTGTGGTACTCAAGCACGAAACGGACCCATATGAAATCGAACCTGCCAAGGTCCTGCAATGGCTCGTAAAAATCCTTGCAAATGAATGAGATCCCGTTCTCGGTGTAATGCTCGGCAGCATGTTTTATTCTGGATTCAGATGCATCAATACCGACGATTTCCCCTGCCGGCTGAATGAGTTGATGCAGATAACGGGTCGTTATTCCCGAACCGCAGCCGATATCGGCGACCCGCATCCCGGGTTGTATTCCGGCCCAAAGGGACTGCTTCATGACCGACTCGCTGTCCGTCTTCAGATCAAGGCGTAGGGCTTCTTCATTATGCTCCATGATGTATTGATGTGGGGCCATAAGCAATCTCCGGTATCAGGCTTCCTGGATTTGTGGTAAACAATTTTTAAAATATTCTAACACAAATGTCGCGGGCTGTATTCCCTGCAACCGGATTTAACAGAAATTATGTTTCATGCCCCAGCCGGGAATTTGATAAATCAGCCAGGAGATCATACGTCAAGTCTGTATGGAGGATATTATGACCAAAGTGAAGGAACTGCTAAAGTCGGCAACTCTCGCGTGGCTCATTACCTGTGCATGGAGTGTCAACGCCAATGCTTCAGGATTCGGAATTTTTACCCAGGGCGCTGCAGCTCTCGGCCAGGCAAACTCAGTTGTGGCTCACCCGGAAGGCCCCTCTGCTCTTTTTTTTAACCCTGCCCTCATAAACCAGCTTACGGGAACGCAGATGGAAGCAGGCACAACCCTCATCTTCCCCCAGCGGCAATTCAGAGATCCAGGCGGCGACACAACAACGACAAGAGACACCCTCTTTTTCCCCAGCACGTTCTATCTGACCCATGCACTTAATAACGACGTCGGCCTCGGGTTGGCGGTTTTCAATCCGTTCGGTCTCTCCACCGACTGGGGAGGGGAGTGGAGTGGACGCTACCTTGCCACCAAATCCGAGATCCAGACCTACAACATCAATCCCGCACTGTCATATCGGGTTCTTCCTGACGTTTCCATTGCCGCCGGACTCGACATCCTTCTGCTCGATGCCACACTGGAAAGCAAGATAGCGTCAACTGCTATCGGCATTCCCGGGCCGTTGTTTGATGTGGCGCAGAAGTTCAGCGGTTCCGGGAGCGGAATAGGGTATAATGTCGGCTTACTCTGGAACATTACTGACGATCTATCGTTGGGTGCATCATATCGAAGCGAGGTTAAAATCGACATTGATGGTGATTTCTCCACCGATATTTCACCGCAGAAAACGCCCGGGAATACTTCAATCACCCTTCCTCAGCAGGTTTTCGCCGGAATTTCATACCGGGTTTCGGAGCATTTCGGCATGGAAGCGGGCATGCGTTGGGAAGACTGGTCATCGTTCAACCAGCTCAAGCTTAACCTCCCCGGTGTCTCTTCTGTTGTGTACCCCAGGGATTGGCACGATACCTTTGCAATCAATTTGGGAGGCAAATACAGGCTCGGCAACTGGTATTCTGTTTCGGCTGGATACTTGTACGGGTTGAATCCGGTGCCGGATCAAACCTTTGAACCATCGATTCCTGATGCGAATACCCATCTCTTTTGTGTTGGAGGAGAGGCGCAGGTAAACAAACTGAAGATATCGCTTGGATACGGCTATCAACTGCAGGAGGAGCGGACCAAATCCACAAACAGTTATGGCGCCATTGCCAACGGAAGTTACAATGCTGATCTGCACCTGCTGGGGATCAGTATGGGCTGGAAGTTCTAAAAACCGCCCTGTTGAGCATGGACAGAACTTCGGCAAGTCCGATCTATACATCCGCTTCACGCAGAAACTGGGCGGCATCCTCGGGTGAGGTGGGGTTGATATAGAAGCCCGTGCCCCATTCGAAACCAGCCACCTGGGTCAGGCGCGGCACCAGTTCGATGTGCCAGTGATAGTCGTATTCCAGCGAATTCCAGTGGCCCGGCTTGCCCGGCCGACGGTGCATCGGCGGCGCGGTGTGGAGGATGAAATTGTATGGGGCGTCCCGCAGCACCTGCTTGACCCTGAGCAGCATGTCCTTCATGGCCACCGCCAATTCGGCCAACTGGGCGTCGTTCATCAGGGCAAAGTCGTGGCTGTGGCGCTTGGGAAAGAGCCGCAATTCAAAGGGCGAGCTGGAGGCGTAAGGGGTCAGGGTCACGAAGTCGGAAAACTCACGCACCACCCTGGAACCGTCGCGCAGTTCGAAATCAATCAGGTCGCAGAAAATGCAGCGTTCCTTGTTGTTGAAATAATCGCGCGCCACCTTGAGCTGGGTTGACGCCACCGGCGGCATGAGGGGCACCGCTATCAGCTGGCTGTGGGAATGGGGCAGCGTTGCGCCGGCCCGTTTGCCATGATTTTTGAAGAGCACCATGTAGCGGAAGCGGAAGTCCCGGCGCAGGTCCAGGTAACGGACCCGGTAGGCGGTCAGCACGTCGGTGATCTCGCTGGGCGTCAGGTCAGCCAGCGACCGTTTGTGATCAGGGGTTTCGATGATCACCTCATGGGCGCCGATACCGTTCATCACGTCGTAGAGGCCGAAGCCGCGGTTGTTGAGTTCCCCCTCCACCCGTAGAGCCGGGTATTTGTTGGGGATGACCCGTACCCGCCAGTTGGCGGCGTTGGGAATCCCGCTGGGCCGGATGGCGAAGATCTCCGTCGGCGTCTTGTCCTCATTGCCGTAGCAGAACGGGCAGGCGGTCATGCCGGTGTCATCGGGCTCCACCAGGAAATCCCGTGGCCGCCGGCCGCGTTCGGTGGCAATGATCACCCAATGGAGTTTTATCGGATCCCAGCGTAGTTCGGACATGTAATCTCCTTGATATTACTTAGTATAAATTCATACAGCAGTATTCCGGAAATGTTCAGGGTATACTTCCGGAATACGAAAAAGCTCAAATTATATACCCTATGCCATCGTCGAGGACAGTTCTCAATGTCCCGGCAAGATCGGTCGGTATCAGCGGTTTCATGAGAAACTGCATGCCTTCTTCAAGCAGTTTTTGCTTATGGATAAGATCATTCGGGTAGCCGCTGGTAAAGATTATTTTCAGGTCACTCCTGATACGCCTCATCTCAAGGGCCGCCTCGCACCCTTTTACATTCGGCATGACAACGTCAATCAGCACCAGATCTACATTGTCGGCATTTTCGCGGAATACGTCGATGGCTTCTTGTCCGTCTCCGGCCAGCAGCACGGTGTAGCCAAGACTTGTCAGGAACATCTCCAGATACTCCCTGATGGCGGCTTCGTCGTCAACGACCAGGAGGGTTTCCTGTCCGCCCCGTAGCGGTTGGTGGCTTAGTGCCGCACTTTGCGGCAACACATCGCCTTCGATGACTGGCAGCAGTATTCTGAACGTGGTGCCCCGGCCCGGTTCGCTGTAGACGCTGATGTAGCCCTTATGTTGTTGTACAATGCCATAAATTATCGACAGACCCAGTCCAGTGCCAGTGCCGGTCTCCTTGGTGGTAAAAAAAGGTTCAAAGATCTGCTGGCGGGTTGCCGCGTCCATACCAATGCCATTGTCGGCAACCGTTAGGACCACATTGCGTCCCAATGTTCCATACCCGTGCATCCGGATAAATCCCTCATCGATATCCACAAGGTCCGTGCTGATCGAGAGGATGCCGCCATCAGGCATGGCATCCCGCGCGTTTGTCGCCAGGTTCATCAACACCTGCTCGATATGCCCGCCATCGGCAATTACCGGTATCTCTTCTCCGCAGAGGGAAATCGCCAGCTTGATGTCCTCGCCAATGATCCGGCGGAGAAAAATTTCCACATTTCTGATGCAGTCGTTGAGATTCAGCTGTTTCAGTTCCATCTCCTGTTTTCTGCTGAAGGTCAACAGGCTGCGGGTCAGATTCTTGGCCCGCTCAGCCGCTGCGAGGATATGCTCCAGCCTGCCCCGTTGGGGGTCATCCATGGGCATCTTTACCTGTATCATGGAGCCAAAACCGGAGATGACGGTCAAAATATTATTAAAATCGTGGGCGATCCCGGCGGAAAAACGCCCGATAGCCTCCATCTTCTGCACATGACGGAGCTGTCCCTCGAGGCGCTTCTGCTCGATCATGGTTTGCTGAAGCTCTTGGTTTGCCCGTTCCAGGTCGGCCATTTTCTTTTCCAGTTTGCGGAACAGGGCCTCGTTGTACTCCTTGAGGAATTCGCCTTCTTGTCTGGGCAAATCGGCAGATGCCCCCAACTCGCCGCTACGGGAGGCAGCCAGCACCTCGCGGATGATCTTCAGCAGCGCTTCCGGTTCCAGAGGCTTGATGACAAAACGGTCGGCCCCCAGGCTGAGCGCCAGGGCCTCATCCTTCTGATCGGTAAAGGTAGCGGTGTAAAATATGAATGGTATCTGCTTGAGATGTTCGTCTGCCCGCCATTCCCGGCAGAGGGCATAACCATCCATCACCGGCATGAGTATGTCTGACACAATCAGGTCCGGGTGGTGGTCCCGGGCCGATTTCAGGGCACCGGCGCCATTTTGGGCAGTGCGCACCTCATACCCGTTTCCCTTCAGAAGCACTTCCAGGAAATAGCAGTTTTCGGCAATGTCATCGACAACCAGAATGTTTTGCATGATCTTTTTTCCTCACTCTTCCCGCTTCGGCAGATGCTGCTCTATCTGCAGCACGAAAGTATCCGGGTTGATCGGTTTTTCGATATAGCCGTTGCACCCGGCCGCAAGCGCCTTGTCGCGATCACCTGCCATGGCATAGGAGGTGACCGCTACAATTGGAGTGGCGGCCAGATCCGGGTTTGTGCGGAGTTGCCTGGCAACTGTATAGCCGTCCATACATGGCAGTTGGATATCCAGCAATATCAGATCAGGCATGATCCTGGCTGCCAGGTCAATACCCTCCTGCCCGTCAGTGGCGGCACAAATCTCATAGCCGTGTTTTTCAAGAATAAATGTGACCAGATACATGTTCTGTTCATTATCCTCGATATACAGGATTTTAGTTTTCATATCTGGTTCCTCTCAATGGGTAGTGTGAAGCCGAAGGTGCTGCCTTTGCCAGGACTGCTTGCAACCCGCATGGTTCCGCCCATCAGCGCCACCAGTTTCTTGCAGATGGAGAGCCCCAGGCCGGTGCCTTCGTATCTGCGGCTCAGGCCGGTGTCAATCTGGTGAAACGGCTCGAACAGACCTGCAAGG